>Ga0056128_1010941_pt1 | contig 11253 bp, 11 predicted proteins | sample WorMetLIZISLAND2_FD_71113 | JGI IMG/M metagenome (GOLD analysis project Ga0056128, IMG submission 71113) | Marine gutless worms symbiont microbial communities from Max Planck institute for Marine Microbiology, Germany - Olavius geniculatus... ... | reverse complement strand
TCACCGTCTGATCTATGCTGTCAAATGCCTTCTTGAAGTCGACGAAGCAGTTGAAGATCTTTTTACCCTTTCGTCGTGCTTTCTCTGCTATCAGTCTTAGGGCTAGGATCTGCTGTACTGTACTCCTGTCTTTGCGAAATCCTGCTTGCTCGTCCGCCATGTGTTCTTTTATTTGTGACCTTAGTCTTTCTGTTAGGATTATCATTAGCACTTTGCCGAGATGGCTTGTCACGGCAATTGTTCTGTAGTTGCTGCATTTCATAGCATTGCCTTTCTTATGTAGCAGAACTAAAACTGACTTTAAAACTGACCTTTTGTACTATATCACCCTGGCTGTCAGCAATTGGTGGCGAGATGTTTTTCAGCTATTTGACAAGTAAGTAAGTAAGTAAGTAAAATGTGAATTTATATAGCGCATATTGTTAAAATTAATTTCTAATGCGCTTGTCACACTAGTGCTGACTGAACAGAATTGTTTTAAAGAACTGTTTGAAACTATCAATGTCACACGCTGGATCTCTGAGTTCATCTGGCAGTGAGTTCCAGACAGTCGGACCAGCAACTGGAAAAGCCTGACGGCCGTACGTGTTGAGCCGAGAGCGGGGTACGATGAGCCGGTGTCGGTTGGCAGAACGTAGTCGGTGTCGCGATGCAACTTCGATGGCTGGCTTGATATGATCGGCGAGGAACCAAGTTGCTTGTCCGTGCAAACAACGGTATGTCATCAGGCCAAGCTTGAAGATGACTTTCCCATGCACATCTAGCCAGTGCAGTTTGTCATGAAGGAGTCTCGGCAGACCACGATCAAATTTCTTCGTGTCGCTGACTACTCGGGCGGCGGCGTTGAGCACTCGTTGCAGCTTGTCAGTGATCGTCTTCGGAGCTTCTGCATAGATAGCACTACAGTAATCAATCCGTGACGTCACGAAAGCATGCACAAGAGTTGCTGCCGATTTTCGTCAAGCGACCGCCGAATGCGACGAAGTTGGCGCAGCCAGTAGAAACCAGCTGCACAGGTCTTCGAAACATGCTTCTCAAGGGTCAGATCCGACGAAAAGGTCACCCCAAGTACTCGCACATGATCGCTGGCTGTCACAATATCTAAGCCGAGCCGCATGGCAGGAGCACGACTACCCAGCATCGTGATGTTGTGTTTAGAGCCGGCCCACAGCAACTCGGTCTTGGTGGGATTCATCTGCAAACGATTTGCTGCCATCCAGTGGCCGATGTCGGCAACGCAATGACCAAGACGAGAAATGGTAGACACTGTGTTGTGACGCTGACTGTGAACGGACATCTGAGAGTCGTCAGCATAGCCGTGGAACTTCACGTTGTGTCCAGCAACTACATCAGTAAGGTCCGCCGTAGAGAGGACAAAAAGTCGTGGTCCAAGAACTGAACTTTGTGGGACCGAACACAAGACGAAGACCTCGGCTGACATATCATTACCATCAAGTAAGACCCGGAAGGATCTATCGGTCAGATACGAAGCGAACCAGGCCAGAACAACACCACGCAGACCAAACCGACGCTCGAGACGGTGCAAGAGTAACTGGTGGTCTACGGTGTCGAAAGCAGCGGTAAGATCAAGCAGGCAAAGAGCCTTGACCTACATCCCTACATCCACTGCCAGCAGCAGATTGCTGTAGACTGTTGTAACTGCTGTCTCAGTACTGTGGAATCGGCGATACGCAGACTGCATCGGTGGCATCATGTCGTTGCTGTACAGAAACGTCTGGAGCCGATACAGAACAACCCTCTCCAATAACTTCCTGTCACCGGTGTCCAACTTACTTTTCTTCAACAACGGGCGAATAACGGCTTGTTTGAAATCAGAAGGAAAACAGCCGGTGAGAAGTGATACATTACACAGCACAGCGACAAGGTCACTGCATACCTTCTGGTCAGGCTGTGCCATGTGAAGTTCGCTTCAGTACGTTGTACTGTGTCAGTTGTATTCACGAGCAGCTTTCCATTACTGTGTCTGATTGCTCTCTGCTTTGGTTGCCATTTCCTGTTAATGTCACCGATTATTTTGTACACTTCACTGGTTTTATATTTTCCATAGTATTTCTCTATGTCCTCGCACTGTCTCTCCACCCATTTCGCTTTGTCTGCTCTGGCAGCTTTTCGTACCTCATTACATTTCTGTCGATATTTCCTGTCTGCCAGTTTGCTACTGTTTTTTTCAAAATTTTCTTTTCTTGAACTAGACTTAATGTCTCTGGTGTAATTTATTTTTTAGTTATTATCTCTTTTTTTCTAAAATCGACTTTTCTGTAGCTTTCTTCATAGCCATAGCAATCCTTGTCGCGTTCTCGTCCAAGTCTTGTGACGGCTCTGCTAGTCCGAGATGCCGTTCAAATGCTACTCCATAAGCATTACTAATTTCTTCATCGCTGAGTCTAGCAATGTCTTTTCGCTTTTTGAATTGTGCTTTGTGCTTCTTGTTCAGCTTAATTTTAATATTTGCCATAACCAGGCTGTGATCCAAATCTGTTTCTGCACTTTGAAAGGTGCGGCACTAATGTACTGACGTTCCCACTTTCTTCGGATTAGTATCATGCCAATCGTGTTTTTTGTTTTTTCGTTATTAGATCGCCATGTCCACTTTTTGCAATCTTTTTGTTAGAACTTTGTGTTGCAGATCATCATGTCATGTTTTAGCGCAAATTCTTGCAGCCGTTTCCCACGGTCGTTCTTGTCTCCATATCCAAACTTACCCATGACTTTCTCTCATCCATTGTTGTCGTTTCCAACCTTTGCATTCCAGTTACCTGTGATGATTACGATATCCTTTTTCGGTATGTCGTTTAGTGTTGTTTCCAGGTCTGCGTAAATTGTTTCACCTGTTTGTTTGTACCGTCTGACGTGGCTGCATACACCTGAACGACAGACATTTAAACGGCCGTGCCTGGAATTTTGCAACCATAACCCTGTCATAACCCGGGCCCGCTTACTCAAGAGAAACCCGACGCCTGCTTCATGCTTTTGTTTATTTCCACTCTGTACATATACGTATATACGCACATATATGTGTACATATTCTATACATGTACATATATACGTGTATATGTATATATCGACTATAGGTCTTAGTATTATTGTAAACTCTTCTGTGGAACTTTAAGCACATTTATTACGGCGTAACAATCCGACAATATTCAGAAACAAAAGCAAGAGAGCGTTCGAACGAGCGAAGATTTAATCTTAGGCCTACTCTAGGCTTAGCTCTGAGTCTATTTAGGCCTAATGCTCAAGTGAATCAAACATAAAATCTGAAAGTAACACGATAATACAATTTAATAAGCAGAATATTTACAGCAACTGATAACACAAAAATAAACACCTAATATACAGTTTCACAAGTCCAGCAGTCGAAGCTGCAAATCAAATCAAACAGTTAATCAATCAAGAGTCTGTTTCGAATTAACCGTTTAACTAGCAATATCGCAACTTTCGTATCAATAAATCATTTACACAGTTACAGAGTTATACATTACATAATTTAGTTCAACTGCAACAAAATCATCAGTTGCGAAATACTCAACATAATCAAAATATCAGATGACACAATCACAAATGATCTACACACAACTAAGCCTCAAAAATAGCTTAAATCCAGTCGGTTTAAGGACTAAGAGCTTACCTAAAAGTCTCTGTCCCTCGTTTTACCACTATAGGGCCTACACGACGCACCCTGTTATCACCGCTACTCGTGGGATCCACACAGGCCTCCCACTCTAACCACTCTACATCTAGGGTTTACACAAACCACCCTAATGCTATCACAAAGCCAAATCAAAGGCTAATACAACCTCGGCATTACACCGGCCATACGCACCAAGACCACTCTGGTCCACATCAGCATAGCAACTGATTTCAACAGCTCGTTTACCGCCGCAGATGAAGCGATAACCTAATTACTGCTTGGCCTAACCAATCACACGCACAGCATTTAATTCTCGACCTACTTAAAATGGCGCTGAGCCTACAACTTGGCCCCCTGATTGGTAAACACCTAATGAGCTGATGCTAACAGGTACATGAAATACCGTCACATAACGTAGCCATGTTGACGTAACTGTCAATTACATACCAACTCCAGCCACACACGGATAGGTATAGCTAACAATACAACGACAGTGACATGCCAACACACACGTAGACGGACTACGGCTACGCTAAGACTGAGTCGCTATTAACAATGACATTCGTCGGTCATTAAATAAATCGACAAATAAATACGAACAAGCAGCGAAAAATACAGACATCACCGCAATAATCAATCGACGACTCGCTTTATCACAAGTGTCATACACACATCTTTCGGTGGCCGGTGACAAAATGACTAAGAGATAAACGCGGCCTGACACCTCCCCCCTTGGGAAAAAGAAGAAAATGAGGGACTAACTACACCCATTTTACTTCTTCCTTAACACCCCACGTATAAAACTCACAAATCATTACAAACGTAAAAAAATAAACATGACGGGGTATCAAGGTGTCATGATACATCATACATACATACAACCTAATATGACAAACATAATAAACACATACTGTCGTAGTCTCGGGAGGGAGCTAAGTGGTACAGTGTAAACAGCTAGTGCACTCTACAGATACCCCGACCGGGTGGGGGAGTTGTGATTTGGCTCCCGGTTGCACAGTAATAGCGTGCGCGCTCCTGTGCGGTGTGTTGCTGGGCGGTGTGTGTACTGTGCATAATCATTGCAGTCTGCTTTCTTGCGAGCCATATTGCTGGCTTTTGCTTATTTCTACGTAATTATCCATTCATTTTGCCCAATTGTATTTTGGCTGCTGTTGCTTCAGTGGCTACAGCCTTATCTTTTATCGAGTCGCATTTTTGGGCTCTGGACTTTTTCAGTATCCGGTACTTAAAATTTTACTGATAAATATGGATAAATTACCGGTAAGCGAGCAAGAAAAGCTGAGAAAATGCTCGGACGATAGGCTTCGTCAAAAGCTATTGAATGCTGGTAAATCAGAGGCCAAGGTTAAAACCTTGTCCCGTGCAGACCTTTTGGCTGCATGTGCAGAGCATCGAGCACAAACTCTAGTAGAGGCCGCTTCGGTTTTGGTTAAAACTGCTTATGATCCCGAAGTGGAAAAGCTACGTATTACTTTCGAGCAGCAAAAGTGGCAGCAAGAAGTTGTGGAAAGGAAAAAACAGAGAGCATTTGAGGAAGCAAAGCTAGATGCTGAGCTCAAATTGCGGGAGGAAGAATTGAAACGTGAGCAGGCAAGACAGGCAGCTGAGTTGAAACTCAGAGAAGAAGAATTAAAACGTAACGAAGAGAACCGAAAGTTAAAAGCGGAAGAGCTTAGATTGGCGGCAGCTAGAGATGCTGAGGCATTTCGGCTCAAAGAATTTGAATTAAAGATAGAGCAGAAGAAAATGGACAGGAATGATGCTCTGCAGAGACACTTGAAAAATGCAGAGTTGGAAATAAAACAGAAAGATGTAGATCGTCATGAGACGACGGTCAGCAAGATGAAATTATTTGGTGATGCTCTTCGTAATTTTGTAACGCGTATGAGCAACGATCCGGTAGAAATGATTTCTTTTTTCAAAAGTGTCGAGCCGATATGAGTCGTTGGAGGTTCCCACAGAACTGAAGTCTGCATTAGTTAGGCCACATTTAAATGAGAGAGCAAGAAGCCTGGTCACTAGGTTGTCTGCTGATGTGGCAACAAGATGCGCGATGCCATTTTGGCGAAGTTTAAGCTGTCACCAAATATCTACTTGGATAGGTTTAATAACCTTACTCGTGGTACAGAAGAAACAACAGTCATGTTTGCTTCTAGGCTAGAGTCGTTGTTGGATTATTACCTGGAGGCACGCAAAGTTAAACAGTTTCCCGATCTACGTGCCTTTATTATATGTGATAGAATCAAAGCAACTCTGTCGGTACTCTGTTTACGTTACATACTCTCTGTGGAGGCCACAAAGGAAAACGGCTGGATGAGCGTGAGTAAGTTTATCACCGCCATTGACAAATACCTTAGCACACATGTAGGCGATAGACCTCGTGCTTATGCTATTGGTACCACAGGTCCACAGAATGCTAATAATGCACCTGGTGAAACGGGATCGTTTGGAAAAATATCACCACTGAAACCTACTTATCCAAGGAATGTTAACAACTCGAATGTTGGACAGGGACAGGCTGGGTCTTCTTCCTCCATGGGTGGTGGCATAAGGCGATGCCATATATGTAACAGTCCCAACCACCTACAGGCCCAGTGTCCCAGCAATCCAATAAAAACTCACGGTACAGCTCCGAACAATAATTCCCGTAACGTGAAGAAGTTTAACGCCATCCAAGTCTCGTTTAATGCAAAACGTACTCGGGGTGGTTATCGTAACAGGGAAACACACACCTCTTAGTGTCAAACAGAGGATGACAGTCCCGAGGTTAACTCCGACTTGTCAAACGATGGTACATATGAGATGCCGGTACAGGAAAATGCAATTGCAGAGACTGCTGCACTTTTTGGGGGTAATCCCTCCAGTCACGCTTCTGTTAATGAAGTTGTGGCGGTCGTTAAAGAGCCGCAAAATCTGGATAGTGTAGAGTCAGCTATACCTGACTCAGGTAATATAAGTAAGCAGAAATCTGCTTCCCAGGGTGTTCTACTGGAACAGATGTCACAGTTATCTAACTTACCTGTGAGAATTAGCGAAACACCCTCTACTGGTAAATACCGGGTGGTTAATGCTTTGATGAATTCAGGGAGTGAGATTGCAGTCGTGTCTCGCAAACACGTGACTGATTTTGATTGTGCACCTTTGGCTAAAGTTCAGTTACATGCCTTTATAGGTGCAGCTGTAGAAGCCGACGTAGTTAAACTGTACGTTAGGCGTGCATGTGATAACGGTAAAGACGGCCGATACGTCGCCGTCTGTTGTGCTGTTTGTGATGATATGCAAGAAGATCTGATATTAACTTCCTCTATCATAGGCAAATTGGGTGCATTGCCTGTGAATGCTGTCACAATTAACTCTTCCTCGAGGGATGAGGATAGACATGATGGAGCTATCAACATGGATGGTCACACAGGTTTCCAGGAAAGTCATGCGGATAATATTGGCCAGGGTCCTTTTGATAACGATAGCAGTGGTGCTCAGAACAATATGCCCCGGCCACATGTTGATTAAGACAGAAATGAAGGAGACAGTGAGGAGACGGATGCCGCACGTACTCCGGGGGGTACAATCGCTGATGATGGGACGGTTAACCCTCAACACCCATTTGAGGATAGTATACTCCATACAGTTGACAGTCATGGTGGTTACTCACTGTCAACAGATGAGTATGATATTGATGGGCTTGTGGATTAAACAGCTGCTGGTAGTGCTTCAGGTGAGGAACTGAGAGTGGAGCAGAAAAAAATGAAACTCTCAAAGGGCCTTGGAAGCTAGCTTTCAAAGGCAGTGGTAATTTCTTTGTGAAAAATGGTATGCTTTATCACAGAGAAATGATACTAGGTCAAGGGTTTAATCGAATATGTCTGCCCTGTGAGCGTAAAGAGCAAGTGATAAAACTTGCACATGACATTGCGGGTGGTCACTTAGGTGCTAAAAGGACACGTGAACGAATTAGATCGTCTTTTTGGTGGCCCACGATAACACGTGATGTGAAAACCTATGTGCAGAAGTGTGAGACGTGTCAGAAAAGAGCCCGTGTAACTTCGTTTGATCGTGTGCCTATAACCGCTATACCCCGTAATGACCATGTTTTCACACATTGGTATATGGACTGCATGGGTCCTTTGTTCAATCACAAAGTTGAGTATAATTATCCGCTGATAATGGTAAATTCTGCTAGCCGATGGCCTGCATGTTTTTCATTGTGTTCCCTCAGTGCTAAAGCAGTGTGTGAAGCCATACTGCAGTTATGGCCATTCACAGGGTGCGGGGATGTGGTATTCTCAGATTGCGGTACCAATTTTACAAGCCAATTGACTCGTGAATTTATGACAAAACTAGGTTGTAGTCCTAGGTTTGCTACACCAGGGCACCCGCAAACATGTGGTCTTGCTGAGCGTATGGTAGGAACGATTAAAGTTATGGTTAGTAAGATGGCTGCTGATCATCCTAAAATCTGGTACAAATACCTCGGATATGTCCTGTGGGCTTTACTCGAGATTCCGAATGAAACTACGGGTGTCCCACCTTGGGTAATGGTGTTTGGCCATTTGCCTCGTGGACCCCTTGCCATATTGAAAGAGTCGTGGTGTGGAGGAAAAACACTTCCTTTAAATCTAGGAAAGTCCACCACTGATTTCTTAAATGACTTGCGTCAGAAGTTAGAAATAGCGCAAGACTATGCACAGTCTCACTTTGATCGCGAACAACACCGTTATGTAACCCGGTATAATTTACGAAGCGCTGACAAACATTTCACTGAGGGAGAACAGGTCTTAATTTTCCATAAAGACTCTACAGCTAATCGCGTCTTTTCTCGTTGGAAGGGCCCCGCAACTGTTGTTGATGTTATTTCTCCATATAGTTACTTAGTAGAGGTCGACGGTGCTTGTAGGGTATTTCACACAAACCATCTTTGCAAATTTCATTTGCAAGTAAATGCCGTTACCTGTGATTCTTTGTTAGTCAATGCTATATCTCTTGGTGTGGATACGTGTGCTGTGGTTCGAGAGGAAGATCACGACTTTGGTCATGTTCCGTTCTCGAAGCCTCTTAACACCAATTCTGAATCTGAACTGTTACCCAGTCACAGAATTGACTTAAAGACTTTGAGTCACTTATCTGAGCTACAACGTTTTGAGCTGTTGACTTTGCTTGATCGGTATCCAAATTGCTTTTCGCTTTTCGGAAACCCCTGGTTTCACCGACAAAGCAGAACACTTTATACCAATCTCTGATGATTTTAAACCCAAGAGGTTGAGAGCATATCGGGTTCTCGAACGGTTAAAACCTCAGGTAAAGCAGCAACTAGAAGAAATGTTGCAGCAAGGTATCATCACGCCTTCTCAAAGTCCTATGCTTAGCCCTCTTGTGTGCGTTCTTAAAGGTAAAAACGGTTGCGATGGGGTTAGGCTAGCCGTGGACTATCGCTACATAAATGGGTTCACGGAAGGAAATGCATTTCCGGTTCAGGATATTTCCTCACTGATTCAGCGTATTGGTAACGCCAAATACATAACTACGTGTGATGCCAAATCAGGATATTATCAAACATTTGTTCATCAGTCACCGATGGCTCACAGCCTTCGTGTGTGATGAAAAGCTTTTTGAATTTACACGCACCCCTTTCGGAATAAAGGCAAGCGGCGCAACCTTTGTTCGCGCCATCCAAGAAATTCTTAAGCCGATTAAGGATTTTACCGATGCCTGTGTCGACGACATGGCTGTTTTTTCTGACCAGTGGTATCTGCATCTTAGGGACCTTGAGGAATACCTCAAAGTGATACGGTCTTCTGGCATTACCCTGACTTTGAGAAAGTGTAGATTTGCTCAGTAAGTAAAGTTCTGTGGTGAACTTGTTGGTAGTGGCAAAAGGAAGGCAAATCCCGAGAAATTGTCGGTGGTTCAAGAAATGCAAAAACCACAAACTAAGACCGAACTACGTAGAGCTTTTGGTTTCTTCTCATTCTTTCGCGAGCACATACTTGACTTTGCTCGTATTGCTAAGCCGCTTACCGACCTAACTTTTAAGAGGATTCCCAACAAGCTTCCATGGAATGCTGTCCATTATGTTGCTTTTAATACGTTGAAACATGAACTGTGTCAAGCCACTAAACGTAGCTTACAAATAGTTGACTTTGACAAAGCTTTTGATTTATTTGTCGATGCTAGTGAGCAAGCCATTGGTGGGGTACTTACACAAACTGACAGTATGGGGGTTAACAACCCTGTAGCTTTCTACAGCATCAAGCTGAATGACACCCAGCGTAGATGGTCAACCGTTAGGCGTGAAGCGTTTGCCGCGCTCTCATGTTTACAAAAGCATCGATGTTGGTTGTTTGGGTCAAAAGTTGTTATACACTCTGACCATAACTTTCTGTTATATCTAACCTAAACCGCCCCGAAAAGCTCAAAGCTAATGCGATGGCCGTTGGCCATACCAGACTACGATGTGGTATTCAAATATCGGTCGGGTAGCACAAACACTGCTGCAGATTTTCTTTCCCGTGTGGACTATAGCTCACCGGGAGCACTTGACTCAAGGGAAAATTTGTGGGAAAGGTCTCCGGCCTTCGCCGCTGTAGTGGAAGTTTTGTAAATACTAATGGGTTTGTGTGTGTGTGTGTTTTTTTGGTTGTCGGTGCGCAATAACGAGAACCGGTTTAGTGCACGGTGATCGGGTCATCTCAGCTTCACGGTGTCGTGCACCCGTCGAGAGTTGCCCGACAAATTTTTTTTCCGGCGTTTGGTTTTCTTTGTGAGGGCGAAAACGCTATCAAATGTTGCTGAAAACTGACTTTGAGGTTGATGTCACTTGTCGTACTGCTCTGACGTTTTGCCAGGAACATTCCGTATAAGGAACTAGGGGGGAGGTGTCGCGGCGTTACTTACTTATTTTTTTACTCAAAGCTGACCTTGACCTACTGAGTAGGACGATCACGCCGCCGCTATGAGAATGTTTACATGTGAGATTGAGATACTGTTATGATTTTTTTGTGTTTTATGTTATTTTTTTGTAAATAAGTTTAAAGAAAACTCTAAAAATTTATTGACATTGGCCCTCCGTGACACATACAATTGTTACAACAATTATAATGGAACTAGTTCATGACATTCACTAGTTATACACATAGAAGTCCATTTACAGTGCAATACATACACTGTGTCTCAAAAAAGCATGTGACTACATTTTTTGCAATAACTTGAACAATAAATGTCCAATTACAATAATTTTTGGCACACTTATTAATGAGACTATATGTCATCGAACGGTGGTTTCATTTTTCACCTCACCTACTTAGTGCACCTGTCTTACCTTGGGAAAATGGCAAAACCTACAAATGGTAAATTTTGCCTCAAATTGCAGATTTTCTTAATACTACAACACCTAATGTTAAATGTAAATTTGTAACTACATTATTTTACTTATTTATTATACAACTTCCGGTTAGTGAGAAACGTAACAAGAGTTATTGCAGACGATAAAGTTGTTTACGTATGAGTTTATTGATTAAATAATGAAAATCTCAGAGGAAGATGCAATCTTAATAAAAAATTTGCATCTGTCAAAGAAGTACGGT
>Ga0056128_1010939_pt1 | contig 11255 bp, 6 predicted proteins | sample WorMetLIZISLAND2_FD_71113 | JGI IMG/M metagenome (GOLD analysis project Ga0056128, IMG submission 71113) | Marine gutless worms symbiont microbial communities from Max Planck institute for Marine Microbiology, Germany - Olavius geniculatus... ... | reverse complement strand
AGACAAATATCATGGTGGCCGCATATTTTGGGGCTACGACTTCTTTCAAGTATTTTCCCCTAACTTTAGTCTTGTGATATTTTACCATGCCATGTTTAGATTACAAATTAGTTACTAAATTAGTTTAGTTTACAAATTGAACACACAAAAGAACGGTCAATTCTGTGATGCATAACAAAGTGAACAACGTAAACGTTATCGACAACCATGTCACACGCGACAAACAGACAAATATCATGGTGGCCGCATATTTTGGGGCTACGACTTCTTTCAAGTATTTTCCCCTAACTTTAGTCTTGTGATATTTTACCATGCCATGTTTAGATGGTTCTGGCATCATACAAAAATTCTAACATTCAAGACCCTATTTGGTTTTAAAGAACTTCACGGATCCTGGAAAATGGAAAGAAATTTTTCATAAGACTTACAACCACCCTGAAATAGTCCATTAACCCTTCAACGGAAAGCCGGGGTCAAATTGACCCCAGACCCTATAGTTTAATAGTTTTTTAAAAAGTCTTAAACTGATCTAGACAAGATTTCATGACTTTCATGGCACACTTAATGTTTTTGCCGATAGGGGGCACTCCTATTGAAACATTCTCAACACTCCACGCAATTATGTGCGTCGACATGTCCATGAACATAGCTCCCGTCAGATATGCTTAGTAAATTGATTTTTTTGCACATTTAGTTGCATTTCGTGACATTATATCGAATAATAATGAAGTACACATTTTCTGCCCTTCAGTGACCTTCTGTTGCTATGGTAACAAAAAGCCCTTAGCAACAAGCTTAGTGTGCTATAACACAAGTTTTAAGTGTTTAAATGTGCTAGAAATCATGGCGATGGTAACTTATTCGTATGCTACTAGCTACATTAAATCTAACGGAGTATGCTTCACATACCAACGGTAGCTATGGTCAACAATTTTGCATAGCAATGGCCTATTCAACAGATATATTGACACGGAACCGTTATCAAACTTTAGTTACCATACGAAGTAAAACAAAAACTAATCGTTATAGTTTTGCATGGCATCTGTTGCTATGGACGCGATAGTGCTTAAATTTTGTGCATAGGCAACAAAGTTTGTGGTAATAAAATTTTTAAAATGGCGTTCAACTGTCCAACTCTAAAAACCCTCTGTTTGATACAAAGATTTTTTAGATATCTCTTATAAAAGCTTTAGTTACTTTCTGTTGCTATAGCAACAAAAACCCCTTAGCAACAAAATGAGTGTGGCTATTCTTAATGTGCTAGAATTTATGGCTGCAATAATGCATTCGTATGCAATTCACTACAGTAAATTCAGCAGTGCATGTTTCACATAGCAATGGTCGATATGGCAACAATTTTGCATAGCAACAGCCTATTCAGCAGAGATACTGACATAAAATCTTTACCAAACCATAATTATCACATGAAGTAAGACCATTGGCTATATATTCGTGTAGCATCCATTGCTATGGATGCCACAATGTTTATTTTTTGTGCATGTTGTCTAAATTTCGTTACCATGGCAACAAAAGTTGGTAGCAATAAAATTTAAATAACACCACTTAATTGCCCGAAACTGAAAACTTTCCAATAATTCATGTAACAACTTTGGAGATATTTCGTGTAAAAGCCTTGATATAGCATATTTACTGTTTAAATTCTCCAAAATCTGTTACCATGGTAATGCAATTGATATTAGATAACAGAAATAATACTAGCATTTCTTCTGAGTGACAACAACTGGTTGCCATTCAAACCTCCACTCAAAAGTGACAGAATGCAGGATAATATTTGTGGGGTCAAATTAAACTGACCCTGGCTTCCCATTGGCATTACAAAACTGGGCTTTCCGTCAAAGGGTTAAGCCATGCTGCTTGTGTTAATGAACTCAGATACATATGATAAGCTAATAACAGCAACGCGGGCAGTAGAAATCCGCAACGCAAAAATGTGCAAACAAAATCAGACAACAAATGTTCTATTCTTCAAGTTTTAATACTAGAATTGTGTCAGTAACGTATGTTGACTGGCTAAGTGTTGAATGATGCACAACATTCATAATTTTGTCGTTAATAACTTGATTTACGCCGGACTGAACCAGTTACGCCTGGTCGAGAGGGAGAAACTAGTGATAAGTTGCCGTTATGCATACCAACTTAATAGTTAGTCTGTCGTAACTTGGATTTAGTCCGAGACTAAAGTTATGACGTTGTTATGCATACGGCCCTAGGAGCTTCTATTCAAAGTTTTATAGTACATGTACACAATAGATCTACTATCCACTACGTACTGAAGCTTAAATGACAACTGTCTGCAAAGTTACGCACCACCTATGAACGAACAGTAATATCTAGAACAAACCCTGAAATCAAAGCTAAAAAAGCTGCACAACTAAAATTACCAACACCAAGTACATTAATCTACAATTTGAAAATACATAATGGAAATCTATATAATACATACATTGCAAGTGATCAAATACCAAAAAAATTGGTCATCTGAATAGACCAATGAATGAAATATCCAATTACTTCGCTAAAACAACAATCATGCAGTGGAGAATACAGTACACAGTAGTACACAGTAATATTAACTTTCAGCCAATGGCATTTGAAACTCACAGTGCTACCCACTAATCAACAATATTTTGAATGTTGTGGGTGGCCGATCACCTGCCGTTAGTGGAGACCCCCTAAACATCTTTCTGTTTCTATGTTATAAGTCGTATCTTGATCACTGTTTATCGCCATGAAGCAGAATAACTTATGTTAAGATTCAGGGGCCGGATACAATCACTGGAAGTGGTTTGTCATGACTTTCCAGGACTTTAAGCACAATGTTCGACAAATTTCCAATACTAATTACATTCATTCTCCATGTCATTTTGCAACTTTGCGAATACAATTTACATGTACTAAATTAATTACATTTTGCAGCCTACGTAAGGCTAAGAAACATGTGGCATGTGGCATAACACTGAACAGGTAACACAGTTCATCATACTAAACAACGGATCGGACAAAGTCTGTCAGTAGACAACGATAATGAAAGTAAACGCTGAAAATGTACACAGCTCTAAAATTTGACAAAAATTGGCTTTATTTTCCATGGCCTTCCAGCACATACGCCTGACTGCATGACTTCCAAGCACAGAAAATCTGAATTTTTAAATTACATGACTTTCCATATTCTGTGGGTAAAATAATAATTAAATTATAATTATTATCATTAGTAGAATAAAGAACTGTCAGTGGGTAGATGGTCCAGGTCACTGGCTTTGCTGACGTCGTCTGGCCGTTCTCTGTCGGTCAAATCTCTGTTCCATTTCTTCCAACAGCTTCGGTGTGTACCGAACCACCAACTTCACCGTTCCTGTGCATATAACATACATAACTTGCTAAGATTAACAACATTAACAACTACAGTAATGATACAATACAATAATGATGATAATGTCTTCTACAGCTTCCATATGTATCTCACCAACAACTTGCACACAAAACAGCAACGTTTATGGTGCTGTCATCAAGACTCAGCCAGTGCAACAGTTCGCCCGACTGATCCGATTAACGTAGCACAACCGCCTGGCAGTCGGCGATCTTTTGACCAAGCACATCAGTTTGAGCCAGAGAACTGCCTAAACTGGCAGTCATAGTGCTACACTCACTGTCGCCATTTATTAACAGAATGTACACGTCACACAACATACAAAAAGCTTGCTAATAATGACAATAACAATGAACGTCAGATGTTCCATATGCCACAGCAGCAGCTTCGATCCTTCACTGCCAAAACTGTTCAAATATTACGCGTACACCACACATGCATGACTTGATAATAATAATTATTAATTAGAGGAGAACAAAAATGGATCAAAACCATATATACACCCTGAAGCCAAATTAACATGTCTGGCGTAATAAAATGCAGCTTTGAATGATGTTTTGAGATCAATGACAAATATAGAAGCACTGAACAAATTATATGTTTGTCCTATGTGGCTCAAATGTCTGTGAAGCACTGTTGTACAGCACAATTATGCAATGAGTGACTGAATACACTGATTGTTAATGAAAATTGAAAACAAACAAATTCTAACAATTCACTCACAATAAAAACTAAAAATAAACTGAAAATTACTGCAACTGTTGAATTAGTACATTAATGAATTATTACCTTGCCAAAGAACTAATCACAATTAAAAAATAATGCAGTTAAAAAGGATTAACGAACATATTTATATTCCATCAAATAGGAATTTCAATGTTCAATCAAACTGCTGTTAGCTGACAATCAAACTAATGGTGAATTCATTATTATGTCGCAGTTCCATCTCCACTTTATGTTTTCAGTTAACAAGCTAATAAAATAGATATCTATGCATGCAATGAAAACATTTATTGTTTGTTGGCAAGTTTGACAGTGGTCAACATCTTGTACATGAGACATGCAGTTTGTTTGCTGATGACAGCCTAGAACACAAATAGTCCTGTCAAACTGATACATAAATTAGTGTGTTAATGTACAATAAAAATAATTATTTGCACGCATGAATGCAATTTCAAAAATTAATTGCTCGACAGCTGTAAAATTATTCCTAAAACTAAACAGCACATGTAAAAAAGGAGCACACAAGAATGGGTGATTGAGAGACAAACCTTGCGCAGCTTTCAGCAGTTCAACTGCCTTCTCATGAGGCTCTCCCTCCACACTCTGCAACAGCATAATCAACATCAGTATCATCGTCAGTACAATATGAGTGTCACTCAAAAAGTATTTAGAACTGTTGACGTCGCAGCGGCATCTTGGGTTAAAATGTAGAAAGGGCAAAAGAAAGTGCACTTTCCGACAGACACAGCAAATTTTTGACAAAACTGGCTCCTAAATTTCTCCAAAATGAGTGGCTTTCAGGTCCAAATTTTACATTCTTGGACAAAAACTTTCCAACAAAAGGATTTTCCGACAATTTTCGTACAGCCCAAAATTTGGGGTGAGCAACTGTTGCCCTGCTCTCCCTGCCACAATGCCACTAGATCCTGGGTCTTCTAGCCTGGCTCCTTGACACTTTGCAGACCAACAGTTTGCAGACATCACCATTTTGCTCGCTTTGTGTTAGGTCTCCTTGCAGTTAGATTAGTCCCTTATGGCCACGCAAAATCAACTCACACCATAATGATAACATTCAGAGTGAAAAAACGTCTAAGCACTTCAGTCACTTTATGGTGAACTATGGACAACAGACCAAAAACTGTCAAGTCTTGAGTTTTGACTCTGGAATGATCGCAGGCACTTTGATCAGAAGTAGTCCGAGTAGCAGGATATTGAGCAGTGTCTAAAAGGACACGTGATACATAGTAGTACTAGTATTAGTGGCAGCAGTACTGTGAGTGGTAATAGCAGTAGTAGTTGTTGCTGTTGTACTATTGTAGTGTGAGTAAGCAAGTGAGCCAAAATGATTATAGTGTCCAAAAGCAACTAAGCATCACTGCACAGGTACTGTACAGCCACAAAGAAATGATAAACAGGTGGGCTTTGAGCAGGGACCGGAAGACAGCCACGGAAGGCGCAGAAGTCACAATATCAGGCAGACTGTTCCAGACACAAGCAGCAGCGACGGGAAAAGCTTGGGTCACCGACTGTAGACTGTAGTAGTAGTAGTTTACTGACCACTCCGTTGACAGACATGAGCTGGTCTCCACGCTTGAGGTTGCCATGTCTGTCGGCCACACCGCCAGGAATGATGCGCGATATGTAGATCGGTGAGTTCTGCTCCTTGCCTCCCATCACGTTGAAGCCGAGCCCCTCGGCAGTCTTGGGCAGTTCCACCACTCGCGGGTGAGCGTGACCTTCGCTCGCAGCAAACGCTGCCACCGTAGCCTGGCACACATACAAATCACCAGCTGCAATTGCTCATCCTAAATTTTGTGCTGTCAGAAAATAGTCGGAAAATCTTTTTGTCCAAAAATGCAAAATCTGTGATCGAAAATCTCCATTTTGTGTTAATTTGAATCCAAAATTAAAATTTCCAGCACCCATAATTATTTCCTTCATCGGAAATTTGCAGCTGTCTGTCAAAAAACTGAACTTTCCTGTCATACCTACTTTTCTAGCCCACGACACCACTGCAAATCACATGCACAGTTATCAAAATACACACAGCCATACACGTCCAATCGTTTGTTAATATTTTCGAACAAGTGACTTAGCGGTATAAAACCATCTAGGCTGCACCCCTACATCTACTACTCACTGTTCATATGTGCTCATACAGACAACAACATAAAATCCAAGCTTTTCAATTTAGCACTCTCTTTACAAAAATATTTTACCTAAAATTTTTCTTAAACAGCCTTCATGATACACCTTTTCTTTCCTAAGTTTTCCTGTTACAAGATATGCCTGCATTACAATAAGCAATCGCTGATTCCCTCTTCTTTTCCAATAATGTGCAGATCATTTTGCAAGTAATGTGAGGCTGTGGTAAAGTGCGGACCTGCAGACCTGCGGACTGACCAACAGGTAAACTGCGGACCAAAACTTGCGGACTGCCAGTGCGGAAAAGTGGGTAAACTGCGGACCACTAAATTGCAGGCCCCGCGCAATAAATCACCTAATGAGAGATGTGCCATAATGTGTATAAGCTTAATATAGCATTCATGTTTTAAGTCCCTGTCTAAGCATTTACTGCTGCTTAATTCTAGCAGTTCACAATTGAATTTCATATATGTATACGTAAGACAAAATATCGGTGCCCTAGATTCAGCACGCAGCATGTCCATCATATATTCATTCAATCACTCACTGAATGCAATGAGTTAATAAAATGTCACTAAACAATAGGCCTGAAATGAAAATCGTCCTCAGAATAGCATAGGCCTAAATAACTAGGTTCAAAGTTAACTTAGCAAGTATGCCTATCACAAATATGGCAGCTGACACTCCATAGTTCTGAGACGAGCTATATCACCACTTTTAACCTGTGTGATCACATATGGCAGGTGATGCTCCATAGTTTTGAGTAAGTGAGTATGGTTTAACGTCCCGCTCGACACAGTATAGGTCATTTCAGGGATGGCCTTTCCAGGCAATATTGCACATACACATAATAACGAAACGCAGTTTAACCTAAATTTTTACAGAAAGTAACACAAAACACAAAAAAATGACCTAAACCTAAAATTGTAAGAACTGCCGATTATAAATTTTGTGCACATAATAATGGTTTTCTAGAACTTTTTTTACAAAAGGCTACAGGTGGTGATATAGCTCTTTGTGGGAAGCCCATCTCAAAACTACAAAAATGATGATTGTCTGGAGGATAACAGAGAAGATTATTAGAACTGCCATTATCGTTACTTGAGATGGGCTTCCCATAAAGAGCTATATCACCACCTGTAGCCTTTTGTAAAAAAAGTTTTAAAAAACCATTATTATGTACATACGTCTCTACTTTCTAATTTAACTTCTTGGCTATAAAGCTAATGCTGCAGTTGCAGTTTAGCTAAGACTGAGATAATCTTACTCAGATTCAACTCAACCATGTGGGCACTAAAATAAGTAAGTACAGTTAGGCAGTTAAAAAATACAACACGTATTCAACGTCGCTTTATTTATTTTATTCACATTTATTATATATTGCGTGCATTTCATTTATAAGTAGGCTATAGAGATAGAGATGAACACTAAGTCAGCGAGCCTTTTACACACAAACAGCTAAAAATAAAACACGCAACACATTTATTTTACATTTCATTTAAATTTTGTTTATAACTATAACGCGGACCTGCGGAAGGACCGACGGGTAAACTGCAGGCAGACCTGGTCTGCACATATGGTCTGCAGTTTACCCGTTGGTCGGTACGTAGGTCTGCTTAATACCCATGCCCAGTAATGTGTCAATCAAAAAGAACTACGGTATGACATTGTTGATGGGCGTACCTTGGCTGTGGCATTAGCTCTCACTTCAACACTACCCGACAAGTCCACAGTCTCATAGACGTGCTCATAGACCTCGCGAACTGCAGAGAAGAAGTCACTCGACAGGACCTTCTGCAGAGCTGCTAGCTTCGCATTGGGAAATCCACCACCTAATTACATGGCACCACCATACAAAATAAAGTTTGCGGACGATGGTAAAAAGCAGATTGGTGGATGTGCAAATCTGTGGATGTCGCAACAGAGTTAGGACTATGGTTAGAGAAAGGGTTAAGATTAGGGTCAGAAATAAGGTTAGGGTTAGGGGCTAGAGTGAAGAATAAGAAAACAAACAAACCGATCCACCATTATGTGTAGCTGCACGAAAAAAACAGTTTCACAACTGCAATCAAAACTACTACCTTTACCACAAAATGGCGATAGGGTCTGGGAAGGAGGCAGCACCCCCTCTCCACACTCCAGGAAAATAAAAAAAATGTGATAAATTGTTTCACTAGAACATATTAACTTGGTTCGGAAAGTGCACTTCAGTAATAAATTACTCAAAACTGCACAACCCTTATGCGGTGAACTACTTTAGTAGACACGAGATATCATTGCGCTTAGCTACAGTGAATGATGGTGGATTTTAACAATTTTCGATCTAAAACTTCACTCGTTGTATGACAAATTCGACAGAAAAACAAGTGACATATGTTTCTTGCAGGTTTCTTCATCACAATGTCATATTCTGTCAGTTATTTAGCATTCACAATCACTGCAAAAGAGCTCCTATGGCTATGGGTAATAGCGAATATGCGGATGTGGCAAGGGTAAAAGGCGGATAAAATCTGCGTATGCTAAGCGCGGATGTGTGGGTAAAAGACGGATGTGTGGATAACAGTTGTCACATACATTACCAGTCATGAAAGTTGTTGAGTTTTTCAATCATTCGCTCCGTGATTAACTGCTTCGCGGATGCTTTATAAGCAGCATTCGTTTGAAGTCTGCTGCTGTGAATTTCTTCACAGTTCACACTCTGCAAAGGCCTAGACATTAGCCTAATTCCTGATCACAAATTCGTCTAGGCATTTACTCAGAAAACAATGATCTGCTTTGTCACTTGACAACGACAACGTTCGACGGCAAGATATAACGATGACGACGAGCAATAAAGCACAAGGAAGTGCGACGTCGACATACATGTAAGTAGATGACACAATGCACGACAAGATGCGCAGACAATACCAGTATACGGCGACAAGACGACACGGGACGACGACGTATCGACACATGACGACATAGGACGACGCTCGTCAGTGCACGACGACGACGTAGACGTCACGCGACGACGAATGACAACGGAAGACGATGACGTTGACTACTAAGTGCAGCAGAAAGTTACTATTGTAATTTTGTAAACCCTGATTTGCCAACTGAGGCCTACTTATTTTGCCAACTTACTTTGCCAAAGGCCCAAATGAATACATTTACACGGTTGTACACCGCTCATTGGTCCAGAGGCGTGATTGAGTATGATGGGTAAAAGGCGAATGTCCTCTGCATCGACATCCGTCTTTTACCCGTTGCCACATCCGCAGATCCGCTTTTTACCATCGTCCCTGCAAAAGCTGATGGTAAACCACCCATCCATGCTAAAAGGCCGTTTCCGTATTCTTCACTCGTCCCGCGTTAGGGTTAGGAATAGAGTTAGGAGATGTTTAAGCGAATAAACTGCAGCTTAATTACAGCGTTAGCTGTTGCAACATCCGCAGATTCGCAATCCACTTTTTATCCGTAGCCGAAGTTTGCAGTTACATTCACGATCACAGCAAAAAGCAGCAAAAATTATTCCCAGTATAAACTACTAAAAACTGCTAAACTACTGCAAAACAGAGCCAATTTTTCCAACATTTACTTCACTGGCAAATGACCGGAAGTTGTAAAGGTGCGAAAAGACACTTACTTTCTTGCAGAATGTCCAGTAATTCAATGGCTCGTTGCACGTCTATAACACATAACAAGCAATAATCACATTCTATGCAATACTAGTAAATAAAAAACAGACATATAATTTGCATACTAACGTAATTTTTACTTGGCATATTTACCTCTAGCAAGCGTCAAAGGTTCCTTCGTCGCCGCCATTGTTGTTTCTTTTGCGAACGTGTCATTTGTGTGAAAAAGTGCCCTGAAGCACATTACGATCATGAACTTAACTCGAAGCAATAATTTAGGGAATGCAACCCGGATAACTGGGTACCCGAAAACCTGGGCAAACCCAGCCGTTTTCAAACCCGTAAGCCGGGTTTAAGAGCAGGCAAAAACCCGGGTTTACGGGTTTAATTTTGGCTGTCAATCAGTAGACTTATGCAGTATAAAATTGCTGACGATAGCTTTACATGTACTTTTTCGAGCGGACTGTAAGCTGTCAGCTTAAAGGCCTGGGCGCTTGGTTTTTACGCGCGAAAGCAGCTACTGCTTTCAGCGCGTCTTAGCCATCGAATTCTGTCCGTCCGTCTGTTACACGGGTGGATCAATCAAAAACAGTGCAAGCTAGAATTACCAAATTTTCACCGTCGGCTGCCCGGAACCGTAAAGCTTTTCCATAAATTGGAACGAAGTCACCCCGAAAAAGGGCGCTAAATGAGATAGGGTGGGCAAAATTTGCGATTTTGGGCCAATAAGTCGCTGTATCTCAGTAACGGTGCGAGATAGGGCCTATGGTTACTATTAATCACTAATAGGAAGTTGTACACTGGCTCTCGATTGGCGCCGAATTCAATGACCTTGAATGACCTTGAACGTCAAAATAGTAAGTTTTATGGATTTTTTGGCGATTTCGGGCTGCGATCGATGCACGTTTATATCATTTACAAGGTGGCGCCACAGAACTACCGTTATGCGATCCAGATAGAGAATTTTGTATTTGTATATTAACTTTGCGTGAACACCCCAATTTTCAGCTAAACTACTAAACTGGAACTGCTATATAGGCTTCCGCGCGTTTCGTGAGCATTAGCTCAAATTTCTTGTTTGGTACGAGTTGCCATCTGTCGGTCTGTCTGTGTACCTGTTTATAAAAGATGTATTGTGGCCATAGTTCGAGAAAACGTTTTTGCTTTTTTTTGAAAATTCAAAAAAACGTGACGTTTTACGTTTTTTAAATGACCTGTCAAAAAACGAAAAAAGCGTAATTATATCAATACAGCATATAATTTTACCTGAATGTGCAAAATTTTCCATATACGGTACACGTAGGCTACGATTTAATACGGCTGATGGACAATCTGAAGTCGCTGGACTATCAAGAGACGACTGTTCAGTGGGAGGAGTGGGG
>Ga0056128_1010938_pt1 | contig 11255 bp, 11 predicted proteins | sample WorMetLIZISLAND2_FD_71113 | JGI IMG/M metagenome (GOLD analysis project Ga0056128, IMG submission 71113) | Marine gutless worms symbiont microbial communities from Max Planck institute for Marine Microbiology, Germany - Olavius geniculatus... ... | reverse complement strand
CGTCAAGCTTAGTCAAGTGCTGCATTGCTCCCTCCCCCAATAATGGATGACTTTGGCATTCTTTCTCATGGGTGCCAGCAGAAAAGGAGGGGAAGAGGTGAGGCATTGAATGAAGTGGTAATGGGGGTTCACTCCCCAGGCTGTTAAAGAATCTAGGGAGCATTGTAAGATCCATAGTGGGGTCCAGGTCGGAACCCCGGCCGAAAATAAATTTGGTACATTTTAGCATCACAAAAGACTTCTGGTCAAGTTCTAGTGGAACGATGACTGCCCCCCCCCTTTGAAGCCCTAAAAGTTGCCCCTTTTCAGAAAAGTTATACACTTTGAGCATAGTTCTTATTGGATGTAGACACCTTTGGGTCTGAATGCTTGTATCTTAATTGTTTCAGTTTGATTGCCTTAATTAGTAATATATAACTGTTATTGTTAGTTTGTAACTAATGGCCGTTGTTACTGTTTTGGTCACTTATTTTGTCAGTTGCCAGCACTTAACGTAAGCTTAATTAGTTACATAAATTTATCAGAAAACAACCTTTAATTAAAAACTCATTGACGTTTTAGCAGTTGCTGCTGCCTTCTTTGAAACGACTGTCCACCAGGTGTCACTGAAGAATTTATGTAGCTCATTAAGTTATCGTTTTGACCTATCATTTTATTTAAAAAGCACTTAACATTGTTTATATAATTATGTAAGCATATCTGTTGCTGTCTGCACATCCAAGCAAGCTAAAATAGCATGTGTTTACTAGAAAACTGCTTTATGTGTGCTGATGTTGTATTTTAGTTATATGATTGCAGTTGATGCAAGTATCAGTAGCAGTCAGTAGTACCGTGATAACTGCAAAAGCAATGCCATTGTTATTATTTATGGCTGCTCTGATAATTGTGCAGATATGACCCCAATACTGACATGCCTGTTGACATTGATACGCCTCAGGATCGGGTCATTTTTATCAAATCAGTGGCTTCTTTTATGGTAAGTTCTCCGTTCTTCGTTACTAGCTGATAAAGTGTACAAGTATGAGTTTTTATGAACTCAGCTGATGATACGGGATACTGACACCTGAACTGAAGTGATTTATGATGTTAATTGATGCTTGTCATTTGCAACCCATTCCCAAATTGACCTAAACTGTCGGATGGGACGTTAAACCATACTCAGTCACTCACTCACTGTTGCAACACCATGCTTGAAGGATCATTGCTAATTGTGCCTTCTCGTTGGCTTTGTGGTTTAATTGAACTGTTTTCTGTGATGATAGGCCCAGTCTCTGAAACTTCTGCTGTAAAAGCTGTAGCAGTTGCACAAAAAAAAATTTCTGTAAGCCAGTTGAAATGCCAGTGGTGTTGCCAGGATCTGGTCAGTCTGGTGGAGACCATAAGGTCTGGGGGGTGACCCCTCCCCATGAGCGAAGGGGTCTGGGGAGGGGTGCAGCATGGATAGACCTGTCCAATATCCATTTTGGGCTTGAGGTAGATCATCAGCTCAACATGGCCCTGCCATCTGCCAGGACCATAGCCGCAACTCGGACACTCGCCACCCTTTCTGTAGCAGCCATGCACTTGTGGACAGATTGGTCGGTGTTTGTAAATGGTGACAGTAGAGCTGGCTTTGCTGTCTTTGTTCTGGGTATTCTGCTGGTTACCGAGGCCAGTCCGGCAGGTCACGGAATATTCGAGTTCAGGGCTGAGGCTATGGCCTGTTTTTGCTGGTGTACAGGCAGTCCTCACCTTACAGGATTATCAAGCTTGCCAGGGTGTTAGAGTTTTCTCCGACTCCAAGCCGCTACTCCAACGCTTCGCTCAAGGTCCTGCTCGTCAGACAGACACCATATGCAGCTTTATCTGGACGGTTCTTGCAGCTATTGGTTCGTTGAACCTAGTCGATGTCCAGTTGATTCCGGGACATGTGGGTCTGGAAGGCAATACTGAAGCAGACCTTGAAGCTAAGAGAGGTACTTCTTTACCGTAGTTCTTGGCACCTATGGATTTCATTTGTGCCTGCGCAGCCATCAAATGACATCAACAGAGTGTTGCTGACGACATGTACCGCAGCGACCCACATGCCAGAATCCATAGGGTGCTTGCCAGCAGTGTCAACCAGTTCCAGTGCTGGCAACGAGATTGGATCAGGGACCAGTGCGTCATGGTGGCCCAGCTGCACACTGGTCATTCTCTGTTGCTTGCAGGATGTCTGCACCATATCGGACGCCGGGTCTCTGCCACCTGTCTACACTGCAGCGACGCTGACAAGACAGCAGCGCACCTGGTGCTACAGTGCCCAGCCCACGAACAGGCCTGGCGGGACATCTGGCCAGGAGGAAAGTCTAACACTGATCCTCAACGCCTCTGGGACTTCTTGGAGTGGATTGGGGTGGTGACCCACCCCCCTGACCGGGAATGAGAGAGAGAGAGTGATGTGTGCAGCCCTTCCTTCAAAAACTTTTTTGTGACAAGTGAAGTGTTTGGTGCATTTTTGGCACTATTTTAGTCTTCTAAGAGAACGCATGCTCCCAGTGCCCCCTATGGCTACGCCAGTGTGAAATGCTAAACAATTTCTATCTGAAATTGCTTTATTTGTAGGAATTTTGCGAATTATTGGCCAATGCATCGTTTTATAAATTTAACTAATTGTTGTTGAGCAGAACTCACGTGCACACATCAAGCTGAACATGAAGAAGCTTTATCAGGCTGATGGCTATGCGGTGAAGGAGCTGCTTAAAGTCACGTCGGTGCTGTATAACGCTGTGAAGACGAGCACATCTAGCATCAGTAGCCAGCCGGGCGATGACGGAGATGTCTCACATGCATTTAACATTGCATCTAAGGTCTGTCCGCCCTCGGCATCAGTTTTTCGTATTTACTACTAGTACAGCAGGTGACTGTTATTAATGTTAATGCGACTCACTTTATCCGAGCTATTATAACAGCTTCTGAAGCTTTTTACGCACGAAAGCAGCTATTGCTTTCAGCACGTTTTAGCCATCGCAATTCCGTCCGTCCGTCTGTCTGTCACACGGGTGGATCAGTCAAAAACGGTGCAAGGTAGAATTACCAAATCTTCACCATCGGCTGCCTGGAAGACTCTAGTTTTAGGAACCGTAAAGCTTTTTTATTAATTTGAAGGGGGTCACCCCGAACAAGGTCGCTAAATGAGAGGGGGTGGTCAAAATTTGCGATTTTCGGCCAATAACTCGCTGAATCTCAGTAACGGTGCCAGATAAGGCCTAGGTTAATATTAATCACTAATAGCAAATCATATACTGGCTTTCGAGTGGCGCCGAATTCAATGACCTTGGATGACCTTGAACGCCAAAATAGGGGGTTTTTATGGATTTTTTGGCCATTTTCGCCTGTGAGAGTCTTTATCATTCACAAGGTGGCGCCACGCCGTTGACGCCACACGCGCCTATGGCCGATGTGTATTATGGTCCTGATGGGCCGAGTCCAAATGATGTGCAATTTTCGAAATTATAACTACTGAACTGGAAATGCTATATGCTTTCACGCTTCTCGTGAACTTGGCTCAGATTTCTTGTTAGCTAATACATTAACCCATTCATGCCTAGCGTTACCAAAATGGGACACTTACTTTGGTGGTAAATGATAGAATAATTCAGGCACTAATGGGTTAACTTTACAGATTTCTTTTACGCTGTCACTCAAGCACTGTAAATGAAATATCTTTCATCTTCTGATATTAATATTGCTGTAAGCTCAGCATAATTTTGCAATAAACAACTTTCTGTTTGTGCTTTGCTGTGTGATTTTAAAATAGGTACAAGATATAAAGGATGCAAGGCAGCTGGCATCAGATATTACCACAAAAGGTGCCAGTCTTTATGACTTGTTGAGCCGTGAAGTTGACTTGCGAGTAAGTAAAATTGTTGGGCATTTGTGAATTTGTTATTTTTTAATAGTAAAGTTGCGCGTATGCCGTTTAAAGTGTTATTCTTTGGTTTTAGTAGCTGTCGTCTGAAAATACCAAAAATCTTATTAATCGCTTTATGTTTATCACAAGAGTTGGCAATCCCTCATCTCTCATTAAAGTAATATTTTGATTTGATGTGAAGTGCCTGATATGATTTTATATTTAGTTTTAAAACGATTCAGCTGGTGTGTCTCATTCCCAATTATCAATAATTTGTGGTAAAGAGAAGAGTTGGATAGAATTTAATTGTATTATTGCTTGTGAGAATTGATAAATCAGCCACCTGTTTAGGATAACTGATTACTAGCTATAGAGGACAGTAGACAGTGATAATTGGAGAAACTTATTTGCATGGCTAAGAAATAAACTTTTATGAAAACAATGTAAAAACTAAAAAGGATTGTATTTAATGATTTCTTAAACATTTAACAGACAACTATGCACAGCATGTGGAATGTAACTGTTCGGATCAGCTGATCATCTTTATGTCTCTCACTGTTAGCATTATTATGTTTGACATTTTATAAATTTCTTTGTAAATAGACTGTTATTTGATATCGTTTAATTTTATCTTCTTTTGCTTTTGCAGTGTCTTGTCATCTCTTCCACGGTCGTTATTATGTTATGTACTAGTACAATTCTATTGTTATTGTACTGTTTTTAACTACTACAGCAAAATCTGCATGATTCTTGATAAGTTTATTAATGGGTGCTATTTGATTCAACTTTTACAGGAGGCACGAACGAATGTCATATCTCGCCAGCTTGAAATCAACGAAGTGGAGAAGAGTTTACAACAGTCGGTCAAAGCCGTTGAGGTTCTGTTCTACTTACTAAGCAGTATTTCTTATACCGCGTAAAACTTTTGCTGTTGGAGACCGGTTTAAGTTAGGCTAACTTAGTAATTCAAGAGAAGTAGGTTAGTTGAAGGAAACACTGAGCATATCTGTGGTCAAAAAATTACCGATTTTTTGCATTTAGTTTTGAGTGCAAAAACGAAATGTGTTAAAGCTATGTGTTAGTGCAAGTTGGTCATTAAAGTGTTGCGGTCGCTTTCTGCAGGCTGAGATAAAGAAGACGCAGCAGGCAATTGAAAACATTGCTTCGGACGAAGCAAACTTGGAAGCAAAAATCGAGAAGAAAAAAGCTGAGCTGGAAAGGAACCAGAAAAGACTGGAGACGCTGCAGAGTGTGAGGTCTGGTGAACTGTATGCTAGACTGCTGGCAGAGATGACACTTCGTTTTTGTTTTCTGCATGCGTTTTAGAAAATGTATGATGACTACTGGCTCGCACATTGCAGTCAACTAACAAATTTTTATTGTCTGTACATCGTTGTAGCATTTTGTTCGCGACCTTAAACTTGAATTATGTCACTCTTATTTGCTTGCGACATATATCAATTTTATTGATAATTGTTGAACATGACTTTAAACGTGCAAAATATTACTGACAAATGAACACTCACATGTTGTAATTAAATATAGGAATGCTGATTTGCAGGTATGTTATGCATTGTGTAGATATCAACATGAATTTATTAGCTTATGTTTTGAATGTTGTGTTGGTGTTGAATTAAGTTTTTAAGGGTTGTTTCTTCTGCAGTTTTTGATGAAAAAAAATATCCTTTGCTCAGTGTACTGTGTCATGTGCCTGAAGCGTTTTTTGAGGCTAAAAATGTGACAGATTTTTTTCAACCGGAGCTTTGGTCTGGAACCTGCTGGGGAGTTCACAAGGGGTCATCCATAAAGAACATCCCAAAATATCGGCCAAAATTTGCTCTCTCCCTCCCTTGTCCGCATTGGCCCATCTTTTCTCTTTCTTTCCTGCAGACGTCCGCACACCTGGACTCGGAGGATGCTGAACAGGTACTAGGTAGCATTCATCCAGTGTTCGTCGCTATGTGAGTTTGCAAGATGCATGCAGTTTACTGCTTGCTGTTCCTCCCTGAGCCTATCGGGCCTGCTAATTGCTATCATGTACATGTACTAACCGTGTGCCATCCGTTGGCAAGTGCGATGCTAGTGCTGTGCCCAAAGTAGGGGCGCTAATGTCTCATGACTGCCTGCTGGTGCCGTGGTACAACTGGTGTCAGTTGCGTCTGTCTAACTTGCCCTGTTGCTGATGCGGGCTGCTGTAAGCTGCCAATGCTCACTGCCTACATGTACGTGTGTAATGTGGACGTCCACTTTTACTGAAACCCCCCTTTTTATCCGCATTTGGCTTGATCCCCTCCCCATCTCCATGCAGACGTCTTTTTATGGATGACCTCCAACACCCCACCTGATCAACATTTCTCATCTCACAATTCACATATCATGCAGCATCTGATTTTCAATCCTCGTCCCCCACTATTGACAGTGGATCATTGCCATTGCTGATTGCTAAGTACTGACGTGTGATGATGATGATGGTGCAGGCCGGCTTACATGGACGAATACGAGAAGCTAGAGGAAGAACTTCAACAGGTTTACGATGACTACATGCTCAAGTTCCGCAACCAGGCTTACCTGGAGAACATTCTTGATGAATATCATCGGTCACAGATGGATGAAAACGAGGCAAGCTAGGCGAATCGTTCTGCAAAATAACATATCTCTGTTGTTACCAGTTTTAAAATAGCTGAGTAAGTACATTTACATAGGGCACAGTGCCTTTGAGAAGCGAAAAGTGATGAACTGATAGTGATGTTAGTATGCAGTTCAAGCTGTGTATAGGAAACGCTTAATTATTTGGTCTCCACTAGTCTAGTCTGTCATCGTCTGTCAGTGTTAGTCAGTCCAAGCATTTCTCTTGGATGCATTCAGTCCAGCTGATGTTGTGGGAGTTATCTCTGCCAAAGTGATTGTAGTGAACTGGCGGAGGTAGTGTAATCACTTCATGGGTCTGCGTTTCTGTCTGTGCACATCAGCGACTCAACATGCATCACATCACAACAGCAATGACATTATTGCATCATCTGCAGACAGTAGTAGTAGTAGTAGTAGCAGTGGTAGTCGTTGTCGTCGTCATTATATTAATGTTTAAATTACTTCATTTGGTGCAGATATATGTACTCTTACAAGCACTTTCTAGTTTGAAAATGTCGCAGGCATCTGGTTTTTTTGATGGTTGGTCCAGCATCTTTCAGAGTATGGTTGCACGTCCAGTTGAGAGTATTGGCACTAGCTTTTGATGTGCTGCAGCTATGCTGTACGGCGTTTTTGGCATCGTTGTCATCTGTCTGTTGTTTGTTTGTCTGTCTGTTATGGATGTATTGTGGCTAAACAGTGTGAGATAGAGCCTAGGTTGCTATTGATCACTAATAGGAAGTTGCATATTGGCTTTCAAATGACATAAAAGTCATTGACCTTGCATGATTTTGAAGGTCACTAATGCAGCAGGAACTGTATAGGCTGTAGTGCATTTTCGCTAGCGATAGCTGGGTTTTTTTATTGTCCATGTGTGCGTGGCTGTGTCTGCAGAGGCAGCGCTACAGTGATGTGATGAAGCTGTAGCATCATGTTGTGTTGTGCAGTCGCTGGACCTGCAGGTGAGGATGTTGTCCGACAAAATGCAAGATAAGAAGCAGAAAGCCAAGGCCGCTGAAAGTGACGAATCTTTCCAAGGTGACTTGTCGTACCTATCTCTTAGTGCTCAGAAATATTTTGTATCACCACGATTTATGTTATTCCAGTGATAAATAATTAACACTGGTAATCTGTGGCTCGGTAGTCTAATGGTAACGGTAACATGCCGGACTTGTAATCCTGAGGTCACTGTGGGGCCCAGGTTTGACTTTGCACTGGTACACTGCTGGGTAACAACCTTAGGCAAGTTGTTCACACACATGTGCCTCCGTTACCAAGCAGTATAATTTGGTACCGGCTTTACCGCTGGGACATAAACAGGCACACCGCGCGATACACTGGCCCCATATCCGTGGTCTCGCAGTGTAAAAACTGGTGTCTGGCTGAGAGCCAAGGAAACGGAGATCAGCGCCACCCTATGGGCCGTAAGGCTTGGGAAGGACTTTATGTTACGTTTACGTAATCTGTGCTAATATATTAGGTACGTTTATTTGTTATATACGGGTAAGCATTTATTTGTTGATGATGTGTAATCATATAATTGAAGTAATTATTGTTGCATTGGCCAACTTTGTTTTATATTAACATATGCCTCCAATGCTTAGACACTGTCACTTTAGTCACAGAAAGGGCATATTATATGAGTTGTAAACATATTATTTCCAAAAAAAGTTCACTTTTCATGACCAGCGTAATGGAAACGGCCTGTTGAACAGTTCAAAAGTAGTGGTATGTATTGTTTGGCATGTCTTGCTTTACTATGTAGCAAGCGTCATGCACACGCAGTCAGTTGTTGTTTAATTCCTACACTTTGCTAGAATTGCTTCAAGTTTGGCTAGTCCCCAAATGCAAACTGGTGGAAATTGTCGTGGCAAAATTTTTACAGATCAGATGCTTTTCCCGTTGTTCAGGTAACAGCATTAGAGCACTAAAGGATTGGCGGCTTATATTAGCAAAGATTATAACTACATCCGTGAGATGCCATTCAAAGTTTTGTGTTTCTTGCATTATTCAGACGATGGCTACGTGCCAGGCAGTTATATGTATGGAGGTATGCCACGCCTCAGTAGCCTTACGTAATGTCCTCTCCCTTAGTCATTATTGTGTGCTGTATCGTTGTTGAGTTAAATGTCACTTGTTGCCGCTGTCTATTCAGTGATTTGTGCTCAGTGTCCAACATTTGTATAGTTATATGTTATATGTCATTCCAGCCTTACGTGTCATTATCTGCCTCATTTGCATGTTTTTAACCGTCATGAACCTAGGTGTTATCAGTCAACAATATGCACAGTCTGGTACATGCTATGGAAACCTGGAAAGGTTCAGGCTGCGTGCATCTTACTTTGTCGTATTTTACAGTCCTGTATTTTTCACCGTGTCGCTGAGTCAGATAGATTAATTGCCACACCTGATTTCATGAAAGAACTTTTTGTTGCAAAATTTAGGTTATACTATAAGTTCAGCTTATCGTTAACAGGACACAGATAGGGTATAGTGTGCACAATTGTGGTGAATAAATGTATACTGTGCTTGTTTATTTGTGCACTTTTTGAGAACATGCATACCAGCTGTCACACAAATATCAGCCTTTTCAGGAAATGTTATGAAATTACTGGTACTAAAGAAATTTATTTTGGACAACTTTCACTGTGGTCATTGTTACAGGTGATTGTTTTTTTTGGTTTTTTTATTGTTTTTAAGTTTTAACCAAATATGGTTGTTGACATATAGTTAATGAACGATGCAAAGCAACATCACACATAATATGTTGGTCATTTCGTGTAGCAGTGAGTGATCGTGACAGAATACTTGCACAGTGTACATTTAGCACTTGTCTAAATTTTTGTCTGCAGTTTTAGACTTTGTTTGTGTTATTTGCCTTAGATTAAACCAACTGAATTTTTGTTGTTGTTCAAGCACACGTTTAAACTTTAAACTTGTATCATCATTTAGATGCAGCTTTTAAACCGATTTTTGTTAGGCAAGTATCTGCAACAAATCGGTGATGAATTCAGAGGGGAATGCATCAGACATTCAGTAAAAAATCAGTGCAAAAGTTCAACAGTTTTAATTGCAGTTTGTTAGAACTTGCCGTTTTGATAACAGAACGGAAATTGCAAAAATGCAATGGTTTGCACAAAGCAACTGTGTAGCTTTCATTACTGACATTGTTAGTTTGTATTTGATAATATTGTTCATTTGCGTAATGCTTGTGTGATTGACACTTGCAGTTATAGGCAGCTTACTTGCTTACTTACTTTTCCTATGGAGATTTTCCCAGAACCCCAAGATTGAGTGATGGATATTTTTTGTGCACCTCAGGAGAAGAAAAAGATTTTGCATAGACAGCTCGGTTCGTTGCGAGGAAGCTCATCATCCCCTTTTTGGTGCTTTGAGCCAGCGAGGGTTAAACTCAGTTAAGCTAGTGTACAACGCAAGTCGGCCGGATGGCCAGTTCTAATTAACAGCCAGCGCCTTTAGCCGACTTGGCCAGTGGGACAGCAGTCCTGGCCACAGGGCCTACTGTTACGTAGAACTTGCCACTTTTTCCCTAGTGATGGCTATAACCACTGTCAATACTTATTTTGCTATCCCATGGAGGGTAGAAGGCTGAGTTGACCTAATTGGCTGGCTCTGTACCGAGATGGTTTAACTACCCATAGGCAGTCACCCATCTAAGTACTAACCGGCCCTGCCGTAGAGTAACTTCATTGATTTGACTCAGTGCATTAACTACCGCTATGCCATGGGAGACACATCATTGAAGTGGACTGGTGTATGGTCTGTAGGTCTGATGGACAATGCTGGAGATGACAGTGATGCTGATGATGCAGATGAGCTTGAACATGATCAGCGCTCTTTGCAGCGTCCACTGCATGCCCGACAGAGACCCTCTGGTCTGCAGTACTCTTGTTGCCGTGGCTTGAATGTACAGTACACCATGTCTCAAAAGAATGCGCTACCATCTTTTGAATAGCTCCCATAAAACATTGGCTGATTTTAATAATTTTTGGCAAGAATGTTGTGAAGAAACTTGCCCACATACTGACCTTGATACTATTGTTACACTACCTCGTGAAATGCCAAAGTCGTTGTTTAGTCGATGATGGCTGGTTTCAAACCTGGATTCGTTAAGCCGATTGCATAGGTTACCTATGTGTATGAATTTGACTGCCATCAGATGATGGTCAACTAAGAGAAGCGGGCAGTAGATGAAATGTCACGAAATTCAGATGATGAGGGACGGTCAGGCTGCCTACTGACCTATCCGGCAAGGATCCCAACTAATCGCCTAAATTGTGGCAAGAAGATCGGTGGGGAGGAGCAGGGAATTCAGCTGTCACTGCGAGGTCTATCACCCGGTGACCGGCGGTGACCGGCCATAAATAATACACATCTTTCAGCGCAAGTGCACTTTTTCTTGTAATACAAAGCGATATATTTGCAGCGTCTGCACTGCAACAGTATGGTGATCCACGTTCTTCTTCTCAACAGAAACAGAAGACAACTCGTACAGTATCGCGTGACACACGACAATCCAAACAATCTACTATGCACTAAGAAAGACCAAGAGCGAGCGAACGCGCCAGAAAGCCCCCCCAGCCAGCCTTGGCACCAAAACCCGTCTTATATATCACGGAGACGGAATTACTACCCCCATGCGCGTGCGCGTCGGAAAATAGTGCTATTAAATGCCAATCAAATTAAAAAAATAATAGACGCAGGCGGTTCCGTGCCGTAACAATTCCCCGGACCC
>Ga0056128_1010937_pt1 | contig 11257 bp, 8 predicted proteins | sample WorMetLIZISLAND2_FD_71113 | JGI IMG/M metagenome (GOLD analysis project Ga0056128, IMG submission 71113) | Marine gutless worms symbiont microbial communities from Max Planck institute for Marine Microbiology, Germany - Olavius geniculatus... ... | reverse complement strand
ATTCCAAACATTGACTATACGCTGATTAAAAAACTGTGAACGACAGCTGGTAGAACAAGATGCTTTTACAAATTTGTATGGGTGGCCACGTGTACTGAGGATACTGAAAGCAAAAAACTCATCACAGTGAACATTAACCAAACCGAAAACAATTTTGTAACATAGAATTAAATCATGTAACAAACGACGCTGCTCTAGGGTTGGTAATGAGAGACGTTTTAAGCGACCTTGATAAGTAAGTTGACTAAAACCACGTAGACGCTTAGTAAACTTTCTTTTAACACTTTCAATGCTCTCAATGTCAGACTTAAAGTGTGGTGACCATAGAGAGCTATTATACTCTACTATAGGCCTAACATAAACTATAAATGCTCGTACAAGGGTACTGACATCTTTAGAAATAAAACAACGGTGAATGGCATTTGCCTGCTTATGGGCTTTAGCAACCATATTATTTATGTGTAAACGGGGAGACATATTGTTGGACAGAGTAATACCAAGATCCACACAGGAATTTACTACTGGCAATATACAATCAGTAATAATTTCATCAAATGTTAACTGCTTTTCACAATTTTTGCAACGTTGGACAAAGAATTAAATTTTCAACAAAACATGTAATATTCCACACCTCAGCACCGACCACAGCCTATGTATGGTATGTCATTACTGAACTTAAAGTTTTTATATTACTGCATTGTATAAAAACTACTAGAGTTCATTCACATTCATTGTACTTTGTAGTATTCTACCATTCACAGGTGCATTCTGCAGTGTGACTATATAAATTATCAAACAAGTATTGTAAGACCAGGCATGACATTTGTACTAATGGCACACCTCCTGAACCGGCTTGTTGTATGACAATGGCATACAGTGGATTACGATCAATTGTGGAATCACAAATATCACATTTATTTTTAGAACAAATCAATGGAGCTCAGAAATTTTTCTTTTCCAAACCACCAACAGTACTCTACAGAGCCCAAGCAGAACAACACCAGGTAGCCAATTAGCTTAAACCACATATCGGTCTACAACCTGCTACGATCTACATGCACCATTCACTACGGTATCTATTATTACACAGCTCGAAAGATAAATATGTTCCTGTTTTGCAAAAATAATAGGCTGAGTCCAACTCCACCTACATAGTCGATTAATTCTGAGCTATATAACCTGTTGCAGACAGACACCCATTCAAGTAGCAATTACTGACTGACTGACTGACTGTGTGTGCACGCTGGTGGCACATTGTCTGTGCCAGGCTTCAAAATAGACTAATAGCGGGCAGGCCAAAAAAAACGACATGGCCAAAATGATCCACAGTGACTGTCAAGTGTTCAGAATTTCAAATACTGTATGCATAAGCCATATGACTGGTTTTGTGCAATTTATTAGTTTACTCTGCACTGGCTATATCTTCTTATACGAGCACACATGCTGTGCATACCGATGGAGAATGGAGCACTGCAACATTACTGGTGCTGAAACGACGTGTTACTCTATCAGGTATCGACACAGATACTGCGGCAATACTCCCAGTGGACCTACATATACAAATGATCACTGCACAAAACTTCAACCACAAAAATGTTTGCCATCAGCTGATCAATATCGCTCTCTTTAACACAGAAGAAGAACGTATGCAGAATAATGTGAGCACATCAAATTTCAGTTTCAAATACTTCACTACAACAACATTATCACTAATCTTTATTTATGATAAATGATATATCAAGACAATCATATAAAGACAGAAGACAATACAGCAGAGAATATCGAACAGTGATAAAAATACAATGATGATTCACTTCAGATGCTAACAATAACGTCAATAACAGACAGTGATAACTGACAAAAATAATAATAATAATCACAACAATGGTGCTAAATTAACTTGCAATGAATGTTCACCTGGCCACTGTATCAATGGTATGTGTCATAGTCCCACTGTTTACGGTACTAATGTCACTGACAGTAGTGTTGATGAATGGTGCACTGTTGTAACGCTTCAACGGCAGCAAGCTGTATGAAGAACTACTGTCAATGTCGATATCCATCAGGCTCTTTGGTTTGAATGCCATCGTGTCAGAGATAGCAATGTCTGTTCAAATGTGACAAAACACTGTAATGCATTTTATAATTATTAATTATAACGATAATTATATAACATACGAACATATGTTAGATTCCAAATTCTATTTTCTAGCCAAAAATTACCACATAAATAATTATTATGACAGGTTCATATTATCAAAATCAAAATTACTTAAACAACTGGCAAACATTTATGACAAGACTAGTGATTGCAATCTCATGATCACAGATCCATGCTGTTTTCTCCGTTCTCACATCCTGGGACTACCCAGAATTTCAGAATTGCAAAAAAATGTTAAATTGCAATTTTTCATGTGTTAGATGATAAAAATAACAATTCTAGCAGTCTAATGAAACACTTCATGCACACAAGCACCGTAAGTGGCATTTTGACAGTCAGAATCACTTTCTACAGTTTGGCTACACCTGGTAGGGGCCTACTGCATCCTATGCATGCAATAAATCTAGTAGGGCTACTACTGTAAATAATAATAATATGGTTTATTGCGTATGGCAGCCATTGGCTTGATTGGCATTGTACATTATACATACATACATACAAAAACAGCACACTTTAATACTTACAATACATACAATGCAATAAAGAAAACATAGTCACACGTAAAAGAACAAAACTAGAGATATGGGGCAGAGCTCAACGTAAGGCCGCCCGGCGCCGTAAGTCCGATTGGGGGACAGAAGAGTTAAAATTTTGAAATGACAACCAATCTGTAAGCCTAATCCTGTAAACGAATTGCAGGATTACAAATTTCATAATCCTGGATCCCAGGACAAAAAAAATCAATCCCCAGATTGCAATTACTAGAAAAGACATGTGACAAACAGAAGTAATGAGCCAGAAAGCTAGTAAGAGGCTAATACTTCCCCAGCCATGATGGAAAGTATCGTTTAAGAAAAATATTATTGCGATGTGTTATCAAGGCACTCCACTAATTCAGGTGAAAGGGAGTCGAGACTCTTCCGTGAGGAGCCAGAGGAATCTCTATTTTAATCAGCACTCAGATCTGCACTAGGACATTTTGTTTTACTGCACTCAGCAGTGCCAGCATATCCACAACCACTACTGAAGTCTTCAACTTGTTCAAGTTTGACCATAAATACATGCCTGTGTAGTGTCTAGTCTAGTGGTTGGTGTCGACTTGTAACTTTCAAGCTTGGGTTCGATTCTCACTGCCATTATTTGCAAGAAACATTGAGCAAGTTGCTAACCTATTGTGCGCTCAGGCCAACTCAGCCTCCTACCCTCCATGGGATGGAAAATTAGTGGCTTAAGAGCTACGGGGTGAAGTGCTAATGTGGCTGATTGGGGTGGTGGTATGTCTGCTAGCTGCAAATCGTGTGTCCAATTGTTCATTAATGTGGTCAATGGATGGCCAAATACTGTGCTGCGGCATCATTAGCTCATGCCAATCAGCTGCCACTTCTGAGATTGTAAAGCACTTCTGCGCAAAGCAAGCGTTGGCCTTTACTTTTACCTTTACATTTACAAGATGTTCCAACAGACAATTTATCGTTAATTAAACTTTGAGTTGCGCTACATTTACACGAATTGTTCTAAATACCAAAAAACAAAAACGGTATTTTTCGCAAGGTGTTATCTGCCGTGAAAATTCACTGAACATAAATAGTCGATTTTTGCTATCTGCCATGAACTTTCACGGAAGCTAGCATTGAATGGCTATCTGCCATGAAAACTTACAGAAAATAAATATTATTATCTGCTGCTATTTAGTACAGTATTATCAGATTATGCAGACAATAATACCAAATTAGCAACTGCTGTAGCCTGTAGTGTAGGTTTATGTAACTGACCACATCACACTGGTAAGCGGCCATGAGTTTTCAGCCAATGTCTCAAAGTGTGACCATGATCTTATATTTCTAAAATGTAGGCCTATAAACTGTACATAATTAGACTGTCTATATTTTTGCCCCATACTGACCGATTTGCAAAATTCTTTCACTGCCAGACTTACGCTCGCGGCAGACAATTTGCAACAAAACAGCATTAAAATTCTCACCTGGTTTAAATTAACTGACAGACAGACAAACAGACGCACCAGCATAGCTGTAACACGTCAATAATTTATTGTGTGCTTAATCGCTTATTTCCATAGCTTTAATGTATATGTTTCAATACATAAATTTTCACGACATATAGACAAAAAGTGAAAATATGCTTCCGTGAAAATTCACGGAAAATAAGTAGTTCATTATCGCTATCTGCCGTGAATTTTCACGGCAAATATAATCTTAGGTAGTTTTGGCATTTAGTACGACCGTTTTCAGTAACTGTGGGCCAAGGAACAGTCGGTGGCCAGTCACTGAAACCCTTATTTAAATGGATTTCTGAAGACGTCAGGTTTTATAAAACGTACGAGCTTTGTTGTAACGATAGCAGAAATAGCTTCGGAAAACTTTTCTGCAAGTTATTTCAACACCATCATGTTGAAAAAATAAACAACGTTCTCAACAAGATGACACACTACGCGTGCGCATGGCAGAATTGGAGCAAGGCTTATGAATATGTAAATATGTAAATCCCTGAGACGAGTTTACTTTGACATTAGGGGTGTGAACAGAGTAGATAAAGGATAAAAATTTTCAATGATTTTTGTAAGTACATTTAACATAGCAGACACAAAATATGCATATTTAGTTTGCCAATTTAGTGTGCATTTAAAATTTTTACAGGTGTTGCGACAATAACGAATAATCGTGTACTTGACTGACAAACCTTTTTATCAACTTTATGGCCCGCCCCTTGTTAGTTATAATAGACTATTCCAAAAAAACATAGAGCTGTTTAAGAAAATTTATTACGTGTTTCTATTTTGTAAACATACTGTCTTTTTGTTGTGTTTTGTTCAATGATTGTATTTGTTTTATTGTGCAGTTTAACAGTATAAAATTGTCATCTTTGTCGACGCAGTTTTAATAGGCTGTTAGTTTGTAAGTGCATATTTTCGAAATTACAATGCTAATGGACAAATCTATTGCGGCTGAAAATTCAGCCACACTAAGGTTCCAAAATTGCTACAGTGGCTGAATACTTGTATGTTGCAAGCTGCCATGTATTCAGACATGATCATGTGTACATCAGAAGCAACATTCAGCATTTACAGCACAATTGGACGCAAAGATCTCGCAGATATCTCTTATAGAATTCCATTTATAGATTCTTATTACAGATTTATAGGTTCCTACAGGTCAGGGAAAACTGGAAAAGTCAGAGAATTTGTAAGGTCAGGGAAAGTCAAGCAAAGGTCAGGGAAAAATATTATTTTTGAAAAGTCAGAAAATGATCCTGGATCATGCAGACTACAGACGTGAAATTTTTTTGTCTCCAAGTATTTAAAAGCAGGCAAATTTGCAGCTTCCATTGAACGTCCAAAAGCTAGAAGTGTTTTATCTTCAGGGGGCTTTGCCCCCTTGACCCTCCAACTAGGGCCTCTGTCATTTGCATATTGCTCCATTAATGCTGTTCCATAAATAATATAGTGTATTATTTCTGACATTTGTACAATAGGGTTATTGTTTCGATAAGCTCAGGGAAATTGTCATTCTGTGACTGGAAAAGTCAGGGAATTTTGCTACAGGAGACCTGTAGGAACCCTGCATTCTGTCTCAAATCTCGTTGACATGGCAACGATGGTCGGTCGGGGTAAAATTTCATTGGCAGCATTCGATGGCCGAACCCCAAAAACCTATATTATATGTCTGAAAGTGCAGTCCTGTGTTGCATCATGTGCACAGGAACTCTGTTCTTTATCAGTGCTTGATGAACTCAGTTAAGTTTTGTTGATACATGGTTCAGCATCTTATGTTTATTTCCCACAGATTTTAGCATGTTTGCCGTCAGTCAACATTTTTGTTTTAAGAATGATAGTCAGTTGTTTTAAACTGTTTGGATTATCTTCTGTTGTGCTGTTGTCTTGCACTATATAGTAGCATGTTTTAGCTTTCAGTACAGACTAGACTAATAATTCATGCAAGAATGACTTTTTATGTAACTTGTGTTTCTTTTCACTGCACTAATTACTCATTTCATGCGATCATTTGGATGATGATTTAATGTATATGTTTGATTTGAATGATTAAAACATGTGTTAAATGCGGCAATAGTGCCACTAAGAACACAAAAAATGTTTCACATTACGTGCAGCAAAAGTATGTCTTTACATCCCCAGAATTTTTTTTTATTAAAAATTTAAGTTGTATTATTCCAGTATTATTCAAAATTCGCATCTTGAAGTACTGCTTAACTTAACAACTAGAACAGGTGACATATTTAATGGATACAACATTTGGTTATGCATTTTTATATGAAAGAATACTTTTGCATTTCAAGTTGCTGTTATGGACTAGTGAAACTTTGTAACATTATATATGGTTATGGGTTTGTTTGATGTAGGTGTGTTAACCATATATAAGAGATAAACTGATAAACACAACATATAACGGAGTAGTATATAATCACAAAAACTAAGCACTGCAACCTACCACCAAGGTTAACGTTTCAAGACCCGTAATCAGTAAATAATATTTTTATTGTGAGTCATCTCTGACAAACACCAATATATAAAATTGTCAAAAATGCAATTTTGTATAACTTGTGTAATCCAAATTCCCCTGACATTTAACATGGATGGTCCTCGGGAATTAATGCTTCAGATCAATTACATCTTCTGCCACCTGGCGATGACCACCTCTTTGAACAGTGGCAGAAAATCATGTGGGTTAATATCGAAGTCCCTTAGAGCCTGTTCAAATTGTTGGGCTTTCACTGGCCCAAATTTTTCTAAACATGCTTTCACTTCCCTGTCCCAAGATAATTTGTTAATCGTTAATCATCGGACTGTGGTGTAGAAGATAATACGAAGTCATCGCCATAAATCGATTAGTGTCAAATAAATTACACTTTTTTATGATTCTGAAGTCTCAGTTATTTTCTGAATCGATGCATGCATTAGCCAGTATGAATTCCTTGTTCTAAACGGCCAAACTACGACTTCTGCATTTCACAAAGTAGTGTAGCGGCATTATTAGTCTGAAATGGCCAAAACTATAGTCAAGTTGTTTTACGATTTTGCACGCCAAAAATTATGAAAATCGTAGCGTCATACACATCATTTACTGCATTTTTGGTCAGAAGTGTATTTTGTTCACCAACACACTTGCTGTGTGTTATGGTTAGTTTTTCTTGCACTTTTGTTTCTCAAGGTAATGTAGCGACACAGTTAATGTGTGGTGGGCTATTCAGTAATCACCTTATTTCTAACTGTCCACAGAATGCAGCAGTGAAAAAAAATTTTTTTAATGGGTTAAAAATTTTGCGAAGATATGGACAATAAACAAGAAATTTGAGCTAATGCTCACAAGATGCGCGAAAGCCTATAGCATGCCCATGCTTATCTGCAACCGTTTTCACAAAAGACTGGCCAACATCAGAAAAATAGCGACTTTTACAGAGGTACTGTTTTTTGATGCCCTCATGCGCAGTTTTCCTTGAACCTAGAAAATCGAGACTTGGACCGTTGAAATCTACGTTCAATGCTGAAAATTTCATACACAGCTCTTTCATGTCCATCTCAATTGGTTTCAGTGCAGTTCGCTCTTGAAATGTGTCTCGCAGCCCGAAATCGCCAAAAAATCCATAAAAACCCCTATTTTAGCCGGTGGCATAGCTAGGTTTTGGCGGGCCCTTGTGCAAAGCATCATTGGTGGCCCCCAACTAAGACAATAAAAACTAGCACTTTAGGGCAAAGCCCAACGTGAGTTTGCCTGGCGCCGTAATTCTGATTGAGGGGAAAATTTAGGGGCTTGAAATTCCTCTTGTAACAAACCCACGTGGCTCGAACTCAAATGCATTAGCATACGCAGAACGGGCAGCGTTGACATTGTATGGGTCAACATCCACATCCCAACCCTCGTTGTTAGTGGACCAAAGCAAAGATCACATTTTTTGTCCGACGCGGAAGGGATCGTAGTTGATAATGCCGTTTACCGGTTTTCAATATCTCTATTAGTTCCAAAGATTTTCTTGGCCATAGTCAAAAATTATCCAAAATCTTGCCAAATTTGGACGTTTTTGCCCTCTCAAATTTTTGGGGTGTTTGCCCCCCCCAATTTTTTTTTGGTACCCGCATTGTCAGTCCCGCCTGGCGGCAGGTCACGTGGCAAAGTTTCGTGGGGTTGCGCTTTCACAAAAACGGCCTTATTTCATCGAGTTTCAGGCGGGCATCCCAACCCACACTTTTACTTGACAACGCATGTACCCGTTTCAGTTGATGTCCAATATCTTGCTCAGACTTTTTCAAAATCAGGCAAATAGACGGCTGTAGCAAACCTTTGAGCTAAGCGTTAACTTTGTGAAATTGTGATGGACAACATTTATACGAAGTAAAGTGTCCGTCCCCATTGACAGCATAGTCCCTTGTGCCAGGTCCCCCTTCATGCCCATTGCCAACATACGTGCCCATACCTATTTTTTTATCTCAGCAAACAATGATAAAATTAATAACAATATCATTTACACCGTGATTGTTACCAAGTCACCTGAAAAACAATGACGTCGATGTCGGTATCGAGTAACGATCGACATACATATGCGGTCTTCTATCCGAATTGCCAAGCAAAGACATCACCCCCACGATAGAAAAGTCGTTTGCAGTCGGCGCTGGAGCCGCCAGACGCGCATGAGCCGGACGGCCGGCGGGTGATTTGCCATCCGTAAGGAGATAATAGATACGCGTTATTTTCTCGAGCTTTGTTACGTCCAGTGACTTTGACCGTTGACCTTTCGAACTGCAAAACGACACACCAGTTACTTCTGCTCTAGAACAGAAGTATAACCGGTGTTGTCTTGCATTCTACTATTTTTGTGTTTTGTTTTTTTTTTGCTTTTTTATTTTCTGTCTAAGAGCCCGGTGGCAGACAGACGGACGGGCAAGACGCGTAATGCTTCCTATAGGAAGGACAACCATATAATAATTAATAATGACTAAGCGTGCGACAGTCAGCATCGTCATCACAAGGCAAGACCGGTGAATGCATCACCTGTCCGTATAAGTAGTTCCTGACCGAACAATAGCACTACGCCGCCGTACAGCCGCATCACCGCCGCCGTGGTGACGTCACCGGCTAGCAGCCAATAAGACGTCGCCAGCGCGACGACGATGACGTCATGAGGCCGTTGCCGTGACGACAACGAAGACGCTGACTGGTAGGTCATGACGCCTCCCCCTTCACTGGACCATGAACTTGACGTCGATCTGTCTACAACACCAGACAGTGTGACTTACCAAATAATGTTGCGCAGTGCTTGGGTATGGAAGACGTCAGACACAGGCAATGGAAAGACATTTTTACAGTAATTTGGGGCTAGTACCAACGTCCCAATCAGCTACATTATGTCTTCGCCGCATATCTAATAAGCTAGTACTCACTTCCCATCACGGTGAGGGTAAGATGCTGAGTTGACCTGTCCACACAGTAGGTTTAAATAATAGCAAGTTGCTCGAAGTCTTCTTCTTAGCGTAGGCCTGTGCTCTGCATGCCGAGCCAGACAATATCCTCCTCATCAGCCAAATGCCACAGGAACAGGATGGATCTGAAGCCTGATTCCAGCGGACGAGGTTGGCTGCACATCAACCCTGGCCAGTGCAAAGTGGTTCAACGTTGACTACAAGCGTCGATGTAAGTCGAATGCAGGAGGTGCAATTAGAAGGGACCACGATGAGTGAGCGGTTTACTACATCTGAACTTCTGAAGCAGCCCACTCTTCAGTCCATTTCTGTCGTGGTGACACTTCTTCCTGTTGTGATTCCTCGAGGCATACTGGACGTCTTGATGTAGGTTAAGGCGGACTTCAGGATGGGACTCGATGTCTGATATCACTGGCAGTGTGAGTGCGTGACGGTTGGAAACCTGATCTTACTGCAAATGACACGCTGTGAGATAGAAACCGCAACTTTGAAAGTTACCAGAAGTCGGGTACCTACCGAGACTAACCACTTGACCTCTTGGCATATTTCGTCCGTCTGTCAGTCAACGTCAGTTAGTCCATCTCGTCCGTACGGGCTTCTAATTTAGAAACAAAACCAGCGCAGAAACAAAACTGTGGGAATGTTTCCGAGGGCAAGAGTAACCATTAACCGCTGTGCCAATTTTCTGTTCAAAAGGCCACACGTCAAGGTTAGAATTATGGCTTTTGCAATGCAGCACGTAAAGGCGGACGACCGCACGTTAAGTCCATATGTCGGCAATGGGCCGACTACTTTTGCGCTTTTTGCACGCAACGACCTATCTTCAAGCTGTAAGCACTGCGCAGTCGTGCTGAAATATTTTAGATGGTCGACAGCCCCGGACGTAGCCTACCAGGATGAGTGAAGAAGACGAAAGGTGGTCTGAGTGACGGTGAACGGTCAAGGTCATTGATTGCTTGTACTTCCAGCTCATAGTACGAGCGCATAGCCAGACCGTCTAGCCTGTACTGATGATGATGATGTTGATGACTAGCAGCTTCATCATCAGCATCAGCAGCGTCGGTGATAGGTATTGAGACATCGGTCCACCCACTGACACGCCGCCATGATATCTCGCTTCGACCGACCGGATATACCTGCACCACGACCAACATTACAATGCAATTAATACATTTAGGCTATACATTTAAAGTTAAATTTTAAAAAAAGAGAAAGTGCTGTTACACAACAAAACAAATAATTAACAGTCATTTGAGCGAATAAGAAAAATGTCAGTGTTAATACTGTTAGTGTATAGGTCCTACGACATTCTTATGATAATTTGGTCCACCATGCGTCCATCTGGCACCGTTATGGAGATATGGCTGTTTGAAGTTCTTCCAGGAAGGTTCTTCCAGGAACAGAGGTCGGTCGGTCGGTCAGTCCTCGATATCACACTGATCTCATATACCCGTGTTCGCTACGTTAGGAACGTAGCGCGCGAGGAGTAAAAATCAGGGTTATGTTTTAGGTGAGAGTTGCGCATGTATAACCAAAGACCGTAAAGCGCCGAAGGCGCAAGACAGACAGCTTTCTCTGTTGCGCTATGTAACGCCTATGAGCTAGAGAATTGTGGGTAATTTCAGTGGCGCCCCTGTCGGCCGGAGTTA
>Ga0056128_1010936_pt1 | contig 11258 bp, 8 predicted proteins | sample WorMetLIZISLAND2_FD_71113 | JGI IMG/M metagenome (GOLD analysis project Ga0056128, IMG submission 71113) | Marine gutless worms symbiont microbial communities from Max Planck institute for Marine Microbiology, Germany - Olavius geniculatus... ... | reverse complement strand
ACTTTGAAATTTTCGTTACCATTGCTTTCAATGGGGCATAAGGGAAACCGCTGCAAAACCGAAGATGGTGCTGCCACCTAGCGAACAACATTGCCTTTGCGGAGGTGTGCGGGCTCCAACTGCTTTCTAGTTATTTTGTTATATCTATTCTGTGACAATATAACTTAATTATTTTTTTGGTACTATACACAGCATGTACACTTACTGCTAAGAAGCTCTCTTCTTTGCATTGTGTGGAGGATAACAGGGAAGATTATTACAACTACCATTATAGTTAATTACATATGCACGATTATAATGCAGTTCTTACAATTTTATGTTTAGCTCGTTTTTTGGTGTTTGCGTTTTGCATTACTTTAAAGGTTAAACGTTTTGTTCCATTACTATGTGTACCTAAAGTTTTGGATGAATTGCCTGGAAGGGCCATCCTTGAAATGATCTATACTGTGTTGGGTGGGACGCTAAACCCTCCTCACTCACTCATTTTTTTGTCATCTGCTGCTGCATTTACCAGCTTCCTAGAATAGTTATTTTTGGTGTTCATTGAATTTTAACGTTACTTTGTTTTTGCCAGTTTTGGTTGGCTTTAGATGAGACTAGGCCTTGTTACAGAGGGTCTTTACTGGCCAAATGCTCGTGCTGTCACTCCGAGTCATGCCAAGGTATCATACTGGTTGCTTATAAGCACTGATGTTGGTGTGTAGCAGTTCATCGGATGTCATCTTTGAAGACCAGATGTATCTAAGCAGTCAGAACGGATCAACTCGGCTTGACAAATTCACCCACTGCTTCCTGGTCAAATGCAGCGTCGAGGTTCAGTTTGCTCTTAACCTTCTTTACTTCGTCGGCGCTCATTGCATTTGTGTTCAACTGGCCTACTTACCTAGGGTTAATCCAAATATGTTGGCTCCCCAACAGAGAACGTTTCAGGATAGCTACTGCACTGAATGGTGAATGAATAGTGATTGACTATTTATTAGCGCAGTTACTAATGAATAATTAGTATATGAAATCAAGACTAACTAGAGACGGCTGTGTGCAAATAAGTAGCATATGCGGTCAAAATAGTAAACAAAGAAGAATGAAATACTTATAACGACAATATACCTTAGCCTGTTGAAATTCTTCAACCATTAACACTCATGTGTGTCTATTTTTATTAATTTGAGTTGGATTTTCATCTGCAACTTGTCATGTAAGTAAGTAAGTGCATATTTAGTGTGCGCAATGGCAGTCACTGGTGCCGAATTCCAGCTAAGTTACTAGCCGCCTTTTTTACCAGTCTCTGCCAGCAAGTCAGCCTATCTATGTTATCGGTATGTAGCAGATGTGTATTCATTCTACCTATGAGATTGCTGGTTGGCCACTTCTATTCCACAGTGTTTTAACTAGCTTGGCAAGCCTGCATTATGCTGAGTTTGGACAAATTCAGTTGATTATTTAGCTGAAGTTCAGCGAGTGATTGATGTGGGTATGTGTAATGTTGTGTGGCTTGGTGGTTTAGTGGTAGCGTGTCGGACTGGTGACCGTGAGATTGCTGGTTCAACTCTGGGCCAGGGCACTGCCAGTTAACAACCTTGGACAAGTTGTTCATGTTCAGTGTTCACACATGTGCCTCTGTTCACCAAGCAGTACAATTTGGTACCGGTCAAACGACGGTGACACTCTGCAGCTGGGAAGGTAACCATAGGTCTGGCGTTGCACTGGCCATGTGTCACGTACTCAGTGGTCTATCCACCTACGAGTTCCACGGCCATAGAAAGGGAGATGAGCACCCTGCCTACACCCATGTGGGGTATGGCACCTTTACCTTTACCTTTACCTATGCATAATTTTTGGTGCAGATGCTGGACTGTCTGCTGACAACTCTGATCCGTGAGCTGCAGTGCGATAGCATTGAAGGTCGGCGCGCCGAGGCACGTCGCGTCGCTGCACGATTCGTTCGCTCCGTCGCTCGGATATTCGTTGTTCTTAATGCTGAGATGACTCCTCAGTCCGGAAAGAAACGACTGTAAGTTGCACTGCATTTGTTTGCTTTGTCAGCCAGTAACAGCAGTAGTCTTACTTTCACAAACATGTTCTTACATAAAATGTAGTGCGACTATATTATCCGTGAGGTGTTATGGGAAATTTTGTGCATATCTATCGGCAATTTAATTCCGATCATGTCATTAAACGAATTTTGACAATTGACCAACGTTTGCCGGAGATATCATCAGAAGTCAAATGGTGCACTGTGTAGTGCTGTGCAGTGTGCATATATGTATGCATATAGCAAGATGGATAAAAGGAGTGTAAAATGAAGGCTACGTAGAGCTATATGTCGCATGGTAATAGCAAAACCGTATAGTTGGATGTAAAAGTAGATTTCTTTTTTCACTGATGACTGATGTTGTCAAGCAGTATCTACTGTGATGGTGGTAATGTTGATGATGTTGGGATTTGATAATCTGCCAGAAGTGTGAGCATCTCTCAGCCACTGATGAAGTGCAAGCGCGTGTTTCAAGCGCTGATCAACATCGCCATCGAGGAACTGTGTGAGACGGCAAACTCCCTCATTGCACCCGTACGCCTTGGTGCCGCAAGACCCACCGCGTCATTTTCGCTCGTATCATCCAACGTAGACGCCGTGCAGGTGGGTTGTTTGATATCAAATTTTTCTTTACTGAATCGCTTTACTGAGCCGTGATTACAACAACAACTGGGAGAAGTCGGGGAATTTTACAGCTGTTGGGGAAGTATCAGGGATTTTAGTCAAAATCGGGGAAATGTTAGGGAAAAAATCTTGTCAAGGACAGTTGCTTAAAAACTTTTCTATAAAATTGCATCAGCAGGCTATTTGTAGCACTCACTTCAACTCTCTGTAAATTATTTTACGCTGTTTATTGCTGAGCGTTACTTACTTGTGTTTTAGTTTTCGATATTTTAATTTGTAGCACTTATTTATGGTACTTACTTACTGGTGATTGGAAATCATCAGGGAAATTTCAAAGGAATGTCAAATGTCAAGGAATTGTCGGCGAAATTTATAGTGTTTGGAAAGTGGTCACTCTGTATGTGATGTGTTTTTACAGAATTGCAGGAATAGTAAATTAAGAAAAGATGTCCAATTGTGTTGTGGTTGCCACTTTGATTCTTCAGCCTTTACTAATTGGCGATTTGTATTTAATTTCCTTAAAATGTATATGGACATGTCATTATTTTAACTGCAACTTTTAAATCTTTATGGTTTTGGTTCAACCATTTTGCATTTTCTGAGTGATTCTGTGTTACACCAGTGGAGAAGGACATATTATAGTCCAGTGTTGGGGCTCTGAAATCACACGTTTTGCTCACATGTAGCTGAATTTTTTGTACAACTGTTTATCCCAAAAATGGCCTTTTGCATGCTGACGTGCTAGAATGCAACTCTACATGCATTGGCACGTTTCATAACTTCGCCAACTGAGTAAAAAAACTTCTGAAAATCAAATGCTGCTATTTAGTGTACTTTTTTTCTGTTTTGCAAGTTTGCTTGTTGTCTTGAGACAGTGGCTTCATGGTGTAATGGCAAAGTGTTGGACATAACGATCGAATGGTCGTGGGTACGATTCCCAGTCAGGACACTATGAAGCGGTTACTACTTGGACTTGGACTACCTGTCTGCGTACAGGTAAACCTACGTGGTATATAACCAACACCACGGTGAACTCAGCCTTTTATCCCTCTGGGGTAGGTAAATTGAGTACCGGCCTTTCTGGCTGGGGTTAAGTTGGGGCACGTTCACCTGTGTCAGGTGGCAGCTAACACTGTATGAATTCATATGGCAGGTGATGCTCTGTAGCTGTGTGAAGGGTATCCTATTATGAGCTATACATCACCTTTACCTTTACAGTGTGGGTGGTAGCAACATGTGTTCTTGTGATCTGCTATACAGGGCAGTGAGGAATTGTTTTCAATGGAGCCTTTGCCGGCTAGAACCCCGTCCGTAGATTCCGTGACTCACGTCGGGTCTGGCTCAGCTGACACCGGCACTGCAGGCGGCTTTGTGACTCGGCCTCGGACCCCGATCTCCACCACGATGCACGGCGCTAGCATGAGACATGTGAATGTGGAGAGACTGGATGAAGACTTGGTGGGACCTGAGCCGGAAGTTAGTATCCGTTAGCTCGTCATCAGCGGAGGTTGCTTTGTTGCACTTTGCAGTTCACATAGAAGCCCTTACCTTACCTTACCTTCGGGGTGGACAGGTTTAGCAGCTGTCCACCACTGAGGCCATATCAACAAGAAGCCTGGCTGTTGCTAAAATAGCCAACTCTACTGGTTGTCAGTGACCTTCAGGGTCATCTGAGGTCGATGATTTTTATTTTATCTGAAAGAGTGTATGCCACTTCTTATTAGTGTTTAATATTAACCATTACACAAAGCTACGGGTGCCAAGAAGTAAAACCTCTATGCTCAGTGCTGCTGCTGCTACTAGTTTCAGTTTATCTTTAACTGGTTTACATCTCGGACATTACTGAAGTTTGGCTGTATCTCTCACCGTTTACAAGATGAGGCCAGTTTTCTATTGAAAAATGCACATTTTCTTATCCCCTGCCCTTGTCCATTCAACCCCGAATTTGAAAATGTTCCCCTTGCACTACATCGCTGATGTCAAATTTAACACACATGGAAATTTTTTCTCTATGACCCTGAAGCTTAGCCACAATACAGCCGTTACAGACAGACAGACAACTCGTACCAACAGCTTGACCTTTACTTAAGTGTGGTTTGCTAAAAATTATATTAGCACTCAAATGGGTTCTCTGCTGTGGTGTTGTGGAAATATTTCACACATTTCAACCAAGAAAATATCTTCCCATTGTATCCGTGTATCTCCACACTTTATGACATAGCAAAGCATCAGACTTTTACAGGGTAGTCCAAAAATGGGGCCAATGTGTTGTATAGCTTCTAACTTCAGAAATACTTAAGTAAATTACGTTTCTGTGTTAAGAATGAAACGACTTTGATTATGGCAAAAATCGTGTAGATCTGAGCAGTATATCTGAGGTTAGAAGCTATATAACAGAGTGGCCCCATTTTTGGACTACTCTTTTGATTACTTGGGCTGTATATTGTTATTTTCTTGTTCTCGGCAGTTTGATAGTGTTGATTTCACTGTATGAAAAGCCATTTAAAAAACCCTACTTTTTTATACTTGATATTTTATAGCTTTCTTTTGGCAGTATCTCAATAAAGTTTCTAACGTGCTATAACATAGTATTATTTACCATTAGCTTTGTGCATGCAACAGATGGAAGTGATGGAGAGCATGGCTGCGGAGGCGGATCAGTTGGACCGTCAGTCAGAGCACGATGAACAGGATCGACACTCTGAGCATTCTGATCATGACCAGAACGCGGCCGACCCAGAGGGTAGTTTGTTCATATTTGTGCTAAACCGCTTGCCCGTGCTAACTTTGAATTTCCGTTATTTTTTGACCTCAATTTTTTATCAGTGAGGTCATTATCCAACGTTTCTTTTTGAAGTGAAAATTGGGACAGCAGTTATTTATCTTCTGCGGAAAGTTCACAGAAATTTTGGTCTTAGTACCACTTTGTGTATTGAAGTTAGGATAGAGATAGACCTGTAATGCGGCATAGTTACGGCTGTTGCATGATCACAACACTAGTGGCTATACATACATTGCCTTTGTTGTTATTATTGGTGTTTTTACGGCATCATATCAAAGGCGCACAGTTGCAAAACATTGTATTTACAGTTTTCTAGCAAAAAAATTTGAGCCACAAAGTTTTCCAAAATGCTGCAAGCAAGTATGTTATTTATTAGCAAAGTGTAAAACAATGTTTAGATTGCTGGAAAAATGGATCTTGCAGGAAGTTTTTTTTCAATTTTCTCATGACAGCTTATTGACAGCAGGCAGGATGTTTTGCTGATCTGCCTTAAATATAGGCTCGGTTTGAGCAGTTTTTGTTCTCTGTCTCACATGCGCGACATTTTCACAATATGATCTATGATGTGGGATGTAATTTAGGTAAGTAGTAGAAACCCACAGCTTCTAGCCATTTCAGATGTAAGCGGTTTATAGTCCAATGGTTGGGGTTAGGGTTAGGGTATGAGTATGCAATAACCCTCGTATTCTAATCCTATTCTTACTACTTGGGCCCACAGTTATTTTATTATTCTAAACTGCAACATTATTGTAATTTAACCTCATTCGCTCACTCACTGACTCTGTGTAGCTTGAGTTGGTTACTCCTTGACAAATATTTAGCTGATGTGAGTGGAGTGAACGCTGTGTGGACTGCATACCATCAGGTGGTGCAGAGAGTGATATGGAGCTGGATCTTCTGGGTGAATCGGAAAGCGATTCTGACGAAAGCACTCACAGTCATGCAGACAATGCTAGTATTCAGCGCAGTGCGGTCACCGCGGCCACGGCTGGCTCTGATGCAGGTAATGCACAGTGCACTACAGCAGAGTAGGCTGAATGAATGCTCTGTGGCTTGCTATGTGGTCATTAACTTAGTATCAACAAATTTAGTTTTTATGCGCAACAGCATCTTAGCGCATCTTAGTCATCGCAATTCTGTCCGTCTGTCACATGGGTGGATCAATCAAAAGCTATGCAAGCTAAGATCACCAAATCTTCACCATCGGCTGCCTGGAAGACTCTAGTTTCAGGAACCGTAAAGCTTTTACATAAGTTCGAAGGGGGTCTCCCCAAACGAGGGCGCTAAATGAGAGGGGGTAGGGAAAATCTTCGATAATCAGCCGATATGGCGTTGCCAGAGCGAGATACTTGTACTCACCTTCTGGTGAGTACAAGTAAAACACTATAGGGCCTACATAATTATTTAGCCGTAGGTCGTCTGGCGCCATCTGGTGAGTGATTTTGTTTTACTGGGCCTTGTGTGGGCCGTACGGATGAGATCTACGGATGAAATCTATGGATCACTAGCGTATGATGGTGCACCGCTGTTGCACGTTCACCTTTGCGTTAGCATGGCTTTTCTTGTAAAAAGTCTTCATATGCACTGTGTCCAGAAAAAAGTAACCTTCTAGATATTGTACGTCACTGGCTTGGATGCAGGTCAGCTTGTTGGTTAGCTGTTGACTTAATTCATCTACAAACTACCGTCAGATTCATAGTCTATCGGTCTGCAGATTTATTACAGTTAAGATGAGATTAATAAGTACTCGTTTGTTAATTTGTATCAATTTTTGTTCGGTCTTCATTCTTCACTGATCACACATTGATGCTGTCCAGACCACCTTACCGAGCCTTTTTTATCACCAAGTTGTTTGGCTCTATTTGCAATAACTCTCTTGTGTCTGTACTGTATTTTTACTTCTCACGTGCTACATTCTTAATGTAGCGAAGAGGAGTATATGAGATCAGTGTAATATTGAGAACCGATCGACCAACCAACGACCAGCCTCTGTTCCTGGAAGAGCCTTCCTTGAAGAAGTTCAAACGGCCATATCTCCATAACGGTGCTAGATAGACGCATGGTTGGTATGGACCACCCATAGGAAGTTGACCCTTGGGAGTCGAATGGTCACGTGACCGATGACGTCACGTGACCCCAAAAGGCCAAGGTCGTGACCCCATTATTTTTTAGGTGCCATATCTCCATAACGATGCCAGATAGACGCACGCGTTGAGGTATAACAAGACAAATGGCAACTAGCGTCATCGACCATTATTGGAAATTTTTTCCTCTCAGTTTCTAAAATTGGGCGATATTTTATGAACTCCAGGGAGACAATTTCCAATAACGACCTCAACACCAGTCACTATTAGTATAATATTAAACGGGTCTCAATTAGATGCCAGGTCTCTAATACAAACCGAAAGGAACGAAAAAGCTTCGAAAAGAATACAAAAGAAAATGATGTGCGTGAGGAGTACATTAGATTGGTCACAATCTAATAATATTTCTTGTTCCGCAATGTGACTTTAGCATTAAATGTGCAGTTTGGTTAAGGGTGTCCTGTCTGTAAAAGGTCTTGTTACAACAATTCACGTAAACCTACTTTTTGAAACTGGCCCAAACTTCAGTAATGTCTGAGATGTAAACCAGTTAAAGATGAAAATAGTAGCAGCGGCAGCACTGAGCATAGATGTTTTACTTTTTGGCACCCGTAGCTTTGTGTAGTGGTTATTGTTTTGGTCTTAATTGGTGAAGTAACTAACCACCCATTCACTCAGCCTTCTATTCTGTGTAGGATAGTAAGATATGAGTATCAGCTTTTTAACTGTATTATAGTAATAAATCGCAGTTGTGAATGTAGGTGTGGTCTGCAAAGTCTGCTATGTGGTAATAACACTTCTGTGTTAATTACTGTCTATAGACAGAGCTGTGACTCAGGCAAGTTGTCTTGGTCAAGAAAACAGCAGAGCTTTTTTTTGCTCATGCTACATCCATTAGACAGCTTTGCCATGATGACCGCACCATAAACATTGTCATTTGTGTTATTATTATTATTGCTACTAGCAACGTTCTTGCCCTATGGACGGATCCATTTCGTTACCCAGCGGCTCAACTTCCCCCTCAGGCTGCCCACATTTGGATGTTGGGAGTAAGGAGGGAAGCATGCATCTAAGGCCCAAGGACTCGATTGCCATGGTTGGGGTTCGTGACCATGCGTCCTTGAAGATACCAGAGGGGTATGACATGACATGATAGACAAACAAACAAACTTTCCGCACATTGTAGTAGGATTATCATTATAACTTACTGATATATATGCAACTGGTAGGTGTTGGAAGTCTTCCGTACTTCTCTGATGATGAGGAAGACTCGGGTGACTCTTCGAGTCAAGACGACAAGAGCGAGGGAGATGCGAGCGAGGACAACGACACAGACTTTGGAGGACTTCTTGAGGATCAGCTTGAACGCAGAATGACCACCAGTGAGATATACACGATTTTATCGGGCTGACTGCCAACAGGGAAAACATCGAAATGTCACGAAATTCTATAGCCTAGTTGTCAGGGAAATGTCAGAGATCTCAAGTCAAAATTGGGGAAATGTCAGGGGGAAAATCTTGTCGGGAAAAATTGCCCCAAAACTTTCCGAAAAATTGCCCCAAAACTTTCCAAAAAATTGCATCATTGGGCATCAGCAGTATCACTCATTCGGTACTCTGTTTCAATTATTTTATGCTGTTTATTGCCAAATTTTGCTTACTTGTGTTTTAGTTTCTAACATTTATATCTCTGTTATATTTTAGTTAGTACTGGGGTTGACTTACCCTGGTTGAGTACCCGTTAAAATGGTCAGGAGTGCTGCGAATCATCACGGATATATCATGGAATTCTATGTTTTTGCCAGACTGTCTGTCTGTCTGTCTGTCTGTGTGTTAGCAAGATAACTCGAAAAATTTATGGACGGATCTTTCTAAAATTTTGAGGGTATGTTGGGAATGGCACAAACTACAAGTGATTCGACTTTGGGGGTGATCCGGAAGGAATCCTGGATTCTGGATCACTTTGAAATTTTCGTTACCATTGCTTTCGAGGGGCATATGGGAAACCGCTGCAAAATTGAAGATGGTGCTGCCACCTAGCGAACAACATTGCCTTGGCAAAGGTGTGCGGGCTCTGACTGCTTTCTAGTTGTAGTATACTCTAGTGTTTGTTTCTGACTGGCTGGTTCACCGTTCAAGTGTTTCAGGAGACTTAACCTTGGATCGGATGTTGTGTCTGCTGTGTCTGATGATAATTTTGGATGCAGAGTTGCAACTTTTTGCTTGTTAATTATCTCCGCCAAGTGAACGTAGTGAACATTGGAGGAGATTAAGAGACTGATCGTTCTGTCCGTCGTTCCGTATGTTAGTTTGTGTACATGATGGCTAATAATAGCAATGACGTCATTGCACCAACAGTGCAAGTAGCAACGCCGGCTGTTACGTTTCCCTCCCTCCTTGGCAGCGAAGTGGCTCTTCCTTCTGCCTCCCTTTTTCTTGTGTTTACATCACTTCACTTGGCGGAGATATGCACTCTCACGAGCGCCTTCTAGTTTACTACTGATGTCAGTTTGTAACTGTGATGCACAGTCATGTGCAGAAAGAAGAAGAAGAATTTGCGTAGACAAATGTATAATTGTATATTGCATGTCAGCTCATTCTCTTTGAGCAGACAAGAATTAAACCCAAGTATAGCCAGTGTACATTGTTCGTTCGCAGGATCACAGCCACTGTGTCTGATTAGATTTGTGTGTGATAGAGCCTGCTGTTATGTACACTGTGTCTCAAAAAAATATCTCCGACATTTTTGACTGTAACTTTGAAACCAATTATCAGATTTTGATAATTTTTAGTACAAATATTCCTGACACAACTTGCCATCAAATGGCCTTTTAGTTTCCTGTCTCACTCAATGTATGCTTCTGCACTACCTAGGGAAATCAGATCAAGCGAAATATGTGTTGAAATAAACAGAAAACAAAAATCATCCCCAACAGTATCGATAGTAACTTGAAGAAAGATTAGCAGATTTTAATAATTTTTGGCATAAATATTTCTGACACAACTGGCTATTAAATAAGGGTTTTAGTTTCTACCTTACCCAACGTCTGCTTTTGCACTACCTGGGGAAATCAGACCAAGCATAATACGTGTTAAAATAAATGAAACAAGTAATTTGAGCAAAGCTCATGAGACGCGCGACAGCCTTAGCAGTTATTATTCGCAGGTTGTCTTGATTTAACTTTATCCATTTTGACGCAATTCACTCTTGAAATCTGCCCCGCAGCCACAAATTGGAAAAAAACACCAAAACCCCTATTTTTAAAATTCAAGGTCATTCAAGGTTATCGATGTTTGCACCAATAAAAAGCTTGTCACTATATTGCTTGTTATGATAAGCAGCATGTCTTTGCCGGTCTGCAACCGTTTTCAAGCTACACGAGCCAATAGCGGTAAAATAACTACTTGTAGATTCTTAAAAATGTATGTTCTATGCTAAAGAAAATGTCATGTGCAAAATGTCCTGGTCTATCTCCAGCCATTTCGGCGCAATTCACTCTTAAAATGTGTGTCACAGCCAAAAATCGCAGAAAAATTCCCTAAAAACCCCTATTTTGAGGGTTCAAGGTCATTCAAGGTCATTGACGTTGAGAGCAATAAAAAGCCTGTTATTAGTGCTTGTTATGATAAGCAGCATGTCTGTGCCTATCTGCAACCGTGTTCACGCTACACGTGATAATTGCAGTAAAATAACCACTTTTTAGGGGGTAGCTGTCTTTGACGCCCGCCTGCGCCGG
>Ga0056128_1010934_pt1 | contig 11258 bp, 7 predicted proteins | sample WorMetLIZISLAND2_FD_71113 | JGI IMG/M metagenome (GOLD analysis project Ga0056128, IMG submission 71113) | Marine gutless worms symbiont microbial communities from Max Planck institute for Marine Microbiology, Germany - Olavius geniculatus... ... | reverse complement strand
ATAAAGATGTGTGAGATTTACGACCACGAAGTCAGAGCCATGCACGCTCGCCGTAAACACCGGCGGCGTCCGGCGCGCTCGTCGACTCCGCTGGTACTTGGCAAGTATAGGCAGCCAGCAGCAGCAGCAGCCACGCGAACTGTACTGTAGTCTGTATAGTTACACACGCAGAGAGAGAGAGAGCTGTGAATGAAAAATTGTCTCTGGTTTGCAGCCGCAGCTCGCCCACGTGTACGCTCTGTACTACCGGGTAGGCTACGCCAAAAAACTGCGAACCGCACTTTCTTCTGCAGCCCGTGTATAACTTTTACGAAATACTGACAAGATTGGCGCCACTGTCGGCAGAGATCAACGCCATTTTATTCTGAACAATAACACTACGTCATTCGAATAAACTTTGGAAAAAAGTGACTCCATCTAAAGATGAACTTTTGAGTTTACCGCTAGGTGGCGACGACTAGAACCTCCCTACACCCCACAGTCGGCTGGAGAGGATAGTATAGGATCTGAGCCGATCTGATCGATTCTTTTGCAGTTACTTACAACTTGCAAGCCGTAAAACAAAGTGCAGGCCATGTTTTTGGCCCACCCTGTAGCTCTAGAATAGATTTAGTTAGCCCGTGGCTTCGCGTCGGTACCGTCGTTTTAAACTTGTCGGTGTTCGCGGAAATGTTGGCGGCGATAGACGCGTACAGGCAGACGGCACTGCTTAGAGAAAACACACCCGCGGGCTGCGGGATTCTGCTGCAGCGAAATAAATAATTCGAGCTTTCGAAAAGCTGTTGACCCCGCCAGAATTACTGGCCTACTTGTTATTTTTTGTCTGTTTATTGCTGTTCGAATCGCGAGACACTATAGGCAACTCAACAACAGTTGGAACGGAGCATATTATACTATAGCTAAACTAGAAAGCAGTCAGAGACCGCAGACCTCCGCCAACGCCATGTTGTTCGCCAGGTGGCAGCACCATATTCGGTTTAGCAGCGGTTTCCCTTATAACCCATTTAAAGCAATGTTAACGAAAATTGCATAGTTTCCGGATCACCCTCAAAATTGAATCACTTGTAGTTTTTGCCATTCCCGATATTCCCTGAAATTTCAGAAAGATCCTTCCATAACTTTTTGAGTTATCTTGGTCACACAGACAAACAAACTCTGGCAAAAACATAACCTCCTTAGCGGAGGTAATTATTTCCATTGTTACCAACGAAAAGATGTGCTATAATTTTACTGCAAATCGTGCAGGGCCTGTAGTGTTACGATTGCTATTTGCTAAGTCAACCAAACGCAATCGAACAGTTTTGGTTGTGTGTCTAAAAACAAACTTTAATTTTTCAACTGTGTACAGCTCTGGACGTAGCAATTATTGTACCATTTCCCTGACTCAAAAAGTCACCTTTCCATAGGCCCTACATCGGAAATATGCATGTAGGCTCAATAGGCCATACGACTTCTACGGGAAAAAGACAGCTTCAGCGATCCATTACAGATATGCATCCATAAATGAGTTATAAAACAGCGTGACTGCGATAATTTTTGAAATATGGAAATTCCAAGACATACGTGGATTTTTCTGATTATCGCGCAATGATTTCTCAAGTTATTTTTTTAAATAATTGATCGTGATGATGCATCCTATCTCAACTGTCTGCTCAGGTCATAGGAAACATCGATCGCGTATTTCACATAGTTTTGAACATTATCCGTGCCAACTGAAAAATTTAAGAGAATCCTTTATTCCGTTTTCCGTTAATCGTTATCGGAAACATTTTATATCATCAAAACAGCGTTTTATCGGACATTTTATGAGACGTTTTATTACAACTGTACTGTATTGTTATAGTGTGAGCCCCTACACATGTATTTTCGCAATCCAGCCTTTTCGCTGCAACATTAATAGACATCCATTCGTTTATACGCGCGATAGCGTACTGCTGCAGCGCATCTTAGCCACCGCGATTTTGTTCGTCTGTCCGTCACACGGGTGGATCAGTCAAAAAACGGTGCGAGCTAGGATCGCCAAATCTTCACCATCGGCTGCCTGGAAGACTCTAGTTTCAGGATCCGTAAGGCTTCTCCAAAAATTCCAAAAAGTAAAATTTGCAACGTTTCTGAGATACGGCGACTTATTAGTCGTCTTATCTCAGAAACGGTGCGAGATAGGGCTAAGGTTACTATCAATCAATAGGAAGTTCTTTCGCGCTTTTGATTGGCAATGACAGCAATGATCTTGGATGATCTTGAAAATATGAGTTTTCTTGACTTTTCTTCTCGATTTCTGGCTGCAACACACATTTCAGGAACGAACTGCGCCGAAATCACTAGAGACAGATCCGGACAACCTTGTATAAAATTTGTAGCATTAAACGTAGATTTAAACAGTCCAAGTCTCGACCGCTTAGGTTCATCGATCCACAGCTATCGCGCGTTCTCTTTGCGGTAGCTAGGCTTTCTTGTTAAAACTAACAGAATAATACGGTTCTGTAACTTTCATTTATGGGACGACCCTCGTAGTTCCTATCTGTGTTTTGCGCTGCATGTAAGCCTACTGTACATGTGTGTTGATAGAAATAAACACATTTGTACATTCACGTATTCATTCAAGCTGAATGCAAGTGACAAGTTACGTACGCGTCCTCATGTCACGCAGTCTTGTGAAACATTCAAACAACAAACTTGTAGCAGTCAAGTCATAATAACGCCGGACAGAAATCACCTCTATATGTGGGCCTATACTCGCTTGTGCAACGACCAAGTTCCACTACCTCCACTTGTCGTGGACTGGCTCGACGACAAGTCGTGCAACATGCTGTAACCTACGTCATCTTGAAATGTCAAGATATTCCCAATAGTGAAGTTGTGGCAGAAGGTAGGGGGAGTCAACACTCTGAATTTTGGACATTCGGAAAATTATCTTCCAAAAATACAAAATATGGGACTGAAAATCCCCATTTTTGAGGAACGAAAGAGCAAAATTAAACTTTTGAACACCCACAAATCTCCTTTGTGGGAAAATTTCCAGGTGTCTATCGGAAAATTGCAATTTCCCGCTTCTCCCATTCCTACTTTATTAACCAACGACGACGGCGCCGGTTGCGAATTTCAAGTTTTTCGACTTTCACTACGGAACAAGTTGTATGCAACAAACTGGAGTACAACAGATCGACAAAAGTGAAGTTGTGGCCTATATGCGCGAATGCTACCGAATGCCATGCAGTATATGGAGCGCGCAGCAGTTTATAAACAGCGACCAAATAAAAACGCTGTCCCGCAGCAAATGTGAACATACAGACCGCAGTTGCACGTGACAGAACGCTACGAAAATAATTTATGAACAAGTAAAAAATCGTTTGAAACCGAACGCCACAAAAAGCGTTAAGCGTAGGCTACTTCGCTACTTCTTTTGACGGTGTCAGAATAATGTCACGATATGCTGTTTCTATTACAAGCACGGTTCCTTCGTCCGAGGACAGCTTTGGCTGAAGGCAAAAAAGATACAGTATGGCTATCAACCCTCCCGACTGACCCGACATGATCTATCCAAATAGAAACGGTCGACGTCGTGCGATAACATAAAATAAATACATTAAAATAAAACAAGTTCCTGTCTAGTATATGTCACAGGGCGAAAAGTGGGCTGCAGATTGGCAGAGAAGTTATCATCTCGGGGCATATAACAAGCTACGGCGTTGTACGACGTTTTTTTTCCGCTGCTCTCGCAGGTTGTTTTAATCTCTTTTATCGCACCGTTATCGTAGGGGTTTGCAGCAAAATAACAGAGTTGTCTTAATCGTAACTCTATTTAATGTCGTTGCAGTGTGCAGACATGCTTTGAGCGGAACATTAAGAAAGAATCGCCGCGATGAAACAGGCCTAACCCCCGGAGGGACACTAGTTGACTATGTGCACAGATGTTAGGTCAGTGAAAAATTCATCTGCTTCCGGTTGTAGCCTGGCCTATAAATAGGGACGGGGGTAACATTTTCTTTTTATGTCACGACATTCCGTGTAATATTAGCGTTAACGAGCAACACAATAAAAGTGCCGACCATAACCAAAGCCAAAACACCGCAGTCTAACAGATGTGTGATATTTAAGACCCCCCACGGAGTCGAGCCGCACGGACGCTGCAAACAGTTTTGATGCAGTAAAACTTTGAAAGCGAACAACAACAAAAAACCGCACCAATATATTGAGGGTCCAATAAAAATTTAAGGACGAAAGTTTTACTTCATGGGAACGGACGAACGGCAGCTGGAGGCGCAGACATTCTACGCCTAGTCGAATCAGTGGTTGAATTGTGAAGAATTAGCTGGGAGGGGCTGAACTTTTGGACGGCCAGAGTCTAACCAAAATTGACACGTAAATCGTAAGTATATAGTATACAGATGATCCCCACTACATAATTTGACAAGTGTGTTAGGGGGATTAAGAAAACAGTTGGGGACCAATACTAAGTTGAATAAGTGCACAGAAGTTATTACACGATGAAAAGGCAGACGACATGCACGTTGCACAATTCACATGCGGCGGCGCGCTACAGTCGGTTCAGTACAGATAGAGTCAATGCTCAATAGGCCTGTTAGGCAGCGTGCATCTCAGCACTATATAAACCGTGTACGGAAAAAAACATCCCGAACATTATCGATTGTCACTTGAAGAAGGGATAACCAATTGTAATAACTTTCGGTACGATTATTTCTGGCACAACTAGCCATCAAATGATAGTTCAATATTCCACCCCACCCAATGTGTGCTTCTGCACTACCTTGGAAAAACAGAACCAACGAAATGTGAGCTGAAATGGACAGAAATACGTCAAAAAACATCACCAACATTATCGATTGTGACTTGAAGAGAAGATTGTCAGATTTTAATAATTTTTGGTGCAAACATTTTTGACATTACTAGCCATCAAATGACCATTTTAATTCCCACCTCACCAAATGTCTGCTAACATGCGAAATAGGATAAAAGCGCAATATTTCGTTCGTTTTGTTTCCCCAGGTAGTGCAGAAACAAACAATAAGTGCGGTGGAAAATTAGACAAGTCATTTGATTGCCAGTTGTGTTAGAAATATTACTGTCAAAAATTATTGAAATTTGATAATCCTTCTTTAAGTTACAATCGAAAATGTCCGGGATGTTTTTTCCCCGACACGGTGTACGTGTGTCCGTGAGGTCAGCTAAACAGTCAAGGCACACAGCTTCAAGTGAACAATAACAACGGTCCTTCATCACAGAGCTAGCTGTGACATCACAGCGCGGTCAACAACTAGCCGTGATCGTCAACACTCGCCATACATGATACGTGAAAGCTCCAACCTCAGATCTGCCGCAGCCGTATAGTTAGTTCCCAAAATAGGGTTCAACGAAAAAAAACGATAATTAATCAGACACCCAGGGTGACCAGTGTACAGCAAAATTAAAGTCTGTGAGATTTAGACCATTTTTGTAGCACGCTTAAGCATTCTTAAACACGAAAATAACATAACCGGCCTAGTAAACACTGCAGAACAAGGCAGCGCTATGCATCAAAAGCGTACAATGAGGAACAAATGTGTTATAATACAATGCTACACAATCCCGGAGTGTCGCCCCAAATATGACTTAAGTTTTATTTTAAAATTTTACTTCAGTTTTACCTAAATAAGAATTTTTCTCGAACCTTTGGGAAATTCCTGACTTGTCCCTGACAGACGTCAAATTCTCTGGAAAAAGCTGGTTATCCGGAGTCCCCACCCTAAATCAGCAAAATTTGACATCACGGACGGAGCCCCATGCAGCTGCGCAGTGGAACGCCAGCATATGTAGTGTACACATCAACGCATTTGTAGCTCAAACTCCAACAGTTCGACTTGTCGTGGAGTTGATGGACAGCAAGTCATACAACGAGCCGTACAACATAATTCGAATTTCAGCCCTGTCTTGCTGGCTTTCAACTTTTGCACAGCAGGCCTCGTTACGGATCTCGCCCGTCCGTTCGTCCCGTGCGTGTTCATAACAGAGAACAGGGTGCAGAAAAAGTGGCGTAAATGTTTCCCAGTGGACCAACCGGTGTGCAAATTATCAGCTAAAAAGGTAAAAAAAATCAGACGGACTGCCGCATAATATACCGGCACTGAACCGACATCGTTTTTCAATTTGACCACTTGTTGTGGATTTGCTGCACCGACTTTTGCCTTGTTAAAAATGGTGTAAACAGTTCTTTACGGAAAACCCATCTCCGCTACGGAGCATCACCTGCCATAGTGCTCCAGCTGCTCAGCAGGCTGATATTTGTATAATTTTGTCATACAGGTGGCAGAGCTCTTTGTATGACTTGCTGTCCGGTAACAGATCGTCACAGTGCAAACTGTCGGGACAGCTTGCGTGGTTCACTGGGTGCGGACACCTTGGTTGGTAGGACAGTTGTGGCAGGCATCGACGGCGTCAGTAGGTGAAGGGTAACATGGACGCTTTTATACCCATGCTGCTGCTGTTAATTTTACTTACGAGGATTTAACTCAAATTCTAGAAATGCGCTATGAATGATCTTTAAACGGATTTAGCTGTGGCAATTTGAACTACTGAGTGTTCTCGTCAGCTGACATTCAGTTTCGATAAATATCTGCCGTTAATACGAAAGACCCGCAACCCAATTAACCACCCAAGGTGTCCGTCTGTACACTGCAGAGGGGACGTATGATACGACCCAAGATGTCACTGACACAATCACTGCAGTGGAGTGCGTGCTTATAGCGACTCGGTGAGACTGCACCGGCAGACGTGCGGTCGTCCGGTACACCGACGCACGCACGACGACACGGTCCGGATCCAGCACGAGCACAGACACGGCACCACGCAGTCCATGAGCGGACAGGTGCCCCGCCGTCTACCAGTGCCCCCCACTGTGCCAGTCCCAGCACAGCGGCACTGATCCCTGAATGTGGTCCTGCGGCATGTGCACAGCAGTAAGGTGCGCTGGCAGGAAGCGCAGCGACAACCGCCGCACAGTTTACACGTCACGCCAGACAGCTCGTGAGTCACGGCGGCACGCAGCGAAGACGTCGACGAACTCAGACCACCAGCACGGTCCTTGGACGACACCGCCGGCGGCACGCGCAGTCTGTACTCAGCCACGCAGCTAGACGACTTGGTCGACGCCGACGATAAATCGGACAGGCCTGCCGCGGTCTGAGACGGCAGCACGCCCGGCGACCGATCAGACAGATTGCCGCCGTAGCCGAGTCTATCGGACACGGTCGGGGGAAACAGGTCGGCGAGGCGTAGCTGCGTCGTCGGCTCTGGGCTGGTCGTGGCGGGTGAGGTTGCCGGCACGCTGACGCTGGGGTGGTCCGGGGTGATGACCGGGGCGCAGGACGAAGGTTCGTCGACGTACTCGTTGTTATCGGCCCGTCTACCTCCGCCGCTGAACGTCGGCTTTAGGTGCAGCAAGTTTACCGGTAATGACGACCGCATTTCTGTCTCCTGGTACTGGCTGCGATGTTGTTGTTGTTGTCTACGGCGTGAAGTTTCCTCGTCCACGCGTCGGCACTGAATGCACCCGGCCGCCGTGCCCCCCGTGTGACCGAAACCTACCTTGTGCCGAAACACCGCGCGACGATGCTGTACACAGCACACGAAGATTAAATAAGTTAAAAGCGCGTAACTGAACGTAACGACGTAACTGAACTGAACTAACATGCATGGTTTGGTTTTTGACGAAATGACCAATGGGCGAGCAACAATGCACTACAGTAGACATCGTCTAATGGCGTCGGTGGCATGGACGTCACTACGCGCACGTACGCGTCAACCAATGACCAATGGGCTCGACCCGCTTGCCGTTCGTCAAAAAAATAAACCGTGTCAGTTCAGTTAAGTTCAGTTAGGCCTATATGTCGCTCTGTAAACGTTGTGTATAGCTGAAAGGTTGTTTTATAAAGCTTCATCATGGAAAACCCATCGCAGAGCTACGAAGCGTCACCTGCCATATGGGATCAACGCATCAAAGTGTTACCTGCCATTCGACACAGGTGAACGCATCCCACCTTACCCCCAGCCAAACAGGCCCGACCACCGGTATTCGACTTACTTACCGGGAGGGATGGAAGGCTGAGTTGACCTTGGTGTTGGTTATATTACCTAGATTAAATATAAAAAAACTTACCAGTTTACATTACTGTGTAAGGGCGACCAAGTCACACATCAAAAACAGCAGAAATCATTTTACTAGGACACAGAGTGATAGAACTACGAACTGGCTGCCCTTACAAACCATGTGACGTGACCCCATTTAACCATTTAACAAGCAGACTGTCAAACGATTAGAAGCAGAAGTTATTGTTCAGGTGAGTGGAATAACGTGGGAACTTTGCTGTGGTCGGTACAAGGACGAGACTGGCAGATTGAGCAGAGAATTCACCGGCAGCCTGGAACTCCCTGACTCCTGAACTACGAATTGAACGCCACGTCTTGGACTACGTCTTTATCTCAACCGAAAACTTACAACACTGCCGCGCGTATACCTTCAAAGTTTTTTTTGCTCTATCTGTTGCACCGTTTTACTCTTAGCTTTTATCCGATTTCCTACTTATACGTACTGCGCATTTCTGCACTGTATATTGTGGTGCCCCTGTGCTACGGATGAGGTGTGCCATACCAACTATATTATTGCTATACGATATGATATGATAAGATGACATGAATATTAATGTCGTACAGCGCTGGGGCTGAGCAGTGCGGCCGTGGTGCTGGTTGTTCCAGACAGTGTGTCCACGGCGGCAGAGTCAACTCGTCGCTGCCAGATTACGTCGTTCTGCTGGTTCTGTAGCACGGGGTCCAGCTCCACTCCCCAGCTGTCGTCACCCTGATCCAGGACGTCACCGGGCGGGGGTACGGCCGGCGCACGACGTCCATACACTGGTGGTCGTACCATGCCTGGGGCACGCGGTCGGAGAGGTGGAGGGGGAGGCCTGGGCGAGGCCGACTGCGACTGTACAGCCGTCGTCATTCCACCGCCCATGAACCTCGCCGGACACCTACATCATCAAACAATCAATCAGGAGTTTTTAAAGTGGCCATAAGTAATGCAAACTACGGCTAAGTTCACTAGAGAAAATGAGTCAGTCCAGGAAATAGTCAGGACATGATTTGGCGAAGAGATGATGGCAAAAGATGTACAACGACTCGGCAGATGACACATCGTCTGGCAGGTCAATCCATTTTGGCAACAGAATTCACAATTCACGATCAATTTATATAGCTCAGAAAGTTTCCACTGAACGAGATAGCGTCGAGATAGGACAGAGCAAACAAGATGTGTTAAAATGAACAGCTTTTTAAATGTCAATGGAGAAAATCGAATTTCTCCGATACAACGTATTGCAGACACATAAAAGCCCGGAGACTGACATCAGCATTCATTTATTTACTGAACTGCGAGCACATCGTGTGACTCAAAATCATATTAAAATATTCAAAGTTCTTAAACACATCCGTGACATGATTTATGATTATGCAATATGCAGTACAACTGCCCACAGTACATATGTGCACAAACCCAATTTAATTCTATTCTATTCAATTAACTCTTTACTTCAACGAACTCGGAAAAGTTGGCAAAAAAGTAAAATTAGCCGTAGATGTAGGCGGTCTGATTACCTTGCCTTAGAATGCAGATCGTGGACTGTTAGCAGCAGTTGTCTACAGTGGACTGCGCCGTCGCTGCTGCTGAGGCTGAGCTCACAGCATCTGCACAGCACAATCAGCCATAATGGTAGTTGCAATAATCACAGTTGTGACCTAGTGATAAACGGTTTTTACCTACTTTCCCTACGAAACGCGTTTTAACGCTCGTTTTTAATTTCTGCACCACTTTTTGTTGTGATTTTACAGATACTGATGCCATGTCTTGGCTATGGCACAGTTGTATGTCTGTCTGTCCGTCTGTATGTCACAAAAGCATGCTAGTCTGTCAAAACGACCTGAACCGCATGATCACAAAATCTTCACTGGTACGGAGAAAATTACTGTATTTACCCTGCAGTCAACTTCTGCTGGGTTTTCGATGCAAGACAAATGACCACACCGTGTAGTTCGCGGTTCACGTAGTCCTGCACTATTTTTTTCGAGATACCTTTGCATGGTGTCATCCGATTTTGCTAATTTTTGGCAAAAACGCCAGGTCACCTTGACATGTCGAGATGTTGTGCATCTGTTGCACAACATTTTCTACGACAAATCCCTTTCGAGGTTGACACACCCTGGCAAATACCACCCCCCCCAAAAAAAACAGCTGTTTTTCAGAATAAACTCGCCTAAAAACCGTTAAAAAACCACCGTACACTTAACGCAATTTTAGTTTCTAATGAAATATATTACCACGGCTAAGTTGTTGAAACATTTGAACTTACAAATTTGCAAATCTTGGTGTTTTTTGGTGTGGGCAGCAAACGGAAACTTGTGAATGAACCAACTAAGAAGCCATAAAAATCCCGAAACCTATCAAGTTACAAAAACCTTTCCCCCCTCCAAACCAATACCCCAAAACCCAAAAAAAACTCAAGGGGCTGGGCTTTAAAAAAAGATTTTGTTCAACGCTGAATCAACACGGAAAAAATGGAAGTGGAGTGGAGGAGAGTTTTGAGCTATAAAGCACGGCGGGAACGACGTGTCGAATCGGGCATGTCTATCACAGAGCGCAGACAGATGTTTATCATCTAGACACACGGCAGTCAAACGGACGCCACGCGCCAGCCGACCAAGCATCAGCATAGCGCCTCAGTAGCAAGGTCACACACGCGGCCGAGGATCCTATAGTGATTTCTAGCACGAACAGTGTATACCCGAAACCGGCTCCAAATCCGGATATCCATCCGACGCAACGCGTGCAACATACACAAGAAAAGTACGCAACAAACGCAGCTGACGTAACAACCAAAACGCGAAGAGAGAAGCGCTCGGTCGCTGAATCTGTTGCGTCAGCTGCGGTCGCTGCGTTACGTCAGTTGCGTACGCTGCGCTGGATTCATTAATTATCTCCCCCAAGGAGGTAATGTTTTTGCCGGTTTTTGTTTGTTTGTCTGTGAGTCAGCAAGATAACTCGAGTTATGGACGGATCTTTCTGAAATTTTGAGGGTATGTTGGGCATGGCACAAACTACCAGTGATTCAATTTTGGGGGTGATCCGGCAGGAATCCTGGATTCTGGATCACTTTGAAATTTTCGTTACCATTGCGTTAAAGGGGGCATAAGGGAACCGCTGGCAAAGTGAA
>Ga0056128_1010933_pt1 | contig 11258 bp, 5 predicted proteins | sample WorMetLIZISLAND2_FD_71113 | JGI IMG/M metagenome (GOLD analysis project Ga0056128, IMG submission 71113) | Marine gutless worms symbiont microbial communities from Max Planck institute for Marine Microbiology, Germany - Olavius geniculatus... ... | reverse complement strand
AAATGACGCCACTGGTCTGACAGATGGCACTAGCAGACGAATGGTGCCGACAGAGCGACTAAAAACAACAAAAGATCGGCGTTTTTAATCACCCCACTTCTCGTTTCACAAAAATGGACATAAGTTGGATCAATTCATAAAGTGTGTTGGGTCCAAGAAACGTTTGAATGGGTTGGGTGCGACCGCAGACACACGGACGTCTTTGTCATAGCCAATAAAAGGCATCTGTATAGCAAGCTATGCTGACGCCTTGTAAAAAACTGACTGGTGTATCAAATACGGAAAACGAGTATAAGCGACAGTCTATACAGCTATGGCTCCCTGCCCAACAAACCTATAGCCGTCTGTGGGAAATCTTCTTTCTGTTCTTGCGCCGATCTGATGCATTATACATTTGAGGCAAATCAATCATAGACTTAGAACGGACGTGCTAACGAGAACAGTTGGTTTAGAACGTGCAGCCGTCACCCGTGGTCAGTAAACTCTCCGGAGTGTTGTTTGTCAGCGATGAATTGTCACGAACGGACAACCGATCGTTCATGCCTGCAGCTGCTGAAGCAGCGAGCCTCTTCAAAGTTCGCTCTGATTGACTTGAGCTGGCGACATGCATGAGAGTCCGGAGATATGATGCAAAACAGAGAGAGACGTTCAACTCGCTGGATTTTAGTTTTAATAAGAAAAATATCGCGACATTGGAATTCTATTTTATAACAACGTAAATCCACAGAGACACCGTCAGTTTCTTTACACAAATAAATAATTGTGTAAAATAGTACAGCAGGAGCTCTTGGTTATGCTTTACGCGGAGGTTCCAGTTCTGACCTCTGCGTTTGCAGCACAGGAAAGTCTGCAAACTTTCTTCGGTGGAAAGATCTGGGATGTTAATGAGGCCTGAATGTGACGAAAACGAAAACGAGTCCAGTAGATGGGAGACCGAAAATGAAACCAACAGCTATGAGAACGAAAACGAGACTCAGACCAGTAAAATATTAATATTTAACATGAGACGGCACAAACTAATTTTTATTCTGAAACCAAATTTTACATTTTGTTATTAACAGAACGCAAAATTACGCAAATATTGCTGTTATTCGGCACCAATCAGCTCTCTACGTCATCAAGTAACGGAGCCGAGGATCACAAAGCGCTTACCGAAGACTGCAGCATCAGTGTATGAATTATATACACTCTTTCTCTATATACAATGATGTCGTGTGCAAAGTGTATATGCTAAGCATAGGTTTCAACACGGTCTACACTCTACAGTATATTTTGCGAGTGCAACGAAGCATAATACACATTAGACCGTGTTGAAACGTAGGCCTATACTTATTTCATGACGTTATGATGATGGTGTTCTGCCTGGACGCACGTGTGATATACAAACGCGAGACGCTATCAGTCGTCGCGTTTAAGTGGAGTGAGTTTATGGGTACTTATAACACTCCAGACACTATAGTAAAAAATAACAAGACTAACTAAAAAGTCACAAAATAAGTGTATGCTAAAGTATGGTTTAGAGTATTCAATAAGTGTGTGTAAAACGACCTTAAACACTCCATGCAGGCATTGGTTTAACCGACACTTAAATACCACGCTGGTCGACAGTCGGACGTGTGGCCTACTGTCGTTCGGTTGTTCACGCATGATTGCACCGGTGGGTAAAACCCCGCTTACACGATGAAGCTGGCTCGACGAGCTGGCTCTAGTTAGCTGGACGAGCCAGCTCGATGTTTGCTCGATGTTTGCTCGATCGTGCAAACGAGGTGTAATCGACACGTTATCCCAACTTATCCCATTCCATTGTATGACGGTATATGCTATAACATAACTATGGAGTACGAGTACAAGCGTGGAATAAGCAGCGTTGTTGGCTTTGGTAGTTGAGTCACATGAGGGCTTGCCGGTAATTAACCGCATTATTCCGCCATGTATAAATGATGTCGTGCTGCAAACCTCCATCCACTAGCTGAGACAATTAAATTATCCACTTGCATTCTATACTAAGCAGCCTAGACTTGCATTTTCACAGCAGCGAGTCTCCCTGTTATGGCAGACTTCAACTTTTTAACTTACAGCATAACTTACAGAACGCATTGGCTTTTTGTATCCCTTGCATACCGTTCAGTAAAAATCGAAAATTGCTACTTCGGTTTGTTATGGTATGACTTTGTTTTGGAGTTTCTACTTTCTACTGAGATTGTGACTGTTGTACATTTTTGTACTGTAGTGACTGTACATTATGAAAATAAGCATACGATTCGTCGCTTCATCACGTATAATAAAGAGCGTCATTGCGAGTTTAATAAATTGTAGACCGTGTTGAAACGTGCTTATTTCATGATCCGGTGTGTTCTGCCAAGGACATGTGTGTGATAAACAGACGCAAGACACGTTCCAATCTTTATACGTGACTGAATTGAAATTATGGGCAGTTATAACACCGCAGACACTGTGGTGCATGAGAGATAGAAGAACGAAGCATGTTGTATAACAAATTCGCAAAAGTAAAGTTTGGACTAAAAAATCACGTTATACGCTATACATCAAAGCCTGCATTGTGGACGCGTGTCTGTCGCTTGCGCCTGGCTTGGTAATGGACAGCTTGGGAAGATTCTATTGTTTCTTAATTGGCTGTGGAGTGGACACCTTGGGTGGTAGGACAGTTGTGCATGGCACCGACTGCATGCGCCATCAGTATAAGCGGGGATTGGACGCTTTTATGTGAAGCCCAGTTACTGTTTGCTGTTTTAATTATACGAGCAGTTAACTCAAATTTTAGAAACGTTTGATGTTTCAAAAACGGTTGTGGCTTTACGGTAATTTGAACGCCGGTTTCTAAATTTAAAGTATTTTCATCGGCTGATGTTCGGTTTCAATTAACGTGTCTACCTTTACTATGCGAAATACTCTTCGCCCGAGGAACCACCTACGGTCCAAGAATGCCCAAGATATCACCGAAGCCTGCATTACTGGCAGTGTGCGTCGCTGGCGTGTTTGCCTATAGGCTTATGCGTATATGTTGCTGTCAGCAAGTGTCAGCAGCAGTAGCTGGTAAATTGCACCACGGACGCTGGCCGCTAATTGACAGTCATCGATCACGCTGTAACGAACGAGAAAGCAGTGTTGTATCCACGGGGAAAACGAAACAATTTTCCCGATGTGTTTACAGTTATTTTTCTAAAAGCACGCCAAAACAGCGGGAACCCTTCAAGCAGTTTCGAGAAAAATAGATAAATGTTGTTTTCCCGAAACCCTATCGGCTTCAGCTGGTGCATGCCTGGAAAATAGTTTGATCCCTTCTGATGATGCCATGAATTGATGTTTTAGCGGTTTAGTCCTGCAGTATAATAATTATTACTTTCGAGTGTGTGGATATAATCGTTGTGCACTGATCATGAGACTGTGAAATTAATTTCAGGACAAAAATTAATACTGCAAAGAACTTGCAGCGTGATTACGTCTCTATGTGCTGTGTGCGTCCAGTTCCACTGTTCGCTGTGACGTAAGACCGTATGTAGCTTAACAGGCTGATAATTCTGCATACGCGCGGTAATATAGCGAAATATGTGTTAGAAACTGCTAACATATATAGCAGTTATACGCTATATTACGGCCCGTATATAAATTCACGTCATTGCCGCAACTAATGGAATGCCGCATACTCAGCTGCATGATAGTAACATACTGATAGATAGTTACTCGCGATCTTCAGGATTAAGACGTATGATTTATAGCATAGATTATAGCTACATATCCGGCAGCTTGACGGTTGGCGAAAGATCGAAGGTTAAAAGCATAATGTTGCGTTATGTGTATAACAGCACTAGCTGTATCTCATATTTGCTGTGCAGTTTTTAGGCAGTCTTGAGGTTTAAGATTGCCATCTTATGAGCTATGACAAAACTGGTCTCAAACCGACCTCGGTTTGAGACCAGTTTCCTAACATTTTGGTTTTGCTTCCAGCAATAAGTGCCCGATGCAGTGCAAAGACGTGAACGAAAGAAGTAAGTTAAGTATCCAAAACAGCTCATTGGAGGTTAACTTTATATGGATTTTGCGTTCTATTTACTTCACTTACATACTGAAGAAATGCGTAAGTATATGACGGTACTAAATCAATGCATTTGTCTACTTACTTATTGTTACGGCTCTACTTGTATTATATATGACTACGTAAATGCACCTTCAGTTTTGACGTTGCTTAAACGGTCTTGGTTTTAACATTTTGGTCTTTGGTCATCACTGCTTTTAGGCGGCTTCAGAAAGGTCGGCTATTGCGGCAGTAACGTGGTCTGTTTGTCTGTCACACTTAAGCTTTCTGCTAAATTCGTCGGATGGCGTGAGGTGCCATTTGCCAGGGACATTCGTGTGGTTTAAAGTAACGTATTGTACTAGGTTTCACTGTATTGTCTCCGGATCAACATTGGACAGAAGAATCTAGAATTTACAGAACTTCATTGCAAACTGTGAAAAAATCGTTACTGACAACGAAGTGGTTACGATAAACAGCCTGTGGAACAATCTGCCAGTCAAATTTAACATTGTATAATAGCACTGACTATACGGGTCGTGCCCCATCTGGAGTACAAGCCTATGCGGAGTGCTTGTCTTCCTGTCACTAAGCCACAGACCACCAAGTCTGTGTCGCGTGGCCAGTGCGACGCAATATATACAAAAGTAGAGGTCTCGGTACTTGATATAGCGCTGCTTACATAACTCGTGACCAGAAGTGTTATGCAGTCCCGGAAGTGTACTGCAGTGCAACTAATTGATATGAGCTAGTGATATCGCAACGCACTAGCTTATACTATAGGGGCCTACGTATATACGCGGCCATTTATTGAATCACTAAATCCGCGGTGCAGCACACGAACATACCACCGCCCCATTCAGTCATATTTTTTTCATTTGGTATTCGCGTTTATTTCCATCCCGCTTAGAGTAAAAGGCTGAGTTGGCTTGAGCACACGGTAGCTCATATTATAGCAACTTTCATGCGAATGACCGATGCATCCTGCACAATCTGACACTCTGCAATACACCGTGTCTCAAAAAAACCGGGGCCACTTTTATTTTTTGAATAACTCCGTGAAACATTGGCCGATTTTGATAATTTTTGGTATGCAACATCACAAAATAACCTGACATAAATAGCTCTAGTTTAGCTCATTCCTTTTTAATACTGTCGCTGCACTACTTTGTGAAATGCAGAAGTCGTTGCTTGGCCGTATACAACAATGATTTCATACTGGGTAGCACATGCGTTGGCTCAGAAATGATTAACTGAATAGCGACAAACACCAGTAACAGTTATTATCTTTCAGAAAGTTGTATGTGCTACATCACATCATTTCTATTACTGCATGCGCTCAAAGTGTCCTCCTCCAGCATGAACGCAAGCGGTGGACGTTGACGCGACTCGCCAACAGCACGTTCAATAACGCGCGACCCAGAGCAGCTCACTCGCTGTTGATGCATCGTTTCAATTCGTCGACATACAGTATTAAAATAAATATCATTAGTGCTAAATACGTAACAAATTTTCAAGGATTCTGTGGTCTCAGTGATTTTTTGTGCCAATGCATGCGTTACACAGTATCAATTCATTGTTGTAAACGATCAAAGTATGACTTCTGGATTTCACAAGGTAGTGTAGCAACAGTATTAACGTAACGTGGGCTAAACTATAACCATTTATGTCAAGTTTTTTCGCGATGTTGCTTGCAAAAAATTATCAAAGTTGGCCAATGTTTAACGGAGTTATTCAAAAAGTGGCCCCGTTTTTTTAAAACACGGTGATACTAGGCCTATATGTATTATGTAGACCACATCAAACCACTGCTTTATATCGCAGGCCAATCATTGTTCACGCGACATTGCTGTAAAACTTAGGCCTTAAAAATTTTACTGGTCATAAAATTAACGACAAAAACAGACGACAACATTTAGAGTTACATCTTGTAACTGTATACAAAAGAATTAAAACTGTGTGAATTAGCCAGTGTTCACAATACATATACTGTATATTGATACACTAAATATAACAAGCTATAAAATATACAGAGTTTTGTTCGCCGTTTATTATCAGTAAGAATTCACAGATAAAAACTTACATTTTTATAGCTGTAAACTATTTAATTTATTTACGGTAAAAAACATTAAAAACCGAAAATCAACAAACAGATATAATGCAGTGCTACAATTCGTGGTGATTAACGATATCAGCTGCATATACTACTCTGCTTAAAGCATGTATAGCAAAAGCTGATCATATGCGGCGTGACAATTTATCCGGCAGCCGTATAAATAACCTACAAGGTTTTTGTACGTTAACCGGATAAATAACTTGTTGATTATTTATCTAGTCAAGCAGTTGAACAAAAATAAGGCTTTCGAGTGTTTCGCTTTAATATTCGGTTGACGCCTGCCACCGGCTATAACACACTCTTTGGCTTTGCAGTTTATTTGAGTATTTCGGTTGTGTGGCTATGTTACAGTTAGGGTTAGGATTAGGATTAGAAGTAGTAGCAGTGAAAGTTTACGCCATTGTTGGCCCAACAATAGTTCGATAGCTGTATTTACGACCCTGTTTACTTTGCATTAAGATCGCACTGAATAGGGTCGGTTGAGTATCGTTTAAGATTTGGGGTTAGGGTTAGTTAGAAAGTAGGTGTTAGTAGTTACCAAAATGTACAAGGAAATGTTAGACAACTTCAGAAAAAATGCTATTAAACTTTTAGCGTGCGAACTAACATTTTTAAAGAAAAATGTGACGATCCATAGACACCCAAATAAAACTGCAAGATTTATTTTGTCTGAGATATTGACGGTGCCAGAGTAGTCTGACCGAATATCAGTGTGAATAAGCTTGCCATTGCACCTTGGTAGGATTTTCCTGCGACAGCATGGTAGTACTTTTTGGTGATCGCACAACTGACGGATAAACAGGCTAAGGTTAGCTACGGCTATTTATTTGGCAGCCGTATAAATAACCGCCAGACCGATGCAGCACTCGCTAAAAGGTGCGGTCGCCAATGGTAAAACGCACAGTGTGTGGAGCGACCAGCGCTGATGCAGTCGAAGAACGCAGTCGTCGACGTGCGTTGAGGTGTGACACGCGCTGAAGATCTGAAGCCACGTAGCCAGGTGTCTAGGCTTAAGAAAAATATAGAAAAATGGTAAGTTAGTTTTGGTGTCGATGGACCTTTAAGTGGTTTATCTACCTACGGGCTCAAAGGCCTAAGAAAGGGAGATGAGCACCCCGCCTACGCCCCAATAGGGATGTGGCACTGTTACCTTTACCTAGTTTTAGTTAACGAAATTTGTAAAAAAAATTAACAACTTTCGAAAAATGTTACTACATTTTAATGTGCCGATTTAAGGATGTTTTACGCATTATGCGACGACAGGCCTACATCGATACCCAAATAGAACCGCCAAATACATTATGACTTAGTCACAACCGACGGTCACAAGTCACAATCACCTTGGGGCCAAACGTCATTGGAAATAATACCATACTTCGGTAGAGTTTTCCTGCAGTAGCTTAAGTGCCAGTACCAGCGCAGCCGGTACGATCATCCATGGGTCGAAGCATCAAAGCATCGAAGATGGCTCCGGATAAATAGCCGCGCCTACAAAGAACGGTTATTTATGCGGCATTCTGTGCTAATTTATTATTGAGTTTTTTAAATTAGGCACAGAATATTTGTCCGGCCGCAGTATCAATAGCCTAGCGGCTATTCAAACGGTGATCAGATAAATATCCGATTCTACCTAGGCCGGCTATTTATCCGGCGGCGTTAGCCGGCACGGGCGAGCCGCCAATTAACGATTTCAACTGAATTGCAGTCGAATCTATAACTCGGCAGCGCAGCGGAGCCTCGTTTTCGTTTGACCGGATAAATAACCTACGGCGGTCGGTTAAATAAGCATAGCGTTAAAATTAATAAATTTGATAGATATCGTATAAACATCTCGAATGCAAAATGCACGTTTACTGTAATATTCTACATATCATGCGTTTGTATAAACCTGCTCATGGCGCAATATGAATTTTTAACTTTTATTATGAAAAAGGGAACACTGAATATTAACAATTTAGCTAAACGAATCTGTTTTCTGATAATTTGTTGTTATATCAATAAATAAAATTGCAATGTACATTTACACATTAATTTTATCTTTGTTTTTGTTAATATTTCAAGTAACTTAATTGAACAAGTCACTTAAGTTAACTAAAACTTAAATAACATTTTAATGTGTATTTAACTTAAGTTATATACCGTACTCGAAAAAAGTCAGATTTTCTATAAGCTTAATCTTAATAAATTAACTTATAGGCTATTATATATACTAAACATTTCACATCAAATTTATTAAAACTCGTACATGTAAATAAATTAATATAATTTTCGATCATATTTATTAATTTTGGAATACCGCACATAAAATATTTTCAGTTCACATATATTGTCTATCACATTTTGACAAATAAAGATGTATATTATTGTTCATGATAAAAATGTGCAATATAGCCTACATAGCACCCTCTTGACCAAAAGCAACAATTATAAATAAATCTAACAATGACAAAAATGCAATAGCAATATATAAATTCTATATACTTTTTTCAGTCTTTATTTGTCATCTATCAAAAACTGAAAAAAATTCTAAAACGTAAGATTACAATAAATCTGTAAATTGCATATCCATTTATTTAGCACATTGAGCGTTATTTTAAACCTTATGCGAGAAAAGATATAAATTTACGTTTTACTTACTTACTTACTTACTTACTTCAGGTTTACCACATATTGAGTGCGAACGTATTGCTTATTTACATAGTTTTTTCTGTGTTTTTTGACTATTAAAAATTTTATTTACCAAATTAAAACATAAAAAGACGAACATAAAAATAGAAACTAAACTTAAATCTTAATTAAACTGAAGGCTATTTACACGATGTATTTTTTCATATCGTGACTTATAGTGTTTACACGCTCCTGCAGTAATTAGTTATAGTTGAGTAAAATATGCATAAAAACCGCCAAGTGTTTTGCAACTGCATGTTCAAAACTGTGGAACAGTCTTCCAGTTCGTATAAGACAAACAGGCATCAGTGGCGGATCTCCCCGTCCGGCCAGCCAGTGTTGAAAAATAACAAAATTGTGACCAAATATGCACCAAACCTTATTGTATGCAATTTTTACTGGCGCGCTACAGCTATGCTGTAGGCGTGCGTTTATGGCACGAGTTGTTGTGTGTATGTCTGTTTGTCTGTCTGTCTGTCGGTCACGGATATAATGTGGCTAAGTGTTAGGTCGTATAAAAAACTTTTTACACAAATATTTCGCCTTTTATCGAAACCCTTTGCGTGCAAAATTTGAGCAATGTAATGCAAGGCGAACATTTTCAAATTAAGGGTTAAATGGAAGTGGGTAGTAAAAATGTGCGTTTTTAAAAAAGACTAAAAATATCTGGACAACGGTGAGAAATAGCGCCAAAGTTGTTATTAAGCATTAATAAGAATGGCATACGCCCTTTTAGATGAGATAAAAATCATCGATTTTGAATGACTTTGCAGGTCAATACTGTAACAAAAAATGTATAGGCTGTAGCGCGTCTTCCCCTCTCAGGTTTCATTTCCAGTGTGGGTAGTCTTTTTTTCGTTTTTGTCTGTCGCAATCTAACGCGTGTACAATTTTGCCAAATTTTAAATTTTAAATCTTAGCCCATTCGAAGTGTAGTAAAACCTTACATGTAGGTTGTGTTTTTACCAAAAGTGTTTAGTGAAGTTTAAAATACACGAAATTCTTTTTCGGCTACGGGTCTATGCCGGATTCCGTAAAGCAAGCTGAATATCCATTACGACGATCTCCAGGGCCTCTTAATCTGTTGCGAAGAGGATACCCCTTTCTATTTTTTACCGCACTTGACGTTTGCGGCGTCTGGTTTTCAGCCTCTATACGTTGGGAAGGCAATCGTCCCCAGGCTTTGAGATAATAAAAATTACTTTGCATAGAAAATAAACTAATGGTCGAACCTTGTCACAGGCCCTATCTGTCTGTCATCAAAGTTTTGTGGCTAAACGGCACATCTTATCAAAAAACTGTTTACACAAGCAAATAAGGTTGTCTAATCGCTACCCTGTCGTATCGATTTGGATCCCTTAAGACCCACCATTCCTCCAAACCGGGGTACTGTCTGCACCCCAAATACTAGCATTGCAAATTGCGGCCAAATTGCTTCACTTAACAGCATGGATACTATTGACAGTTTATAGAACCTTAGTAATGACCTATCCAACCGTAATATGGTTGACCCCTGATGGACGCCTGCTCTCTTAAAGAAGAGGTGCCTACCTTAACCCCAAAATTTGCATGGCACATTACGAACAAACTGTATCAGCAGTATGATTACTATTATCAAGTTATAGACATCTACCAATGTCCTATTTAAAGCCTCCATTGCCAAACCCTCTTTTTTACGCCAAACATAGATAATGCCTTACTAATTGCCAGGAAGTACGGTCGGCCATCCTAGCGACAGCTGAGCTTCTTGTTATTAACAAGTCAAGTAAAGCTGCAACATACTAACTGAAATACTAACTGATCTAAGTTTATGCTAGTTGCAATGGTTAAATGGTTCAGCTCATCGTAGAAAACCCATCTTATTGCTACGGAGCGTCACCTGCCATATGGTATTACACAGTGTTACCTTCCTCCAGACAGAAATAAAAGCGTTTCACTATAACTCCAGGCAGACAAGCCAGTACTAGATTTGCTTACCCCGCATGGATGGAAGGCTGAGGTGACCTTTGTGTTGGTTATATATCGAGATGGTTACCTGTCAGCAATTACTCAAAAAAAGTTACAGCGACTTGACTGGGAGTCAAACCAGCGATCTTGCAATTGCAAGTTCATCGTCCTAACCGTACTATCAAACCACCGTAGTACATTACTTCTATACTACAAGTGTATTTTAAATATTTGAAATATTTCGTTTTCTATTTATTTTTCTACGCTCTAATGATAATCTTTATTTCACCAAATAAACATTGGTAGACAAGAAAAACAAAAAAAAACAAACAAACAAAAAGAACAACAATATAGAGTTAAACTAGCAAAATTGTCATGTTGAACAAACAGCTATATAGACAAGAATATCCTACAGGGAAAAAACCTGAAAAATCTCAAATCGCGTTAGTTCTGGCTGTGAATTTGTTTACTCGTATCGGAATGAGAGCACTAGGT
>Ga0056128_1010932_pt1 | contig 11258 bp, 5 predicted proteins | sample WorMetLIZISLAND2_FD_71113 | JGI IMG/M metagenome (GOLD analysis project Ga0056128, IMG submission 71113) | Marine gutless worms symbiont microbial communities from Max Planck institute for Marine Microbiology, Germany - Olavius geniculatus... ... | reverse complement strand
TATGCTGTTAAGCTGATGCATTAAATTTACCATGTTTGCCTATTTTTCCTGTATTCTATACCACGTTCTGCAACACTTGGTATAAGTTTAAGCGTAATTTGTTTGACCAAATTTGACGTGACAAATAGCGGGATGAGATCAACTTTTAACGCTCACTTGCCAACGCGATTCGATAGCGATATCGGTATAATACTTCGGTTGTAAACGCGTGATCCTAGGATCGATTCCGGCCCGGACCCGATAGAGATAGGTAAGACTACGCATAGGGTAAGTGTCTAGGTAGGTAGGTAGGTAGGTAAGGTAAGTAGTACGTAGGTAGGTAGGCGAAGATAGGGAAAGTCAGGCGACCGACGGAGACGACGCCGAAATTCTTTTTCGCCGCCTATTCTTTTTGCCCCCTAAAAGCTGCTATACCCCATTTTCCGACGCTCAAACCCCAAAAATTTTTCGTCCCTTTTTAGATCGCCCCCTAATCCCTTCATATGCAAAATATTGTGAGTGTGCCCATTCGGAAGTCTTCCCTGCTACTATCGTATGTGTGTGTATTTCTATACTGTGTGCAGACCTGTCATCGCTGACAGTGATAACACCGTCCTCACGAGGCGTGAACGCAGCGAAGTTGACATCGGCAGTGAAACCTTCAATCTTGCTCAGCAATTCCGGTTTCTGTGCTACTCCAGATGACTGACGTTCAACTGGCTTAATTTCTGCCGCCATAGCTACAAATATGTTTCGACACGAAAAGCTTGTGATCAGTAACTAATTAAATAAATTTACAACAGACAACTTTCCTTGTTTACATTTGCATGAAAAACGATCGTAGTAATCACCGAATTTACCGAAACAACAGTGATTGATGTTTATAAGTAAGTAAGCAAGCAAACTTCACTTCGAATAAAGCGAGAATAGGCCTAACACAATAAAAGATTTCGGTAATGTTACGCATAAACAATGTAAAAAATTAAAAAAAAACAGCTTAGAATAAATTGTCGTTTATGCTGATAATAGTTACAAGTTGAGTTGTAACTGGGTTCCTATCCAAAAATCATAGGTCTGTCCCCCTGTTTCTAAGTCTATTGCACAACTCTCTATCTAAAAACAGGACATGCATAGACAACGTTCCGAATACTGAGTACTATGAATTTTGACATCATTCTGTGCGAACATTGATGACGCATAAAACGGGACCACTTTGCTTGCGGCTTGCAACTTAATTAATTAGTAGGCCTAGGGCTTACCCAAATCAAAATCAAATTTAGCACAAATCAACGCCATTTTATTTTCAATTACTTCGTAATTTATTTAAATCAACTTTGAATTCAAACTAGGTATACATCCGCTGCCCTGTCTGCAGCACTGACCAGATTGTATAACTTGTAGCCTGCCTGTGCAGTGTGCTACAGAAGCTGCACTGATGCAGGCGACAACAAGTTACATCAGTTGCAGCAATAGGCCATTGCACTGAAGGTAAGTGTATAAAAAAATTCTGCGATTCACAACGACAGTGTAGCATATAGTTTCACAAGAAAATCACAGCAATAAGTAGGCCTATATACTAACACAATGCATAGAAGCATTAGGCTATTTTTATAACGCCGACAATGTGGGTCTATTTTCATTCAACTTTTTTCTTGTGGATTCTGAAGAATCCGTAGATGCACGTACGTTTCATTAAATAGCATTCAGCGGCGACGTAGGTTAAAAAAGTACACTGGACAAGAAGTTGTAATTTTTCGACTTACAGTGCAAATTTCTGACAGAATCCCGACAGACAGCTGAAAATTTCCGACAGATGCAATATAGTTGCTCAAAATTTAAATTTGCCCTATTTTTTAAAAAATGTGGATTTTAAGCTTTAAACTGTGCATTTTTGGACGAAAATTCTTGGACAACAAAAAAATTTTTTCAGCATTTTCTGACAGCCCAAAATTTAAGAGGGCAGCACCCAAGTTTATAAATTGCAATTACTTCCAAAGGGACTGAAACTAGGCCTATTCAGCCACGATACATAACACAGACGGACGGACTACGGACAGGCGTGCAAATTACGATTGCAATACCGCACTTTGCAAGTTTGTATTACATGAACCGAACGATAAAAAAATAATTGCATTTTATACGTTAGGGGCTTACATTTCGCAGGTGTTGTCCATAAATGATTATCGTTTTAGACGGTGTTTTCCGGATGCATATGACAAATAGGTGTATTAGAAAAAAATGTTGCATCGGCAATGTTCTATCGCAATTAGTGTAACGTGTTTCTGTTTTTACTTTCGTGAGTACTGAATGACATTTTCGTAATTTGCGGCACTCGTTTGAGCTGAATATAATCCAAATTTATGTTGTTTTGTTAGCTGTTGTTAGCCGAATATCCACCGGTAGCCTAACCTGTCGAAGACGCTGATCGTTGCCATATATAGGCCTACGCCGCTGAAATGATGGAAGAAGTGGAGGTACAGGAAAAGACCTGCAGGATCAACGTCGATGCTAGTCCGGTGAAAGTGGCGAGTACTGTCGGGTATCGGCGAGCAGAACGAACAAAGAGCTGTGTGACAGGATCTACGGTCAGTTTTCATTCACTTAGTTACTTCGTCGACGCTCCGGCAACTGACAGACGCCGCTGCAACTGCTGCCGCACCATCTCTAAACAAATACTTCACGACGTAAGGTAAGCAGCGCACATTACTAGGCCTCAGTACTGCAACTTGAAAGTCAAATATAATTTTCTCTGAGCTGTTTTATGGACGAATGAAAATAATTAATCTGTAAACGTCATCTTCAGGAACGTTGATCTGTAAATGTGTCGTATTCATGAATTATTTGAGTTTTTTTGCTTACGATTTGTCGAAATTGCGCAACGATTAAGATCGAGTACGACTATAGAAAATACGTCGGCCACTAGTTCCGACATGATATGGGGCCAATCCGTTCAGTTGCCAAGCGTCTCAAGCGTTGACAGTGAATTAGGTTACCGTAGGCCTATATGAGCTAGGCCTTCTTTGCAGTTGACGCCTGAGCCGCCCTGCGCGTGATTTGCCATCCTGCATATAAACACGCTAATATAGACAAATTTCTTCGGGTTTTCGACGTAAGTCGTCCGGTGACTGTGATCTTCGCCTTTTTGAGCTGAAAGCTGGCCCATTGGTTACTCCTATTTTAGCAAACGTTTGCACCAAGTTTGTTTTGTCTACGCCTATTTGTTTTCGAGTTAACAGCAATTTTTGCACCCGTATGCCTATGGAGTTTGACAAAACAGCAGTCGCTAGGCGTGTGTCGGATATTGGAACTAAACGAGTCGTTGATGACGTCATGTTAGAGAGCGCTAACAGAAAGACAGCCTGGACGTAGACTTGCCACTCTGACAGTAACAGCTACAGTGTGGTTAAAGTTTCATTGGAGCCACCTGCACTATAGAGTGTCTAAGCTAATCGACTCTAGCGTCAACTAGGCCTAACAGAGGAAACAAACACATATAATATAGGCTGCTGTAAACGACCGAAACAGACGATGTGTAGTGACTTGTTTCCAGTCTGTTGAACATAACTTCTGCTCGTCACCGGCCGTCAGTCAGACAAACAGATGTAAATCTTTTTCAATCCGGCTTCTAAAATCACGCAAGTCGCAAAAGACGACTGAAGCGATGTGATCAAAAGCGGTGAACATTGGGGCGAGGACGGACTAGGGGATCTGGGGACAAAAGTCCCCAGCGGGGTCCAGGGGCAGAGCCCCTGGTGGGGGTTTAAGGGCGAAGCCCCCAAAAGCCAAGCACTTTTTATTAAAAGGGTAGACAATTTAGCAGCCATTTTTGCATGGAAATGTTTAGAAAGTCGCCTAAAGTACGGAGTTAAAAATAAGATTAAACAATAGGCCTGCGCCTAAAGACAAACAAAGGTAATGCCACTAATTCAAAAGTGGGGCTACAAATAATCTGCGAGCAAAGCGAGCAGAAAAAAATTGACCTGTTGCATACAAAAATGTCGCCTTGACTTGATTTGAAATGCATAATTGAAATGTAAAACTAAAACTTGATCGTTTTGGGGCAAATTATTGGGCGGGGACAACCTGTATGTTGTCCCCTCTGCCCAAATATTATACAGGACATGTTCCCCTCATGCCCCCGGGATCGCCGCCCATGGACGTGATTGATGATGGGAAGTTAAGAAAACAGCTAACATTCTCTAGCATTCTGCCACGACAGCTTGCTGATGGCGATTGATGACACTAATATTGCAGTCAACACGACTCTTGCACATTTGCGATTGCGATAAATGCCGCCAGAAATTATGACAAAACAACATGACATTGCGTCAACGTCAGTATAGAAAATTACATACTATGCCGGCGTTTGAAACCGACTACATATTTCGGTAATTTGTAGCAACAATGTTTTAAAAAGTTGCTGCTGACAATGCCAAATGTGGCGGCTTTTAGTCATCGTTTGCCGGGACCGAGATTTTTCCTAGCGGATTTTTCGTCCTTTTGGAATCGTTTGCAAAAAAATGTCGTCATTCGCAGAAGATTGGACGACTGTTTCTGATCTTCTAAACATGCACGGATGCAACGTTGTTTGCTGTATACATGTAGGCCTATACCAACTTGTCAGTGATGATTTTAACAGTTGGTTCTCTTGTTCTCTTGCACTAACCTAAGCCTACACGATAACGGAAGATGATGGCCTTATTACAGTGTTTAAGCTTCTGAAGTTCTGTTTTTGCTACATTTTTTTACTTATTGTTGTGGCTGCAAATCTAACCTAGTACAGATGCCATGCCATGCATAATGTTACAGCGGAGTATTCAAACCTGGAATGAACGCTATTATGGGTCCAACTGGATGTGGGAAAACCACGTAAGACAAAACTTGTTCTACAATATATGATACAACTTTAGTATTTATAATTTAATAAACTTTTTTTTGTTTTTTTTTGTACCAGTAGGCTATAAACTCCAGTCAATCGTTGCGTTCCTGTGGACATCAGTTTTATCTTTCTAGTTGTGCTTTTTGAGTTTTAGAAGATTTTTTATTTTTGTAGCTCATTGGACGTGTCACGTTTGTATTATATGTTTTGTATTTCCGTTTGTTTTATGCAATAAAAATTCACATACTTATGACGTCTAAAGTCAGCCCATATGCAGATGACAATAACATACTTTTGGCTATCTACTTCCCATTCAACCTTCAAAGGCCATCTCAAAACCTACTTAATCAGTTTATACTTTATAGCCCATCGCTACCTGCTGCTGACACTGGCGCTACAGATTCAGCTCCCTGACTTGGCGCGCCTTATTAATTTCTATATTATTATTATATTATTATCTTAGCTGATTCGTGAAATAGACCAAATTTGTATATGGTTTATGAAATTTTAGATCTTTAATGTTTATTTCAACGAGAGATACATGATGCCCATGCAATGGTGTGACAAGAGATTTAAGGGGAGGTGGTTTGCTTTATTTCCGCTGTTTTTATAGGTAAGATACATATATGTGCTCAAGTGAAAGAATAATATTTATCTGTCCCATTGATATAGCATAGCATGGGACAGATTATAAAATCACTTCTGTCATTCTGTCTATCCGTCTGTAAACACTCCTACGGCCGCAATTTTGATTCGATCTCGATGAAATTTTGCACAGTGATTCGGGGCCCGAAAAGTAAGATTGAGTTTGTTTGGGATAAAAATCCGATAACTCCTTCTTCTATTTTACCCCAATTTTTAAAAATTTGCATTACGGCCTATGGGGACTTCAAAGCGGTACAACTCTGTCCCCGTAAAAGATAATTGCGCGCTGTGTTTACCTACTCTTTATTTTTGGGGTCGGGCAGTCTAACGGTGTCATTTAAATTTACCCCCTAACGACCGCTGTTGCCATAGCAACCATTTAAAGGTTGCAAAATTTTGCATTACAGCCAATGGAGATTTCACAGCGGTATAACTCGGTCCCCGTAAAAGATAATTGTGCGCTGTTTGCACCTACCCCCTTATACGCAGCTGCTAGGCTATGTAGCGTGGCAATGGGACAGATACCTCCTTTCACAGAACGGATTTCTAGTTACAGATAGGCCTGTTATTAAACGCGATTCGTATGTATCTGTCAAAATTTTAATTGAAATAAAATTGCTACTTTTTTATTGACCATTGTGTTAAATATAGCATCTTTTGTTCGTATGCAGACTGCTGGATGTGCTGGCTGGACGTACGGAACATAAAGGCATCAGAGGTTACGTGTTGGTTGACGGGAATGATCAGCCCCACAACTTCAAATGCATGACGGGATACGTCGTCCAGGTAGAGTACCGTCATTACAGCTTAGCATTATCATCACTCGTCATCACTCATTATCATCCAGTTTTGCTGGCAATTAGCAATTACTATTAAATTTTTAATAGCAGTTAACCACACTCACGATCACTAACTTATTTAAATATTTTATTATTTTAAAGCCTCGTTTTGCTATCTTCAAGCTGTTTGACAAATTGTCGTTGCTCGCCGTTGGCAGCAGGGTGTTAAATATTTTGAATATTTAGACCAGCGACTGTAAGGTCTATGTGAGAGGTAAGGTCACTGCGAGAGGTAGCTTGATTATTGGCTCAGCTCTGCTCCGTATTTTAATAACAGTTAATAACAGATTTATAAATTTCTAATTTCAATTCAGCTATAGCCTATATGCCCACTTTCTTGAACGACTGATGCCAGGCAACTGTCAATCTTACTGTCTCTACTTGACATACAAACTTCGCCGTTATACAACATTTAGCATTCCCTGCGTCATGAGAACGTCTGTCGCCGGCGCGTGTTCAGGACGACGTTGTGATGGGAACGCTGACAGTCAGAGAAAATCTCATGTTCTCTGCAAACTTGAGACTTCCTCAGACGATGAAAGAAGATGAAAAACGCGACAGAGTTGACGAAGCCATTGACGAGCTTGGCCTGGACAAGTGCGCTGACTCAAAGGTCTGTATAGAACACAGCGCAGTGAATTCAAACGTGCAATACTAGGCTTACTTGCGTCTGTAGAAATTAACGATTACTCGATATTATTATCTATTCAGTACCAGTGCTGCTTTTTATCGGTAGTTTTGTAGAATAGGCCCCTATTGATAACTGTTGGTGCAGTATAGACAAGTAATTTGAGCAAAGCTCATGAGACGCGCGACAGCCTTAGCAGTTCCTGTTCGCAGGTTGTCTTAATTTATCTCTATCCATTTCGACGCAATTCACTCGTGAAATCTACGCCGCAGCCACAAATTGCAAGAAAACACTAAAACCCCTATTTTAAAAGTTCAAGGTTATTCAAGGTCGTCGATGTTTACACCAATATAAAGCTTGTCACTATTGCTTGTTATGATAATCCAAAAAGTTCGTCACCAGTGCTTGTTATCATATGCAGCAAGTTGTACCTATCTGCAACCATTTTTCACACTATAAGAGCCAATAGCGGCAAAATAACGTCTTTTTAAGGGGGCACACCTCTTCCTTTGTTTTACTTGAACCCCCTCATCCAGGGCACGAAATTTTGTCACTAAAACTAGAGTCTTTGGGGCAGCTTACAGTAAAGATTTCGTGATCTTAGCTTGCGCCGTTTTGATACAGATCGCGAGTGTGACAGACAGACAGACAGTAAAGCCTAGACGATGGCTAAGACCCGCGAAGCATTCTGCTATCGCACGTAAAAATTGGCGGCATCGCAAATAAAGTCTGCTCGATGCCTGCAACACAGTTTATCACGGCAACGTGATGTGGGATTTGTTCTTTTAACAAAATCTAGCTTCCAGCTGCTCAATAGAATCTTGAATAATAGATTAAGGTATTCAGCATAATATCGTAGTCTTAGTATTAATACGACATCGTCAAGTTCCAATACCAATACGACGAAACATTCAGCTACATCTTTCCAGTACACACATTTTGCAATAGTAGGAGGCTTATCAAAATAATGTTGTCGCAGATTAATGCATTTTTGCGGGCTCTTACTTACGTTTGTTGTTTGATGGACAGGTTGGAACAGCATTCATTCGCGGAGTATCCGGCGGTGAACGCAAACGCGTCAACATTGGCATGGAACTAATCACGTCTCCAGGCATTTTGTTTCTTGACGAACCAACCACTGGACTTGATGCCAGCACTGCAAACACTGTCATGTCAATTTTGCACAGGTCGTACTGTTAATACATTTAAACAAAAAATTTGAGCTAATGCTCACGAAACGCGCGAAAGCCTATAGCAGTTCAGTAGTTAAACTGAAAAATTGGGGTGTTCACGCTAAGTTAATATACAAATATCAAATTGTCTATCTGGATCGCATAACGATAGTTCCGTGGCGCCATCTTGTGAATGATATAGACTTGTGTCGCAGTCCGAAATCGCCAAAAAATCCATAAAAAACCCTCTTTTTGGCGTTCAAGGTCATTTAAGGTCATTGAATTCGGCGTCAATCGAGAGCCAGTGTATGACTTCCTATTAGTGATCAATAGTAACCTAGGCCCTATCTCGCATCGTTACTGAGATTCAGCGACTTATTGGCCAAAAAATCGCAAATTATGCCCACCCCCTTTCATTTGGCGCCCTCGTTCGCGGTAACCCACTTCGAATTTATGGAAAAGCTTTACGGTTCTTGAAACTAGAGTCTTCCAGGCAGCCGAGGGTGAAAATTTGGTGATTCTAACTTGCACCGCTTTTGACTGATCCACCCGTGTGTCAGACAGAGAGACGGACGGACAGAATTGCGATGGCTAAGACGCGCTGAAAGCAGTGGCTGCTTTCGCGGGTAAAAACGCAACAAGGGTTTTTGCTGCGCTACAGCTATGCTGTAGGGCGTTTATGGCACGATGTGTCATCTGTCCGTCGTCGTCGTCGACTATCTGTCGTCTTTAACGGATGTATTGTGGCTAAACGGTAGGTCGTAACTTGTAAGAGACAATTTTACACAGATAATTAGCCCTGTGTCTTAAACCTAGGAGTGCAAAATTTCAGCGTTCCAGTGGAAGGGAAGCATTTTCAAATTTGGGGTTGCATGGGAGGTAGGTAAAATGTGCGTTTTTCAACGGAAAACTGGCGTAGGGCCAAGGTTACTATTAATCACTAATGGGAAGTGGCATAGCTTACGCCCTTTTACATAAAATGAAAAGCATCGACCTTGGATGACCTTGAAGGTCAGTACTGCAACAAGAACAGTACAGGTTGTAGCGCGTTTTTCCTAACGACAGCTGGGCTTTCTTGTTGTTGTTGCAAGTTTTTTTGATAGGTTTACTGCTGTTTGGTAGAATCGCTTTAGTGCAAGCGATTCCTCCAAAAGGTACACACTTCTGCGTAACGTAGTTTGTTGTCTGAATGTCGTCTATTACATTCGTGCACGGTGCTTCAACCGTTTGACGAATTCAGATGGCATTTAACAGCATAGACGTTGAAAACATTGATTTGCAAATAAAAACATGTTTTTTTCACTTTTGTAAAAAAAATAAAAAACATGCATAAAAACATTAAACTGCAGATGTTTTCATTTGCTACTTTTTTGCTATTATACACGCGAAAAATATTTAACACAGATAATTAAAAACAAAAACCTACCATTTGTAAAGACTAAAAACCGAAATGTACTGAATGTACAGGTCAAAAACAGCTGAATAATTTGCCTATGAGAAATAAATCATACTTATAATATTGTACGTTTATGTTTTAACAAGAACAAACAACACGACATTAAAAAGCACAAAATACATTTTAAAAGTTTTAAAAAAGAATAAAAACATTAAAAAATTAAAATAAAACATTAAAAATAAAAAAAAACATTAAAAACATGTTTTTTAAACTTTTATAAAAAAAACATTAAAATGTTTTTTACATTTATGTTTAGCAAGTACACTTGTGAGGTGCAATGTCGCATTGTGTCAGGTAGGGTCCCCGACTCCAGGAGAAGGTGAAGAGTTGGAGACCACAGTTCACATTGCTGCTGCAACCTGGAGACTAGAAATAACAACGAGCACTTTCCTCTTTTCCCGGATTACTTTCGGATTTGTTATTATCATTCTATGCTTTTGTTGGGCGTTAGCTTAGATTTCTGCTCAGCAACGTGCAAGGTCAAATCAAGTTCAAAAGTTGTTGACAAAGTAGCGTACATTTCAGTTGACAGCTAAATCTGAGTGACGGTGACTGTGATGCGACTGATTGACAGCGATAGCGGTAGGTTCTATTACTTGCACTGCATGTGCGTGTGTGTTTATGCGTGTGTTGTCAGGCTGTCACTCAGGGGACGCACAATTATCTTCTCAATTCATCAGCCTCGTTTTGCCATCTTCAAGCTGTTCGACCGATTGTCGTTGCTCGCCGCCGGTTGCACGATTTATCACGGCAACGCCACTGAAGCACTCGCCTTCTTCAAGTCTATCGGTTTGGCGATAATCGATTGCACATCCCTACCAAGCTATTTCGTGCGTTTTATTTCACCTCGCAGCATGTGCGAAACGCAAGTCATTACTGTTTCTCGAGCGGTATTTTAATCAGCATGTCTGTTTTTGCTTTTTAAACTTAAGTAATTCGTTTTTGTTGATTATTTTAAAAGTACTTTCTCAACGGAATTCAAACAGTTGTTGGTGATGCTTTAGCTTTTAAACGCCCAAAATGTATCACATCAGTTTTCGGCACGAAACCTTTAGTTTCGTCATCTTTTGATGAACTAATTTTATCTACACAACACTTTTAGCATAAAAATTTTTTTTGCTAATTTCTCTTTACTGTTGGCGAAATATGTCACACTCACAAAGAACATTTTTTGCATCAATGTTTATCGTTTTGCTGTACGAATACTTATTGAGAAAATATCCTGTGCTAGGCACTCAAAATCGTTTAAAGCAGAACTATCAATAAACAAGCTCTTAGCTCAGATGACTGTCGCGCTTTACGCATGTCGTGATGGTCATTGTGACTTACCGTGTAGTCACAATACCGTACAATTGGCACACCATAGTGCGTTCAAGGTCATCCAAGGTTATTGATTTTAACGTCATTTAAAAGCCAGTATTCGACTTCCTATTAGTGATCAATAGCAACCTAGGCCCTATCTTGCACCGTTTAGCTACAATACACCCGTTACAGAGGACGACAGACGACGACGGACGACAACCGTGTAAGACGTTTACAGCATTGCTGTCATCTGGCGCGCTTTGACTCGAGCCGGCGTTTCCAGCATGAAGGAACCACACGGGCTGGTCCGTGACGACGGCAAGCGGCCTGACGGTTTGACATTGCTGCCATGGAACTC
>Ga0056128_1010931_pt1 | contig 11258 bp, 6 predicted proteins | sample WorMetLIZISLAND2_FD_71113 | JGI IMG/M metagenome (GOLD analysis project Ga0056128, IMG submission 71113) | Marine gutless worms symbiont microbial communities from Max Planck institute for Marine Microbiology, Germany - Olavius geniculatus... ... | reverse complement strand
TACACAGCCAAAGTTATGACCGTTTTAATAATTGTTTAATTTTCCCCATAGGCCCCATTGTAATTTTTTGGAATTTTTTGAATAAATACGTTAAATATTAATTTCAAATTTTTTAACCCCAAAAAGGCACATCCTTGCGCGAGACCGCGTCGTTTGAGCCATCGTGCGCAAAAATCCACCGAAGGGTCTGACCTGTAGGTGAGTTTCTGAAAAAAAAGGTATATGGACAGCTCGAAAAATTTTTGCGTATATTTCACCCGTTTGCCGGGAAGCCCCCCTAGGAGGGATTTGCATAAAATTTTGTTTGACGGGTCCCCTCGCTGACATAATCAACCCTGCCAAATTTTATCTCAATCGGGTCAGGGGTTTTGATTCTGTGGGAGGGGGGGTCGAATTTTTGGCTTTCCCATAAGAAAGAGAAGTCGCCGTTAACACAGGGCTTGAACTACCGTTCAGCCTGTGATCCTATACAGGTGAACGCGTCCCGTCTTAACCCTAGCCATGCAGGTCGGTAATCAATTCTTAAGAAACCAAAGTTGGTGTGAACATTATTTGTGGCATGACTAATTGGTGGTATAACTTTCAATTCAAAAAATTAAAGATCATTGGGCAGTTGCATGACATATCGTCACTGGGCCGACATATGTTTCGAGTATCCTATAGTAATCTCGTAATTTGAGGTGCAGACTCGTAAAGCGTTTCCACATTTACGCCATTTATGGATAGCTTCGCCGCTTTTGCTATAGGCTAGTGCAGTTGGTGGCAGGGTGTCAGACTTGCAATTGAAATGTAGCGGGTTCAGCTGTCAGTCGTTTACTGATATTATTCCACTTTATCGTCGGATAAATCGTCTGCGTACTCACACGTTGTTGATGTTGGCGGGAGATGACGATTCTCGGTAATTTTGCACGTCGACTTTCTCCAGTCGTGAACATTTTGTGGACGAACGTGGCGTATACGTCAATTCCTGGCATTGATGGACTGCAAGTTAAGTGGACTGATGGCAGCGAGGCGGCCACGTAGACTTGGTCGGTCTGCAACCTACCTACCTGTTTGCAGTGTGCTGCCCTTGAGCAGTTTGTAATCTAGTGCAGAAACACGGTGAGCGACTAGCCTATAGAACGGTCAGTGGGGCCAAGGATGCGCACGTACACAGACCCAGGTAGGCTAATCACGCACACCTGGGCAATCAATAACATCGGCATCATTCTGTAACAACGTGCAGAAACTCTGGGTGTGGCAAATGGTGGTAAGTTGTATAATGTACTCGAATGTCTGACAGCTTCCCACGACAAAAGGGTATCGGGATGCCATTCCGAAAAACCGCCACGGTTAGAGATAGGACTAGAGTTGCCGGCAGTGTTAGAGTTCGTTTAGCGTTTAGTAACTGCGGTTTCGTCGTCGTCTAGAACAGGTTTTGGCGGTCTCTGAGAATGTCGGCCTTTCGAAGTGGCAGACCCATATCCGACGAAACTCTTCAAGTTTACTTTCAAAATTTGTGTCAGATCATGACTGGCAGCTTTGGTTGAACCACTTTTCCTATCGCCGCACACCTTTCTATGAAGTCAACTGGCATCTGGGTCTCTTTATCACTTTCTTTGACGTGGCGAGTACCGGCGACTCCAGCGGAAGCCAGCAACTGACAGCAGTGCGATGCAGTGTCATAGCAACAACTAGAAGTGGAAGGTTGATCTATCAAAGTTGAGTTGAAAGCAAATAACATTCGAAGTAAGATCCTTGCGCGCCAAAGTCGGGGCCTACTGGGCTTCTGATATTTTCATTAGCGAAAAAATGTGAACAGTGGCGTTTTGGTTACGAAAATTATGACAGAGGGAGTGGCGTATTAAAAATGTACAACATACAATAGTGAGGCAGGTGTACATTTCCGATGTACATTTTTGTACACAATTTGCAGAAGGATTTACACTGTAGATCAAGCAACTTTATGGGGAATAATTGAACATTTTTGATAATTTTTAAATTTTTTTACTCTTAAGAGGGAGACGCAAAGCGATCTAAATATGTCACTGATCGCAGAATAAGAGGTTTCGTTTGTTCTGTTCTTAATTTGTTGGACAACAAGTCGTGTAACAAGCTTTGGAACATCTTGAGATGTTGAAATGTTGTGTATTTGTTGTAGGCCTTCGATTTAATATGGACTTGTGTCATACAAATTGTCGTGCGTATTTGCTGTCGACTTTTGATTTGTTGTGCATTTGTCTTGCAGCTTGTTATCCAAGATATTATCCACCAAGTCCACAACAGTCGAAGCGAGTGGAGTTTGGGAATGACTCAATGCCGGTGTATTGTTGTTATCGTCTGTCTGCAGGTGTGTCGGCGGTGCAGTTCGTCAACTTCAGGATGCACCCGGCTGAGTTGGGTATTGTGGTGCTGATATTAGCGGCGTGGGCGTGCGCCGTCGCAGCGTTCCTGCACAAGTGGCGTCGACTACGCATCGTACCCCCGCGCCAGCTGCGCTACAAACACGCCACACCCAAGAACCTCGACGCTGTACAGGTAGCATCAGCAGCAGCAGCAGCAGCAGCAACATTTAATTCGCCCAGAACAGGTACACATTCAATGAAGCAGTAATGCCGCAGGAACAAACAGGAAGAAACGTGCAGAATGTGAGTGCGGATAAAAAATGACCTCTCAACAAAACATCAGCACCGTATATTAAAAATGACCTATCAACAGCTTTGTGCGAAAGTTTCAGCGATTGTTGAAAAGAAAATTTGCTACAGATAGAACAACTTTGTAAAATATTATTAAAGTTTGCGTGAATGTTGCGCTTTTTAATGCGTTATTTTAGGTAAACGCACCTTTGTGACTTTAGCATAACTGAACCTGTTATCAGTCCAGATTAAAACTGCAAAACAACCGTGTACTCGCTTAATAACGACTTTATATCACGCGTCGCTTTGCAAGCAAGTTACTAACGATATGCGATAAGCTGCCGCAAGAAGCGATCAGAAAATCAATATATTGCCAGCTTTCGTAAGCTTGCATCTACGCAAAAAGCAGACACCTTTAACTTACCTTAAACTTACACTGTAAAACTCTCTGTAATAAACCTCGTGATTGGTATTTCTTTTTAGTGACAAATAATGGCGAGGTCTAATTAGTACTATTGCGACTCTGTGTGAATTTTGTTATATGCTTTTATTGTATCGGAAAGCTAACGTGAAGATTGTGTGGCTGTAGGTTGTGTCGAAGCCGAACGAGTCGGTGATCTACAAGAGCTACACAGGTAAACTATCGACGACGATGGAGGCACGTCGTTCTCGTCTGGAGCGCATGCAGACTCTGCCCAACATCAAGCTCATCAGTCCGACCTCGGCATCGCGGCGTGGAACGATCCTCGACTCCACGCCGGAAGTTCCGTCGGACGAGGACGCTTGCACACAGCAGCGCCAACAGAGGCGTCCCGCAGGTCCGCGCGGCAAGACGATGGCGTTCGTCAAACGAATGTCGGAAAGTCGGTTCTTCCAGACGGATCGATCGCCGTGGCGACAAGCGTCCAGCCCCATTCTCCGACATTTTCCGCATCTTGAAGAAACGACGACGACGACGACGACGACCCCCACCGTGACGAGAAGCAACGCCGACGATCAACTGCAGGCGACTACGTCACAGTATACCACAGACCACGAGCAGCCGGGCAACAGTGACGAGGTGATTCCGCCAGGTCGAGAGTTAAACGTCACAGACAATGAGGACGTCGGCGGCAGCGGGGACGAGAGCGGCGAAGTCCTCGATACAGATACGAACCAAGCAGAGACGCTGGCAGATCAGACGCCGACTGACGACGAAGTAGAGCAAGTAGATCTGCAGGGTCAACAGCTGTTGCTGGCGCAAAACAGTGAAGAACATCTGAGTACTGCAGTCGTCACCGACGAAGACGACACCGCCGAGATGACGCCGCTGTCTACGACCGACGTCTGACCGACTGACTGACCACTCAGTGCAGACCTCAAGCCGAATTATTGCTTTACATTTGCACGCATGCATTGCTAAAATTTAAAATTTATGGCTGATTTTGGGCTAAGCCGAAAAATCGTGACAGGCAAAGAAAATGAGTATTTGAAAATTGCCAAATTTATTGCTAAAACAATCTGCCAAACCCAAAATTCATAGCCTACTGTTTGTCGTGCAACATTCTACTGCTGTACTGATCAATCAGCTGTCAGAAAAAAACCCAGAAAGACCACTATTATTCGAAAAAAATAAAGCAGCTAGAAACTGACTTTTTGCGACGGTTTTCGGCTAGCCGTAATATTTTTGGCTGTTTTACGGCTGTTGCTGAAAAGAAATCGGTTCGAAGGCTAAATTCGGCAGCTTGGGATCTAGCTAGACGTTAAAGCCAAATTTATTACATCTTTGTCTGTCTTCGCACTTTATAATATGTTGAGTCCAGTAGTAAATGGTTTACATCACATTCGCGCAGACAGTGCGCTAACAGTCAAGCTAATTATTGGCTACTACTGCCAACTGTTTTTCGTTAGTGCACCAGAAGCGTGAGTAACTAGAATTCCACATCAGTTATTTTATTATCCATACAAGAGGACCAGCCGTATTCTCTGAACTATGGCCACTGTTGTTGGTTTATTTAAACTTAAAAGATTAATGAGATATATTTCGTTTTTTGTTAGTTTGTAGTACTTAATATTGTTTTTCCTGCAGAACTGTTTTATCTACACTTAATTTTTTTTGGGCTTCTCCTTATCTTCAATAAACAGCATTCTGAAATTAATAACTGACTGGAGGATAACACCATTAGTGCTAGTGAAATATGCACGCGTATAATGGAGTTTTTACAATTTTAGGTTTAGCCTTTTTGTGTTATGTGTTTCTGTAAAGCTTAAACTTACTGTTTTGTTATTACGTGTTTGTGTGCATTCTGCCTGGAAAGGCCGTCCCCGAAATGACCTATGCTGTTTCGGGCGGGACGTTGAACCCTACACACTCACTCATTCTTTTGGGCTTTAACGAAACTACCGGCCAAACGACCAAATTATTGGCATATATTATAACTTCACTTACTTTTTCGCATTTTTATGGTGAAATGTGACAATAACTGCTTTTCTTATTTATTGTGTAATGTATCGCAAAGCTCTCTGCTCACGATCCACTACTTCCTACGGTGCTAGTTCGTTTAGCCTTCCGTGTACATTTAGCGATTTTGTCATCGTTAAATAAAAAAACTCTAGTACTATACTGAATTGCAAATAAGAGTACTTTTTGTTGCTTGATAAAAATACGAGATATGTGAATAAAATGTTAATAACAATCTAACTTCTAACTGCTGGACGTATTCTCTGCACAATTTTTTTATTCTTCGCGCGCTACGTTCCTAATGTAGCGAAGAGGAATATATGAGATCAGTGTAATATTAAGGACCGACCGACAACCGACGACCCCTCTGTTCTTGAGCCTTTCTGGAAGAATTTCAAACAGCCATTATCTCCATAACGGTGCTAGATAGACACATGGTCACTATGGACCACCCATAGGAAGTCGACTCCCGGGAGTCAAATGGTCACGTAACCGATGACGTCACGTAACCCCAAAAAGTCAAGGTCGTGAACCCGTTATCTTTGAGACGCCATATCTCCCTAACGGTACCAGATAGACGCATGTGTTGAGGTATAACAAGTCAAATGGCAACTAGCGTCATCGGCCATCAATGCCAATTTTTCCTCTCATTTCTTAAAATTGTGCAATATTTTATGAACTTTGGGCAGACAATTTCCAATAACGACCTCGACGCCAGTCACTATTAGTATAATATTAAACAGGTCTTAATTAGACGCCGGGTCTCTAATACAAGCCGAAAGGTACGAAAAAGCTCTTCAAAGAATACAAAAGAAAATGATGCGCGCGAAGAGTACAATTAGATTGGTGACAATCTAATAATATTTCTTGTAAACAATTAGTCATTATCGTCCGTTTTCAGTAGAGGCTAATTACAGGTTCGTACATTGCATTTGTATATCCGCAGTAGCGGTTTAGCCTATTGGTAACATCTAAGGGTTCATCAACGAAGTTGCCACTAGTCGGGTTAGTAGGCTACTGAAATGGGTTCGCGGGCGTACCGTCTTGGTAAGCCTGGCAATTCCTCGGTAGGTAGGCGCTATAAGTGCGATGGTTACAACCAGTGCACGGGAGAGATGGCATTTCTGCGTAACAGTATAGGTCATAATATCAGGACCAGTGGTATACGAGTACTAACCTAATCGGTTAAGTTAAAGGCACTGGCTGTTATAGACTTGGGTTGTACTTTGGCTTAATTGGGTTTAACTCCCGCCGGCTCAGAGCTCCTACGCAACGTAGACATGTGCAGACATGTTCCTCTATATGTTATTGAAATGGTTGACTTAACTGAGCCTCCTCCTGTAGTAGAGCACAAATCCTGATTGTCTCGCAATTATTGGCAGATGATACAGCAGCTATCCTGACCTGTCTGAATTCGTCTTGCTGGCTTTTAAACTGAGTGCAAGTGGTGGCTTAACCTAATTTTTCGAATGTCCGAAAATTGTCGAAGAATATTTGTTGTCGGAATATTGTCGTCTATTTTTGATTGAATGTCCGAATTTTGGGGAAATTTTGCGGCTGAATGAAAATTGCGAGCATTCATAATTTGCGCTGTCGTAAATTTGCACTGGCTGTCCAAAATTTTGAACTTTTTGCCTTTCAACCCAAGACGCCGTTGTGCCTCTTGACGTACAAAAATGTATTTGATGAGTGGGGGGCATATCAATCATCACTCACAATGACGTATTACTGAATGTGCAATCGGCCTAAACATGCGTGAATTTCAGTGTGGCTAAACGACGCGCTTTGGTGGGTTATTTTATTCTTTCTAACCATGCAAATAACAGAACGGTCTATAGCTACATGCTCAATATTCAGTCTAGCTATAAACATGTATATCGGACGCATATTTGTCAATATCGTTGTTTAAGTGTTGACGTTGTATTGTTCGGTGACTGCTAACTGTTTAATTTCATTCACTGTTATCTCTAATGTAAGTAATAAAATGAAATTTGCTATTGAGATACAAGCTATGCAATAGAAGGTAAATTATGCAAGTGTTTGAGTAAGGTTAGATAAGGCCATTAAAGTGTAACACGAACAAAATATATTCTGTTTTTGTAATTCACGTTGATTCTATTTCTTATTTAGTTCGTGTTATTTATATATCGCACTTCTCATAGTTTGTCAGGTTCGGGTTATAGGGTGTTTACACGATTCAGCAAACGTCCAGCAAACTTACAGCAAATGTATTCAAAATACACGTGAATTGCTGGACGTTTGCTGCTATATGTTATAATGGAGCTGGACGTTTGCTGGACGTTTGCTGGAAGTTTGCTGGAAGTTTGCTGGACGTTTGCTGGATCGTGTAAACACTCCATTAGGCCTACGTAGTTGATAGAAATTTTTATTCGCCAAAATGGCAGCAGTTAATATGCAGCATTATGTTGAAAAAAAAAATGTGATTTTTGTGTTTTTGTTTTGTTTATATTGACGTCCAACGTAAACAATGTTAACATTAAATGTTAAATAATGATGTTTTTACTCAGAATGCATTTATTCGTTTAGAGCAAAAACGTTTTTATGACATAACAATATTGCCAGTGAGGTGTAGGCCTACATAGTTATTCTGTCATAAATAAACTATTTCTCGTAATTAAAATGTTGTACGTCGGCTCGTATTCGATTGATTTTATGCACATTTATGTGCGTCAATATTTTTGTTGTCGAAGCAAAGTTAATAAAGCAAAGTACAAACTGCAAAGTGCAGCGCAGCAATCAAAAATTTGCAGCAAAAAGATTCAATGTGTTTGTTTGTTTCCGTATAGAGTGATAAGGTTTAAAAAATAAACAAGACTGTCAAGCCTAGCTCAAGGCTAAATAGTAAATACTGCCCGCTGCTAGCTACGGTATCATACGCACAAAAACATAAAAACCCGTGCGATCTTAACCTTGGACCTATGACCTTGATATTTACTAGTCTTTTAACCGTGGTAAAACACATGTTCTTGCAAACTTTTATTAAGCTAAGTGCTGCGGTTGATGAGTTATTGTGTTAACAGAAAAGAAACAAACAACAAAACTTAGCAACGCTGCAGTATAAAAATACAACTTGTGTAGAAGTTTGTAATTTTGTAGCACCACGTTCTGCTCTGCAATTAATAGTAAACGTAGTGGACGGCGAGCAGTTGTTTTATTGTAAGCTGCTTTATTTCATGCACAGTTGCACACGTGCAGCAACTCCTACATGCAACAGACAGCTGAAACAGTAGCACAACAAACACTACATCAAGTTGAGAATATCAGCGACAATTGCCGTTATTGCTCTGTTTTTTCCAGGGCCCGATTAGGTTCTGTTCAGCAAAAATGTGGAGCCCTAGTGTATATAATTTTTTGACATAAGGTACAAAAAGTTACCGTGAGTTTAGAGTTAAAACTGTACTCAGCTTTTGCTGCTATTTATCTGATTTGATTGAGATATGACTTTCTGAATTCGGAAAATCTACCGGACTAAGAAAAACTAGAAAACAGTCAAACGAGTCACTGAAACAAACAAGGATTTATAAACGGTTGTAAAACGAAAATACGAGAAAACAATGGACCCGGACTGTGACTGGAGTGACTGCAATTAAACGGCTTGTAGCGAAGATTTGCGTTCACTGAGATTAGGAAATAGGTCAAAATCATAGCGATGGCAGCAAAATCTGAACGCATAGGCCCTATAACGCATAAGACACAACAATTGTGATGACATGAACGAAGTCAGTGTTGGTGTTGTTTTGTTGTACGCCACTGCACCGTCAGCGGTCAGACGCTGCGTCTCCAATTCGTTGCATTAATGTTGCATGAAATACTCCTAGCAAAAGACTTTGCAAGGTCAGTAGGAACAACGTGTCGATTAGGTCAGACTTCAACGAGAGATGTTGACCAGCGTCAGCAGCTTGTGTTGACAGCAATTTATCAGCGATAACCACGCCCACAGTGTCACCAATGCCGTAGCCGCAACAGGCCAATATATCTACCGACGTCGTACGTCAGAGTTGACACCATAGTCTGCGTTCGCAGGTTTCGGTTTGCAACAGACAAAAATACCCTGATAAGGCAGCAACGTCAATAATATTAGCACTCAATTTGTAAAAAAGCGAGCTGTAATACAAGAACTACATTCCTTCTGCAGTGTAGGTATAGTTTACAGTTAGTAAATTTTAACAATTTCGACTTTTTTATCGTAGAAACGTCTGTTCTTGTGAAATCTAGCCATCGCAGATAGCCATGTACGAAACGAACCACTTTCCAGCTACGATCCGTCGCTTTACCATGGATCACGGTACGCCATTGCATATGCCGGCCACCGCAGCAGTGGGGACTGTTGGTGAGCTAACTGCATCGGATTCAGCAGCTGACGACGTCCCACCATCAGCATCAGCATCAGTTAGTGCTCCAAGTCTGCGGTTGAACCACAGCGAGTTGTGGCACAAGTTTGCCTCCGTCGGCACCGAAATGGTCATCACTAAATCCGGCAGGTATGCGGAGGCTCATAGGTTGAAATTTTAACATTAGCCATTTCCGTAACGTAGGTCGGCTAAATTCTGCTATTATCCGGTGTAAAAAAAACTGGCAAGACTTTGATCGCTAACCTTAGAAGTAAAGTTGTGGCTGTGTCTGTTGTTACTCGTAATTAGATTTTCATCTAGTGAAATGAGCGGTAAGGCATCGTACTTGCGATAAAGATGTCGCTGGTTCGATTTTTCTGTCCGGTTGCCGTCGAGTGGTTAGTACTTGGATGGGTGACATGTAGCTTAAGCTGTCTCGGTATAAAACTAACCACCCAGGTCAATGCAGCCTTTCATCCCTTCTAGGTAGCTATAGATCGGTTCGAGTTAAAGCGGAGCACGTTGCTCGTGTCCGGTGTCAGCTAACACTGTGTGATCCCACATGACAAATGACGCTCCGTAGCTTTGAGATGGGTTCTTATGAACAGCTATATTGTGCACCGTTAACTACTTTCGTCTGTTGTGCGGACGGCAGGAGGATGTTCCCGGCAATACAGGTACAACTGAGTGGGCTAGACAGGTGCGCCAGGTATGTGCTGGCGCTAGATGTCGTCCCAGTCAATGAATTCCGATACAGATTTCACGCCAGTCGCTGGACGGTCGCCGGCGAAGCTGCTGCTGCTGCTGCTGCTGTTGGTGACGTCACATGGCATAGTCGTGTCTACATTCACCCGGACTCGCCAATGACCGGCCAGCAATGGATGAACCGATCGATCTCCTTCATCAGGCTTAAGTTGACCAACAACCTCAAAGACAACCGTGGATACGTTAGCATCGACTTTATTCAATCTCCATCTCTCAGATTCTGATTATTGTTCGACCGTTTTAATAGGCCGCATTGCGGGCTTCGCTCGTCTGTCCGTCCGTTTGTCAGTCTCGTACGGACTTTTAACTCAAAAAGTAAGACACGTATAAAAATCGAAATTGGCGTGAATGTTTCTTAGGGCAAAAGTAATCAGCTTATACTAATTTTTTGCTCAAAAAATCACAATATGTCGGCACTGGGCTGGCGCAGTTTTTTTGCTTAGCTTAATCTTAATATCGAAAAAATGCGATACATACTAGACAAAAATTCCGACTCAGTGCCGACATGATGTGCCACCCTCGCCTGCTCTTTGACTTTTCGATAAATCGACGGTTGACCAACGTTCTGACAGATTATTCTGAGCTCGATGCGAAAGTACAAACCAAGATGTCATGTGATTCGACTCAGCAGCACACACCAGATGGCGCCACCAACCTGCTGGACTTACTCGTTCACCGAGACCCAATTCATCGCCGTCACGTCATATCAAAACGACATGGTACGTATGATTGTTAGAGTCTATTCAGTACTAAAGGCAACTTTTACACATTTATAGCTTCATTTTATCAAATTAGTTGGCAAAACTCGAACTAAAAAACTGTTGTCTGTATACATGTTGGGCCATAGGCGGATCTAAAAGTTGAATTTGGGGGGCAAGGTCGAACGCCGAAGGCGTAAGCCGAGTCGAGGCGCCGAAGGCTCCAAGGAGGATGGGGTTTGGGGAGGGGGTGTCCCCCTCACAAGGGAAAGGGTCTGGGGAGGGGCAAAGCTCTCTCCCCCAAATTTTTTTTGGGATTTTTTGTGCAATGTTGATGCTAAATGTCGTTTTTTTTTTCTATGACCAAAACAGTATAGAAATACACCAG
>Ga0056128_1010929_pt1 | contig 11261 bp, 5 predicted proteins | sample WorMetLIZISLAND2_FD_71113 | JGI IMG/M metagenome (GOLD analysis project Ga0056128, IMG submission 71113) | Marine gutless worms symbiont microbial communities from Max Planck institute for Marine Microbiology, Germany - Olavius geniculatus... ... | reverse complement strand
CAGCGTTGTTTCCAGGTCTGCGTAGAATTGTTCCACCTGTTCGTCTGTACCGTCTGACGTGGGTGCATATACCTGAACGACAGACATGTTAAACGGTCGTGCCTGGAATCTTGCAACCATGCAACCATGCAACCATGGTATGGTATGGTATGGTATATAACTACGGCGCCCCTCCCCAAAACTTAACCCCATCAACGCTCTCGCGCGCTCATCTCTCCATTCCCTGCCCAAATATTTATTCAAGAGCATGACGCCTTTGATCACTTTATCATCGGCGTGGGCATGGGGGCGCCTTAACGCGGTCTAAATAATAAGCATTATTTCTACGGTCATGTCAGTGAAGTGTCGGATAAGTTGGTCCGGATAGGCCTATATGAACAACCAAAGAGAAAAGTCTTGAGACGCTGCCTGCATGAAGACCGAGATTTTTTTGTAATTATAGTCGGATGAGTCGTTTATATGAGCATGATACTTTAAACGCCCATAGAAAGGCAAAAGGAGAAACGCCACGCTTTTACGCGCGACAGCGTGTAACGCTATAGCGCGTATATTCCATCGAAATTCTGTCCGTCTGCCCGTCACGTGGGTGGATCAGTCAAAAACGGTGCAAACAAGGTCCAAATCTTCACTATCGGCTGCCTGGAAGACTCTAGGTTTAGAATCCGCAAAACTTTACCATAAATTCAAAAGGGGTCACCTCGAGGGAGTGTGCTAAATGAGAGGGGGTAGGAAAATTTGTGATTTTTAGCCAACAAGTCGCCTTATCTCGGAAACGGTGCGAGATAAGGCCAAGGTTAATTAATCAGTAATAGGAAATCGTACACGAGCTTTCGATTGGCACCGAAAAGAATGACCTTGGATGACCTTGAACGCCAAAATAGGGGCATTCGGCAATTGGTTTTGCGATTCCGGGCTGCGATAGACATTTAAAGAGTGAATGGCGCCGAAATCACTGAAGGTAGACCAAGATAGGAGGCTTGCACACGCAGGAATCAGATACGGGTACCTTTAGTAATGGTCGAGCTATTGGCATGGTTGTCGTCCGTCTGTCATCCGTTTGTCACCGATGTATTGTGGCTAAACAGTGCGAAATAGGGCCTATAAGTTGCTATTGATCACCAATAAGAAGTTGCATGTTGGCTTTTAAATGACATGGAAATCGATGACCTTGGATGACCCTGAAGGGTCATAACGCACTATGGTATGCTAATCGTGCGGCATTGTGGCTAAACGGTAAGTCGCAGAGGGTCGACGATGATACCATTGGATAATGCGTCGGCGACTTCTTATAGGCTGTCAGCAGTAACCATGCCTCCACTCCATCTGCAGCAGTTTGGCCGCAATTTTCAATGGAAAGTATCAAGATACAAGTGGCCGTATCTCTGAAATGGTGAGAGATAAGGCCAAGGTTACTATTAGGCCTAATCACAAATGGCATACGCCCTGTCAGACAAGATGAAAATCATTGACCTTGGATGACCTTGAAGGCCGTAACACGCTATTGCTGCTAAACGGTGCGAGACAGGGCCTAGGTTGCTATTGATCACTAATAGGAAGTGGCATATTGGCTTTCAAATGATCTAAAAATCATCGACCTCGAATGACCTTGAAGGTCACTAACAACCAGTACGGTCAGCTATTCTAGCGAGAGCTGGGCTTCTTGTTTAAAAATTTATTTTACCGTTGTTTGCTCGTCTAGCGTGAAAACGGTTGCGAATAGACATAGACTTGCTGCTTACTGTAACAAGAAAACTACTGAGGAGCTTTTAAGAGGTATCAACATTAATGATTTTGAACGACCTCGAACCCCCAGAATAAGAGGTTTTGTGATATTTTCGTGCGATTTTCGGCTGCGGCACACAATTCAAAAGTAAATTGCGATGGAATGGCTAGAAGTAGACCAGGACACCAGCATACCAAATTTTTAACATAGAAGGTAGATTTTAACCGTCCAAGATTTGACCTCCTACGGTCAAAAATCCTTTGTACGGAGGCTTTAAATTCGGCTACTTTTCGAAATGCATTATCATTTTATCGCACGCTGTACATTGATTTTTCCAGATAGCGGCACCGATTCTGTCGCGCTTTGCTGAAATTACTTGTGCAAAGTAAGTGAGTAATTTATATTGCGCGTTAACTGAAACAACCCAAATATTGACCGATTTTCAAAGTTTTTTCACTAGCGCATTCTGTAGACAATTAGCAATAAAGCGGTTATTGAATATCCCGCCATAAGTTAACTGTGTCGCTACACTACCTTATGAAATATAAATGCAAGAAAAACTAACAATAATAAACAGCAAGCGTGTTGGTGAACAAAATGCACTTCCGACCAAAAATGCAGTGTACGATACTACACTTTGTTAGATCCGTTTCTGTGGATTATGGCGTTTGTTTTTGGCTTTTGTACGTGGTTGATCAAGCCTACCGTGTCATACACAGTGACTACGTTCTCTTCAGTACGTGTGTGCTTCAGTCTGCCGGTCTCTTGCCTTTGGCCAGTGCTGCATGTTTCCCAAATTTCTGTTAATAGCATTTCCACTCTTTTCTGTTGCAGTTTATCTTTAAAAATTCCGCCAGTATTCTCCGAAAACTGTATTATTTGAACCGGTACAAGTTCTTAATCAGAGCCTTGTCTCCGCTGCTAAATGGCACATTACGTCACTGGTATATCATCATTGCGTTAAACATTATTATTTACGACAATATTATCTGCTTTTGTTTACAAACCTCAGAAATGTATTCAAAACTAAACATAATTTATTTTTGTATGAATTAGTATAAAGTGTTTCAGAAAATGATTTTTGCACATGTATTATAGTGATTTTAGTGATTTTTGAACATTTATGTTTTACATGGTAGTGTAGCGACACAGTTAAAGTGTGATGAGACATTTAACAACTACTTTACTTACTTACTTACTTTATTGCTAACACGACCTGTACGCTTGATCTTTGCCATAGTATCGGCATGCTGGCCTCCATTTTCGGCCCTCTTGGCCTCATTTTGGCCTGCGGCTTCAATTTTCGGTCCTTCGGGCCTCAACTCGATCCAGGTTACTCAGCAGCATTATGGACGCTCCAGTATGCGTTGCAACGCTGATGATGCGTCACCATGGTGACGACGTCTATATGACATCACAGCCAATTACTGCGCACAGCTCTGCTGCGGCATAAGAGGTGTGGCTGCAAATATTTTAGAAAAGTAAAATTTTTTCAAACGGACGACGCCTCAGCGACATCTCACTTAAGCCATGTCCTGGCCATGTAGGACACGGATCTGCGTGCAAAATTTCGCGGCCGTATGTCGTCCTGTTTAGAAGTTAGTGGCGATCGCAACTCTCAAATACGGTATAGATTCACAGTATGTGACAGTGAAAGGATTCTGAAAATTTGTAAAATATTTGGTGAAGATATGGATAATGACTAAGTGGGGCGTTTTTGAGACATAGCGTAGATGGACCGCTATGTCCAAAAGCACATGTTGCCATTTTGATCCGTGGACCTGCAGCTGGCCACGGCTTGCAGATTGCAGATGCCCGCGGCCCACAACGCTGGCAACTGGCCGGCAAAGATCGATCAGGTATCCAGGAGCCATGCTGTGTCGACACTTGTACACCTCAACGCACAACCGGACCGGAACCTAATCCGGTCAGTGACATCCGGGCAGTGTAAAACATGACGCCGGACATGGTGGTACTTTCGATCGTACGCCGCAGTTTGACACGACTCTCGCAGCTGCGTTGAGAACACGTTGCAGCTTGGCCGTCGTCTTCTTTGACGAGCCGGCCAGCAGACCGACACAGTATAGGCCTAGTCGACGCGATTGGCGCTCCAAAATCACAAAAGATATTCAGTAAAACCCCGTATTTTCAGTGTTCAAGATCATTTAAGGTCATCGATGGTAATACCCAGTACTGTATTGCCATCGGTTTTCGTGTCGGGTCTGTAGAATTCGCGACCTTGTCGCAGATTAACACACACATTGAGGTGAAATAAAAACAGAAATATATCGGCAGAGTTTTCTGCTGCCCGGCCGCTTCTGTAGCTGCGATCCCATTCAGCTTGTATCGGCCCATCACGGACGCTCCGCTAAACTCGTTTGGCCTGTAATTGTATCCAATCTAGGCTATATATTTATACATGTCATGCAAGTCTACCACCACTCTGTTTCGGAGTTGATTAGTTGTCAGGTAAGAACGACCGCTGCAGGTAGAATTCAATGGTACTGTCTGCAGTAAGTTATGCATCTGCATGGGTGCCGACTGATTTCGGTCGACTGTAGAGGTGGGTCGGTCGAATAGATTATAATATTTCAACAGCTTCCGATCAATAGGCTATATAGTTTTGCATATGCGGATCGAACTAATCGAGTGTAGACCTATTAGGTGCAAAACAAAGTCGCGACGACTGCGCGGGTTGCGCTCATTTTTTTGCATTTTTTTGCGCCCACTGAGTGCTTAATAATACAAGACACCTAGTTGTCGCTAATACCCCGTTTACACGATCGAGCAAATATCGAGCAAACGTCGAGCAAACGTCGAGCAGACATCGAGCAAACATCAAGCAGGCTTGATGGAACCCCGCCTTCGGCTCAAACGTAGGCCTAGGCTTAGCCCACAGCTGATCACGTGTTATAGGCCTTCCAATCCGGCCGCCCTCCTAATTAGCGTGCTAATTACCATAGCTCGTCGAGCTAGCTGGGTGAAAGCTAGCAAACGTCGATCAGACGTCGAGCAGTTATCACGTGTGTTTTGAATACATTTGCTCGACGTTTGCTCGATGTTTGCTCGATGATGTAAACGGGGTATAAGGATGGCCGACGCCGACCACAAACAATCCAGCAGTGTGCCGTTCGCACAGCGTGCCGTCACCAATCGCCGCACGTTTACAATGGATGCAGGCAGCAACGGGTCATCGCCTCACTTTGCAAGCAATAGAATTTGCAAGGAAAGGAAAATGGAAGGAAAATGGTAGATTTTGGCGAAGTGTGGAATTTGCGTTGAAAATTGTGGCTAAACCGCGAGCGATAGCGACATGATTACTATTAACAGCCTATATAGCAATTCGTCATTGCCCTATACAATTGGGTACAATTGCCGGTCTCCTACGACGTACAGTTTAGCCACAGTACATGCGTTACAGACGACAGGCAACAGACAAACGACAGCTTGTGGCAAAGGCACGGCTATTAGTACAGTCAGCCAAAAAGTTAGTAGGCTAGATCGTGTACTGCAGAAAATGCCAGTATGTAAAAGTATGCAGCACACGGCACAATTACTATTATCACCAATACCCCGTTTACACGATGAAGCAAGCATGAAGGCTTCATGTATGCTTCCTCTAGTAAACGGGGTATAATGTTTCAGATTTCTACTGAAGTTCACGGTGAAGAAAAAGGGAAAGGAAATAAAGAAAGGGAGGGCGGAGGAGAAGAAGAACAAGAGTTGAGATAGCAGAGGTGTTGCGTCACACTAACGGTTGCTTAGGCCTACACCTTGCATAATTAAAGTCGAGACTTACTGAAAAAAAACATAATTATGCTATCTTTATGCCTACGTTTCATTTGCTCAGTGGCCACTGGCGTAGCCAGGATCTCAATGTCGAGAGCACTTGAGAGGTGCGGTGTGAGGTGAGTAGGTTCCTAGGGAGACATGGAGACTCGTGCCTAAGTGCCTCCCATGGCTACACCAGTGTCATTGGCGAGTCCAATTTAATCCGGTCTAATTTCCTGACGGCCGAATTGCACATCTCTAGCCGGACTTCCTTCCTTCGGACGCTTTGCAACCGCAGCAACAGCAGCAGCAGCAAGGCCGCGAGCGTCATCTCGGCTTCGTCGACCATGCGCTCCGGGATGCCCGCAGCTGAAGGTATACTACACAGCCCATAGAGAAACGCCGCGCGTCCACCGCCCGCACCGCGCCGCATCGTCCAGCAATACTTGACCTTGAAGAGAAAGTGAAATATTGGTTGCAGCGGCTGGCAGGCAGGCAGACGGAGGCCACGCAAACCCGACCGAGCGACCACCAACGGTCGATTGGTCGTGTTTCGTCGGCGCCGATCGCCAGCGAAAAACGCCACCAACAGTGAACAGTGTACTCTCGGAATTTACGACTGTGCAACGGAAAAGCAACCGAGTGCAACTATTGCATGCGCATGCGCGGTTCTTGCTAGGCACAGCCTGCACGCTTTTGCTACTGTGGCCCTGTGACAGTTGTCATCAGGAGGAACGAAACAGGAACTCGCGACCTGATCGGAACCACGACCGACGATTCGAGACAATTCCAATGCCATCATTAAGTCGACGAATAGGCAGCAGTGGTATATTTACTAGATACCGCACTGCCATACACGGTGTTTCATAAAAAGGGACCACTTTTTGTTTTTCTCATAATTCACTCAAATGATGATCAATTTACACAAAATTTTTACCATTTCTAGCTGAAGAAACACTAATTCAAAATATTTAAACTAAATGTGGCAGTTGATTAAATATTCTTGCTAGTTGTGACGTAATACTGACGTCATAGTGTGTCGTGAGTACAAGCTTGCTTGTCTCAACTAGTGCTGTCAGTTGCTATCCTGTTTCGATGGTAAACTTAATCTGGTTCGCTAATGAAAAATACTTTTCGTGTCAGCACTGAGCAACACAGAGACATGAAATGAGGCGTCTCGTGATCCAGAAACTCAACCTTCTCACAAGCTCGGTGTGCTAGTGCACTGTCTTGCTCGAACAAGTGAAAGTCGAGCTATCCCCACAGACACGTAAATGCGATTGCTTTGCACGTTTTTTGTGGCTGCAACTGTAAAACTTCAAAAATTTGTCATCAACGAACCAGATTTTTTATTATCGGAGCAGGGTAGCAACTGGCAGCACCAGTTGAGCCTAGCAGGCTTTTACCCGTGACATCTTATGACGTCAACGTTACGTCACGCCTAGCAAAGAATATTTAATCAACGGCCATATTTAGTTTAAATATTTTGAATTAGTATTTTAGCTACAACTGGTAAAAATTTTGTGTAAATTGATCATCATTTGAGTGAATTATGAGAAAAGCAAAAAGGGATCCCATTTTATGAAACACCGTGTAGTGCGTAAGCGAGGACACAGTCCGAGCTTGTAGCGCTTCAGACAGTGCGGCATCGTAATTAAACCACGCTTAGATTGCCTAGGCTACAGCGTCGTTTCTTTTATGACGCACGACTGCCGCCGAGAACTGTGAAAACGGTAGCTGTGCAAGCTAAGTGCGGTTTAAATAATTTGCTAGTACAGTAGCTAGTACATGTAGACTGTAGAATCGTCGTAGCCTACTTATAGCGGTTTGGCCAACAAGACGATAAAACTTCAAGTAAAGATCAAAACCGTAATTCTTGATCTTGCGATCACATGCTCTCTTACTGCATGCGTGACAGCAACGTGACCGTCCGACGGTGTGTCGTTGTCTGAAAAAATGGTGTTGTTATTATTTTGCCAACTTGGGGCGTCAGTCAACTGCGGGCTTTTTCCAGGAAACATTTCGTCGAAATCCGTTCGTTGTTTTTGGAGTAGTTTGTTGATAGACGAACGGAGAAACAAACGGAGGTGAAGGCATAACTGTAACCTTTTTTTATCGGCGCGGATAACTAATGGGGTGTTTATACGATCCAGCAAACGCCCAACAAACTTTTAGCAAATGTATTCAAAATACGCGTGCTAATGCTGCTGGACATTTGCTGGAAGTTTGCTGGACGTTTGCTGCCATATGTTATAATGGAGCTGGATGTTTGCTGGATCGTGTAAACACCCTATAACAGGGTTCCTAGACGTCGGTGATCCGTCCTTGCATTGCAAACGGGGTTGCCAGTGTCCCGTGCTTGGAACGCGAGAGCTGCCGAATTTAGTTCACCGTGTCAGCATCCCAGTCTGTCTGATAAGGGTCATGAAACTGGTACGGAGCAGCGGGAGACCACATGCGTTACGGCATCAGTCTTGCATAGGCTACCTGTATTAGATTAACGCTAAAACTCCACTATCAAAGATGGGTTCAAAGCTAGCAATTTAAAGGCAAAAAAACAAGGCCGTTGAGTAAGTTAGCGAGTAAAGTAAGTATAACAATTTCATACTGTACATCAAAAGCCTGTTTAATCTTATTCAAAACAGAAATGAACCGTAAATGCTCAGATAAACACAATTTCTGTGTTTCAGTGGATATGATCATACAATGCCAAAAACTTATTGCACAGAAAACATTCGTTACAAGTGACTGGAGGCTAGGGCGTCGAGGGTAAAGTCAGTGGTCTTCAAGGCCAAGGCCAAAGTCACGAATTTTTGTCCAGATCAGTCCTAGAGGACCCCATCACTTTCAACTACTTCGATTTATACATTTGTTGCTACAACAAGCTGCACAACATGTTGTTATAAATTTGCTGTACAGCTTGTTATACAGCATGTTGTGGCCTACAACCTGTCAGCAGCAAATTGAAGTAAATACAGGGTGTTTCATAAGAAGGACCCCTTTTGTTTTTTCATAATTTACTCAAATGATGATCAATTTACACAAAATTTTTACCAGTTGTAGCTGAAGAAACACTAATTCCAATATTCAAACTAAATGTGGCAGTTGATTAAATATTCTTTGCTAGTTCTGACGTAAGGCTGACGTCATAATGTGTCACGTGTACAAACTGGATAGTCTCAACTGGTGCTGTCAGTTGCTACCCTGCTTCGATGGTGAGCTTAATCTGGTTCGCTAATGAAAAATGTTTATTTTGTCAGCACTAAGCAACATGAGGACATGAAATCAGGCGTCTTGCGATCCAAATTGCAACCATTTTGCAAGTTCGGTGTGCTAGTGCACTGTCTTGCTCGAATGCGTAAAAGACCAGCTATCCCCACAGACACGTAAATGCCATCGCTCTGCATGTTTTTGTAACTGTAACTGAAAAACTTCAACAATTTGGCATGAATGAACCAGATTTTTCATCAGCAGGGTAGCAACTGACAGTACCAGTTGATACTATCCAGTTTGTACTCGTGACACATTATGACGTCAGCATTACGTCAGGACTAGCAAAGAATATTTAATCAACTGCCGTATTTTGTTGCAATATTTTGAATTAATGTTTCTTTAGCTACAACTGGTAAAAATTTTGTGTAAATTGATCATCATTTGAGTGAGTTATGAAAACAAAACAAAAAGGGATCCTTTTGTGAAACACCGTGTAGAGTTTACACTTAATGACGCGCAGATGGTTGGCGAGACACAATCGTCAGCAGCAGTAGCTTATAGCAGCTCCGAATGCGCAACGCATACTTTCTTGCTTCCGCTAATTCTTACCGTGTTCTTCTTCGACCACTGATAACGGCCAGTGATCTACCTGTAGGCCTATGTGTGTACATCAGATCTTAGCTAGTCCTCTCACCTGCCGAGCCAGCCCGATTCAGAAGTGTCTACATGTCTGCACATTTGGTTGGTGCGATATCAATGCGTCTGTATTGATAAACGTCACTAGCGAGTTGACGTGTTACCTGGAATCTGCTAAACATTCAATGATAAGAGAGATAGTCAACAACGCCAGCTTAGCATACGTAGGATTTCTCAATATATGCGTTCAGATTTTTTCGTCTTCGACGAAACTGTCCACCACATGCATTTGTGTGCATTTTGAGACAAAAAAATAACATAGGCCTAGTTCATGGTATAAAACACGCACGAAACCGCATTCGCCGAAAAAAAGTGACAAGGCAAAAGGCAGACAAAAATTGGTATATCTCAGTAAAAATTTTGCTGTAATGTTTTTGGAGAAAAAAATACCGCCAATGTGGGTTTGAACTTTGAACCTCGAAGCTCCCCTCTGCACGCCGTTGAGCGTCAGACACTGGAGGCCGCCAATGAACAGAATGCAGAGCAGTATTTATCGTAGAAGCTGCTTTTCTTTCGCAAAGCGAAAGAAGTGTTGCTGGGTTCTGCGTAGTATATATGTAGCCTTCACATCAGTGAGTGGCTTGATTATAGAGTAGGTAGCGCTATGAAGAAGACGCAAGACTTAGATGGAGAATTTTGTTTTCGGCTTCAACGGTCTCTGACCACGAGATAACAAGAAGATAAGACGAGACTTTTAGGTCACTCGGTGTTTCACACTGAGTTTCAGTAAAAAATCAAATGCAATGCTTAGTTCTATTGCTCCATTTTCTTCAAACATAATTTAGCATCTCTGGCTTGCTTTCGTCGACTGTGGCTTCATCAATAAGCTTACAACACTTTCTATAGCTCTAGCTAAATTTTGGGGACAACCAAAAAGACAGTGAAAAGAAGGAAAATAAAATGGAATGAAATGAAAGGGGAGACTAAGACAGATAAAAAAAACTTGCTAAAATTAAAAAGCCCTGAAGGTTGGCGCCCCTGACGATATTCGCGGTCGATCGGCGTCGTCGTCATCACTGTCGTCGTCGTCAAAAAGTGATTTTGATCGAACGCTATAAAAATCCGTCGGGAGTTTATCGTCCGTATATAGCCGAGCAGCTACGACGACTATTGTGAGACGCGGCGGCGCTAAAAATAGCGTCGGTCGGTCGGACGGTCAAGTGGATGCCACGCCCGTGCCAAGAAATGCTGTCGCGTGCACCTGCTTCGGTGACGTCACTGGCCCCCGCCCCTCCCGCCTCCCACACGTCGAGATGAAGAACCTTACAGTCCCGGCCCAGCATAATGCCAGTACATCAGCTCTGCGGCTAGCATAGACCACCGAACTACGGGGGCAAGCGGGCCCCCTCACTTTTTCGAGTGAGGACATGCAGTGTTGTTTTCTCCTCTTCCCACTTTTTCATGCGTCATTTTTAACCTTGCATGAATGAAATGCAGTAAAAAGTACGACCGCAAAGTTTGGAATGCGAATAATGAGGTTTATTTGTTACTTTTTTGCCATTTCAGATTTAGCGGTTTTCCTTATTCTCCACCACTCCCTGACCACACTGGGATTCTGTCCTAGACTCCACGGTGTGCCCCCAGTTTCAAACGCGTTTCGCGATCTATGCAGCCGAATGACAGACGACAGCAGGTGTTCTGGGTGCCACTGATGGACGGACGGACGAGTTGGGTTGTTTTGGATGAACGGTTGTTTGTCTGAATGTTGTTGTTCGTTTGCCAGCAGAGCTTCAGGCTTCCATATCATCATCATCATCGACAACCGTGGGCTCAATGCCCGTTGGTGTCTGACGCCATTCTTACTATCGCTGCCCACCGCTGCCTATCTAGGGCAGCGTGGCTCAACTCCTGCAGGGTT
>Ga0056128_1010928_pt1 | contig 11261 bp, 3 predicted proteins | sample WorMetLIZISLAND2_FD_71113 | JGI IMG/M metagenome (GOLD analysis project Ga0056128, IMG submission 71113) | Marine gutless worms symbiont microbial communities from Max Planck institute for Marine Microbiology, Germany - Olavius geniculatus... ... | reverse complement strand
AGGGGGGGGCTTGCGTAGTGTGTCCAAGGGGGATAGACTCTCCTGTGAACATCGATGACCTTGAAAGCGCAAAATACGAAGTTTTAGTGATTTTTGGATGCAGCGCACATTTCAAGAGTAAACTGCGCCGAAATAGCAACCTGCATATGAAATGTACAGCGTTAAACGTATTTATTTAGGCCACTCGATGAAATGAAATGCTCACACCGGCTGCGCTGAGTGACCTGGCCGGTGCTGGATCAATGGGACCAGGTCGCCGCTTGCCACGGTCAAAGTTCACGAGACGCAGGCTTATCTGCAGGCTCTACATCTCACAAAGCAAGCACCGTGCTCGCAGTCTGTCACGTGACGTACAAGCTCGACAATCGACATAGCATGTCGACGCACGCACGCACGCACAATAGCATACCGCCTTACCAACCACGGGACAAGGGGTACGTGGTGCCCCCTCGTTTTTTTCGAGAGCGGTGAGGAACGCAGTGAATGTTGTTTAATTAAGTTCTCCCCTTTTTTGCATAGAGTAAATGAATTTTACCGTTGATTTTTTCTTGGCTTCACACGAATCAAAACAGCAAAAGTACGGCACCGAAATGCGAATAATTAAGCCAATTTTTTTATTTACATTCTATTTCCGCTTCACTGCTTCAGGGGCATCGTCGCCTTTGAATCCCTGTATTCTGCTGGTGGCTGCAGCCCAGCAGCTGAGCACTGTCCACCGCTTCATCAGCAACAGTCTAGGTGCTTTCTAGTGTTACGTCTGCGCGTAACACTTTGGGTGACTTTAGATTATAACTGTTGTTGAGGGGTACCGAAAGCGACAGCAGGCAGAGAACAGCAACAAAGTAGGCCTATAGACGCTTTTTATGTTTCCATGTAGGCCTAGCTGCTATTAATGAATTATGAGCAGTAAACTCAAACTCTAGATATATATGATGTGGTGATCAAAACGCCTTTGGCTTTGAACTGCTGAGTATTCTTGTCAGCTGATAGTCGGTGTCCAAAAATACAGTGGCCCGTAACTGTCAACTTTTCCAAAGTACACTTGACTTTCTCTCAATTCAACTCAGCCTCCTACCCTCAGTAGGAAGTCGGGAACTGGAACTATATAAGAAGACTGCTGACTGCATGAATGACCAGGTAGGCCTACAGTATGTATCTGGCCAATCAGTGCAGTTCAGTAACAGACAGTATTTTGTACATGCAAGTTTTATAACAGAAGTTATGACGGCTGCGCTGATGTGTAGTAGTTCTGTGCAAATGTCCAGCTGACTGGTGAAATGTCCAATAGTCAGTGACGTGTTCTTGAGCTACGACAGCAAACTGTTCCACACTGACGTGCCTTGCAGTCTTGTAACTCCAGTTCGCACTCAGGGGGAAAAAGTCGAGTGTACTTATATAGAAGAGTTACGGGCCACCGTGTATATTGCTTACAAAAGACCCGCCGCCCATGGAACCACCCAAGATGTCGCTACGCAGGGTGACGCAGTATCACGCATGATGTCACACATCAGCGGCAACGCCTGGGCCAAGTTCTTTGTGAGTCCGACAGGGCCAGCAGCACAGCGGTCGGCTATGCTATTGGCTGGAAGGACGCACGGCTGTCGGCACTACACTTTGCTGCGCGACGCACAAAGGTTTAGCGCGGACCGACGTCCAGTGTCTGCTGATTAAGTTAAACTGGGTCTGGTCTGCTGCTTTGCACAGGCTCTGGGCGTTTAGGATCTTAACAAGACTCCGGGAGACGAACATAATTTGAGAGTATCGGCGTTCATCGTCGACTGAGTTCGTCATCATTTTTGCAGTCGCTGAATCTGCGCAGGTGCGTCTGTACTATGTAGGCTACGCGGATTAATGCATCTGTACTGTAAAGAGACGAGACACCGAGACATTTGAATGACAAACCAGCTGAACTAGAGACGTTTGGTCGACAACGGCGCACAGCAGTATTTTAGTACAGGTGCTCGGGTGTAAGTAAGTAGGCCTAACTGAGCAATATGATTAATCACCACAACGTACCATGACGACGTAGACGACAGATGAAACGAACGGACGGAGATGATGACGGCGAAGTCAAAGGAGACGGACAGACGACGAGAAAACGACGGCAAAACAGACGGAGACGTCTCTTTTCGACTTTTAGGTCGTCATTTCAGTCATTACAGACCGCTACGGTAAGTTTTGGTCCGTTGTAGTCATTAGCCATACCGCTAACTGAGTAATTAATTGTGCGTGAAGTGCACACTCATTTCTTTCTAAACCGTGAACCACGAATGAAAATGTGAGGGCTCTGGTAAAAAAGCGAATCTGCGGATCTTGCGTCAGGGCTGGGTTATGGCTAGGAATATGGTCAGGGGATAGTTAAACTGAGCTGGCCTTGTTCTATGAAGAGGCTAATATGTGTCATAATTGCCTGCAATTGAGTTGATGGTTATGTCTTCACCGGCCAGTCCTGTGTTTGTACTTACTATTAATAGCCTAGTTGACAGCTGAGCGTGGCACAAGTAGCGCTACTTACGGTGATCCAGTATGTCAGAAACCTTTTTAAATTACAGCGTTTTTTACTCGTTACGACTTGCGAACATTTGCAGGTCCACACATCCGCTTGGTAACCAAGTTTCTGACGCTGAACCTTTCAGCCTTGTCGCCCTCGGCCAATCACATGTGCAGTGTGCACCATTAAAGAAACAAGTGATTGAAGTGAAGTATTCGTCGTGTATTTGGTCCCGGTAACCGGGACCGAATATTGTTGCGTATAGATAATAGGAATAATTGCGCTATACTGCCAAAACATTTTCTTCGTATAATTTTCAACCGTTCATATATTTCTTGTATTTATTATTTTATTGTTTATTCAACTAATTAAGCTTAGTTTCGTATTAGCATTAAACGTTGGCAAGTAATAATGACGTTGACAGGATAATCAAATGAAAATCGTTACTGCATTACCTGTGTGTGAATGTGAATGTAGGCCACAGAGCAATGGACAAGATCGTTGGAGTGATCGGCGGCGTGCCGAACGTGAAGACGCGCAAGGACGACGACTTCTCCGACCGTCTGTCCTACCGCTACACGACCGCGATCCTTGTCATTTTCGCCCTGGTCGTCTCGACCAAACAGTTCGTCGGCGACCCTATCAGCTGCTGGGTGCCCGCCCACTTCACCGGCAACCACGAGGAGTACGCCAACAACTACTGCTGGATCCGCAACACCTACTACCTGCCGTACGATGAGTACGTACCCAAAGAGCACGAGTCACACAAGCGTCTCATGATCCCGTACTACCAGTGGATACCGATGATTCTGCTGGTTCAGGCGTTACTGTTCTATCTGCCGATATTCGTCTGGCGTACGCTGAATGCGCACGCCGGTGTCGACGTCGGCAGCGTAGTGCAAGCTGGACATACCTTCACCAACACGGACAAGATTGAGAAACGAGAAGACACTCTCGACAAGATGACTAAACAGATGGACAGGTGAGCGACCGACGTCGACGAATTTGCTCATTATAATCTTAACTGCTCAAAGATATTATGATGCAACAGTCGTGTAACTACTGTACACGACACGACTGTTGAGTTGAATATACAATGTTGGCTTTCGTTTGTATATTTGAATTCCAACGTTGTCGTGTACAAAAAAATAATCTACGTTGTATTTGTAAACTGGTAATTTTGCTTATAAGAAATCGCTGCAACAAACACCCAGTTTCCGTACTGTATAAAAATTTTGACATTGATATATCTAAATTTAATCTTGAAGCTTCAGCAGCACGAACTGCCTCGAATTAATTAGCGAACTGACGCGTGCGAACTGTTATTGTATTTTCCGCCGGCATTCCACACGCGTAGGTTGAATCGTTGATGAGGTTCGCTGGAAGGAGAATATTCTGTTAGATGACATTAACGAGTGGCAGCAGCGCCAGTGGTCGTGAATTGGTGATTGCTGTTTACAGTTAACGCCGAAACTGTTGCTTTGATGCCTGATGACGCCTGGCTAGTGCCGTGGACTGTTTGAACGTAACCCTGGCAACGAGCGTTCCAGATGGACATGTCTAGCGGGCAGGCGACCAGTTGTGACATGTCCGCCAGCGATGGATTGAAGTATAATGTGTCGTCCGTCCTCGACTGAATGTTAATTTGTCCAACATGGCAGTGCAAACTAGCGCTGGCTATCCCCCAACCATCAGCTGTAGCGTTGTCTGCCGTCGGGACATACAGCTACACTGATCTGCTCTCCGTTTGGGCCAATGTGGTACTTTGGCGGAATGTAATAAAACAGTAACATGGCTGAAGTCACGATTCTGTGAGTTGTTCGAAACGTGTTAAAATAGCTTCTTATCGTTAGTTTACTGCCAGAGCTATACATAAAGGCACAAACAGTGACACCAGATACTGGTTTGTCTAAGTGAACAGTGAACAGACTTTCTAACATGCAAGCATGCTGCCTCGTAAGGCACTGTGCGGTTACTGTAATGCTGTGCAGAATAGAGCATTTTTATAAATACTAAAATGGCAAATTTGTGCCTATTAAGGCGCGTATACAGAGCGACGTAACTGAACTCAACTGACATGGTTTATTTTTTGACGAACTAACCAATAGGCAAGCAGTAATGCATTAAAGTAGGCATCGTCTAACGACGTTGGTGACTATACGAGACTAGTCACGTACGCGACAGCCAAGACCATTGAGCTCGCCCTGCTTGCTTGTTTGTCAGTTCGTCAAAAACTAAACCCATCTCAGTCGAGTTCAATACGTACCAAAACGTTCATAGCGGTCCGTGCCATGGGTCCATTGCATCAGACGATCGCTAGCCACTGAGCGATTTGACCGGCTGGAGAAGCGACTAGTCTGGTCTCGTGGTGTGTTGGTCAGCGGTTGATTGTACAGAACGATGCGGGTGGATTAATGGACGTTTGTGGTGTGGGCCCACTGCTGCAGGATCGGCGGCATGCACGCAGACTTTATGACCGGCCGATCCATTATCATAGCTTCTCCCACGCCCCCTTCCTGTCTGGAAGCGTGTTGGGGTCATTGCAACTCGATACTTACGTGTTTAATACGGCCTAGCACAGAGTACAGTGATCTTGTTAATTCACATTCGCCATTTAGACGAATTGAACTATTTTGAGATATTGATCTTTGAATGTCGTCACTCCTAGAGTCCTGGCCCGTGTGTGGTGATCCAGAGTTTTTTTTTGTAAATTTTGCATTATCATGCAGGATTTTTTTTGCTACCGGGAAATAGGGCGTCAAGTGACAGTTTGCACTGTATGCTAGCAATTGCGCGGAATTTGATGAAACTTTACGGGAGTGGCGACTGACGAACCAATCAGATTTTAGTGGCGATCCGGTTTCGGTTCCGGATCTATGGTATCTGAATCCTGGTCGGACTTGTGTCAGTGCAGCTGCTATATCGAGTGCGTTGTGTTTGACAGGTGGTGGCGTCATTTTATGCAGACTACCGCCGTCTACCGGTAATTTGCTGTTAATTTTATCATTTGTATTAACATAACGTATAGGCCTACTTGACGTTGTCTGCGCAGATATCTGAAGAGTCAGCGTGAACTGAAGACGGGTTGCACGATCAGCATGAAGCACTGTCTGTCACGCACGGTCTGTTTCATGTGCGGTCGTCGGCGCGGTAACTACCTCGTCTCACTGTACCTGCTCGTCAAGCTGCTTCACCTGCTCAATGTCGTCGGCCAGCTGTTCGTGCTGAACGCGTTCCTAGGTCAGAGTTTTCACCTGTACGGTATCGACGTGCTTCGCTCTCTGGCTGCCGGGGATGACTGGACGACTTCACCTCGCTTTCCACGCGTGACGATGTGCGACTTCAAGATCCGTCGACTGGGCAACGTGCAGCGCTACTCGGTCCAGTGCGTCCTGCCGATCAACCTCTTCAACGAGAAGATCTTCCTGTTCGTCTGGTTCTGGATGGCGTTCGTCGCCGCGGCGACCGTCGCCTCGCTGCTGATGTGGGCGATGCGCGTGGCGTTCCGCGTCGACCGGCACCGCTACGTCAAGAAGCACCTGCGCCTGATGGACCGACTACACGATCGCAAGGAGGACCGCAGCCGAGCGGTCAAGTTCGTCGAGGACTATCTGCGTCAGGACGGCGTCTTCGTGATGCGCCTAGTCGGCCATAACACCAACGCCATCACGGTGACCGAGTTCGTCTGTTCTCTATGGGATAACTACCGGCGCCGCATGGGCTCCGACGATATCGCGTCCGCGCCGGAGAAATCCCAGCTCAAGGGAGAAGACTTCTGAATGTATCATTTTTCAGCCCTCACCCCTCCCCTAAGATTTGCTAATTTGCGCAGGTGTAATAAACGTTCGTAAGCGATTATTTTAGCTTATTGTGAAAACGCGTTTTTATCATTTAACATTTTTTCCATTGTTTCTTAATTTTTGATCAACGTTGATAGTCAGTGTGAAAATGACGGCGATTTAAAATATTCATGTGCCGAGATTAATGTTTTACTGATAAAGTGACACATTTTGTACTTAGATTTATTTTCTTATGTAGGTACTATGATGACACAAATTTTGGAAGAAAACTGTAGGCCTATCTCATGCAATTGATTTCTCTGTCTAAAGTAAAGGTCGGTTAAAACTGAAGCGTCGGCGTTTTTTATTCAATGTCTACAAACGTTTTAAGATTTTTTTCCATAAAAGCACGTTATTAACTTTTCTACATTTTTGACTCCTAACGTTACATCTATGCTAATTTGTGATAATGCACACGTCCACTATAAACGGGTCATTGTTGAAACGTGGCTACCGTACATTTACCGAGACATTAGGTCAGCAGACTTGCATTTGGATAAATTACTGTATAACAGTGTAGATCACGGCATTACGTGACGTTTCTTAGTATTAGCTCAGCTGACAGAGTTGTCTAGATCTTTGATATGACTTTGAATGGATATACTGTCGGCAGTCGAGAGGAATGCAGTTGGCTCTGACTACGTGATTTGCTGTAGTTTTTGCTAGTGAATAATGATTAATGTGCATGGATGTGATGTGAAAATGCAGTTTTTATGCCACACTGCAGGCAAAAAATATTTTTATTCTTATATAGTTATTATTGCTCATAATGATGTATACGTAACAATTATGTATAACTAATGTGAATGTGATCATTTTGATCAGCGTACGTCATGTTCAGAGTTATCAAACATTGCCATTAGATATAGTGAAACACAGTCAGCCAGTGGCGTAACTAGGGTCACAGAAGGGCGTGGCAGGTATCGCAAGTGCCTGTGTGGTTTGGCGCCATTTTCCTACTGAACAATTTTTTTAAAATGTGGTTAACTGTTCAAACAAACGGTCATGTCGTGAAAACCATCGCTCACAAAATTCAAGTAAGTGCAGCATAACATTCTCCAGCTGAAAAGTGATAATCTCTGTTGTCTGTCGGACCTGTAAAAGTCAGTCAGTATTTTGATGAATGAGTTTATAGAAGTCGCCATTTTCTTAGTGCTGGATTCAGTGTCCTAGTTACGCCATTGCTAGAGCGGCGACAATTAAATATTAAAGTGAAGTTCAGGGACAGTGAATGCGATCGATTCCATTAGTATAGGGCCTAATCATGATAGTAACAGTGTATTGAAACAGTATTTTTGCGCATAATCTTCTGTAAAGCAATTTTGTATTTAATTTGTAGAACATTATTATTAGGCGGCATCGCCGAAAGCCATTCCGCTAATTATTGCGAAAGATGTTACCGTGTTGCGGTCTGTCCGTCGCACAGGTAAATTATGCTAAAAGCCGTTGGGCGAAATGAAATGTCGTTCAGCAGGGAAGGACCCTCACGTGTCTGCAGATGAAAATGTACTGGACGAGGAAGGGAGGTTGAGGAGTCCGAACCTGCGTTTTAATTTTTTATTCGTTGGTTTTCGCCAGGCCAATATTGGAATTGCAGCAGTGCCGCCTAATGCCAAGTTACTTAGGCTTATATAGCCCTTGTTTGCGTCGAATGCTATTGGTAAAAGTTGCATTGCAGTATTTTTTATATTTATGCAGTATATAGCAATATCGAACTAGCTGCATATTTCATTGCATGATTTTTTTGTTATCATACTGCCTGAAAAACTTAACTGATTATGTATGTCTCATTGAAGCATTACGATTCGCTTCCGTGTATGTACGACTACGACATTGCAGTTTTTTAAAACATGACGTCTCCGTCGAATTTTTTTAGTTCTTAGTTTTTATTCCTACGAGTACCGATAATCGCGTAACTATTCCGTAGATAGTCGTTTAGCGTGTAATGCTGCTACGTATTATTACGATACTGTGTTGCGTGTGAATGGACAGTTGGGGTTGAGTTGAATTGCTTAGTTTATTGGTTTATCTAGCAATTAAACGTGAGGTTTGGTTGTCATCTGAATGTATGTTGTATGGTGGCTGGTGATAAATGCAGACAGCCTCGGACTCTGCTTCAGCAGCTAGCTGTACGATTACCGTGAAGTTGTGCTAATTAATTACCTACTGTACTGATTGGACCCAGCCAGCTATGCAGTTAATCACGTCGTCTGTGAGTTTGCACGATGAGCTTGACGCATCAGACACGCCACATGCCAGACAAGCTCCGAGTATACTTATACCCCGTTTACACGAGGAAGCATACATTTAGCACGCGTATACAATATACACCGCTATCAAGCCAGCTCTGAGAGTGCATGACGTGTGCGCTAAGTTTGCTCTAACCTTGCTCTGAGTGTGCTTCGTGTATGCTTCCAGTATCGAATATGTTTGATACTATACACCGTGTCCGGAAAAAGAGTCTATACTTTTTCCGGAATTACTTCAACAGATGTAAACTTACTTTTGTAATTTTTGGCACACACTATCGCAGTGATGCGCTTCACTAAAAGCATCTAGGACTTATCTTCAAAATTTATCAAATTTTTTAACCTACTCTTGCTTTGCGCCGTGTTGACGCGTGGTTGTCGCGTGCAGTACGAAAACGTCGTTGTGCAGCAGCCGTTATCAAAAGGCAGCGTCATTTCTGCAGCATGCGTTAGCGTCGCCATAGTGTACATTTGTAATAAGGCTGTTGACTCGAAAGTTGGTTAATAGCAAATTTTGTCTCTGTTGAAGACAACTACAGCAGCTACAGGCTAAAAAGCCTGTTTTTTCTGCATTTCTGTTTATTTTGGTGTGGAGTAAAGTAAGAATGCGAAGAGTGTTTACTTTTACGCGGTAAAGTTGCGTCAGTATTCAGGCGAAGTGGACTATCAGTATAGTGTCAGTTGCACATTACTTTTCTAATGTTGAGAATAAAAAATTATAAACATATGTTTAATTTTGTCAAAGTTATTAACCGAAACACTGTTAGCTTTTTCACCACGGATACAATAAAAACGGCATTTTAGATGACGTCATAATTACGTCAGCTCTACGTAGTAACATGACAATGTTGAAAAAACCGTAGACTTTTTTTCCGGACACGGTGTAGTCTGTAGAAGCATACATGAAGTAGGGCCTACTCATGAAGCACTTTTATAGCACACGTTGTGCACTCTTAGAGCTGGCTCGATAATAGTGTACAGTGTATATTGCAAACATTCACGAAGCAGTAACGTAGCCAAGGGGGGAGGGGGCCCAGCCCCCACCAGTCCTCCAGACAAAACATAAACATACATTTAAACTGCACGAAATTGGTCAATTTGGTCAGTTTAAAATAATTAATATCGTAGCCACCAGATCTCATTTTTTAAAGCAAAAACTCAATTTTGGCTGGGGCTCCGCCCCAGACCCCGCTGGGGGAGCTTACAGCGCTCTCCCAGACCCCCTAGCTGGATTTTAGGAGGTTCTACTTCTAAGGGAGGGGAGGGGAAGAGGAGAGTACAGGAAAAATGGGGAGATGGGGAAAAGGGAAAGGAAAAAGGAAGGTGAGGGTTAATTGGGGAAGGGAGAGAAAGGGAAGGGTGACGAGGCCCTCCAATTGAAATTTCTGGCTACGCCACTGTCACGAAGCTAGGCTAGCTCTGTGTGCTTTATGTGTGCTTCATGTATGCTTCCTCGTGTAAACGGGGTATTAGTCACGGGTGTATATTAGGGCTAGACACCGGGGCCCCGTGTCCACTTTTTATCACGGGGCTCCCAAAGTCACAAAGCTCCTTACTTTCGGCCTATTACTGGCACGTGTTAACCATAGGCGCACATTTTGCTTTACAATACTCGATAACTTTCAATAGCTGAATCAGTTACACGTTTGGAACAATTTTTAACATATTTCAATAAGTGTATTGAATTTTTGTACATGCCTATTGCACTTTGAACAAAGCCAGACTTTGGGTAACACTACTGAGTTTCAAGCGTCTACCACCTCCTGTGGGTTTACGTACACCGTTTAATTAAATGTAGTACATGGATTTTAGTCGTGTTCGGCAGAAGAGCGACAGAAAGGGTGACCAGAGAAGCAGTGGCTTGTTTATCTGCCGGGCTTCGATGGGCAACAATTTAGTAAAGACTCCAAAAGAAACAATAGGACTCGAACTGGGGGGAGGGCTAGCCTACAACAACGCAAATCTAGCAAGGTTACTCAACAACTTAAATCTAGAGACCGGTTGGCAAACTGGACCATGTGGGCCTACAAAACATGTCACATGTTGCTGTCATTGTTGCTTGCTATAAGGGGGGCCTACGCTAAGTGCCTGTTGCGGAGGACGTGAGGCTGAGAGTTAGTAGCGACTTAAGACGCTCGCAAGCGTGCGATAAAATAAACTACGAAAAGACGCGTACAGACTACAGAGCGACGTAATTGAACTGAACTGACACCGTTCAGTTTTTGACGCGTACGTAGACACGTAAATCAAAGACACCGTTAGAGAGTGCCTACTGTAATGCATTACTGACTGCCCGTTAGTCAGTTCATCAGAAACTAAACCATGCCAGTTCAGTCCAGTTACTTTGCTCTGTACGCGTGTAAAAACAGATGCAGACAGGCTTCGTCGACTTTTTCGGTACTGTTTTTATCACACGACAAAACTTAGCGCTATAAATTTGCAAAGAAATTGTAGGCCTACTTTGCCGCACGTACTGCAGTAAAACAAAACATGGTTTTGCGGCTGTTTGAGCTTTCAGTGCGTCCTAGCCATCGCGATTCTGTTCGTCTGTCCGTCCGTCCGTCTGTCACGCGGGTGGATCAGTCAAAAACGGTGCAAGCTAGGATCACCAAATCTTCACCTCGGCTGCCTGGAAGACTCTAGTTTCAGGAACCGTAAAGCTTTTCCATAAATTCGAAAGGG
>Ga0056128_1010927_pt1 | contig 11262 bp, 6 predicted proteins | sample WorMetLIZISLAND2_FD_71113 | JGI IMG/M metagenome (GOLD analysis project Ga0056128, IMG submission 71113) | Marine gutless worms symbiont microbial communities from Max Planck institute for Marine Microbiology, Germany - Olavius geniculatus... ... | reverse complement strand
AAGAAGCCGTTGACCGCTACCTTTATGCCTGGGTGAGGACTGGTGAAGGACTAGCGCCCCGCCGGTTTTCAAGCCAGAATTTCTATGTTCCCGGGGTTAAGCTCCGCTACATTGGACTCGTTGGACTACATTGGGAGCTCGGAGTAGAAGGCCTAGTGAATCGTGTTTTTCCTGGTCACCTGCTGGCCACGTGACCACGTGACTGTCCTGAGGCCTGGCAATTTTTGAGGGGTCCGTCCAGGAATCGAACCCAGGGACTCTCGCTCTGGTGAAGTTGACCTGAGTCCAACACTCTAACCACTCGGCCACCGAGCTCCACGGATAAGCTCCACACATTTAATGCATGAACATAATGCCTATCTAACGAGTATTTTTAATGCGTCTTCTTTTGCCAGAATATTTTTTATTCATGGTCCAAAATCTCTACCAAAATCATGCCGACTACTGCTTGAACCTCGCTTCATCCATCCGAAGGATTTCAGTCAGCTATATTCATTATATCTAGCTGAAATACACCGCAAAATGCAAAATAAAATCCACCCACTGGAAGTCTATTTTCCATGTAACTGAGACCAAACGCTTCAAGCAATGACAACATAGCACGTTTTCACTATCAGCTGACCACACCTAATGGCAATGACCAAATAAGTGGCATCGTAAAGAGTGTAGGCGACTGCCCACGCCAAATTTTTGGCTGTCGAAAAATCATTTTCTTGTCAGAAAACATTCATCCAAAAATGCAAAATATGGGACTGAAAACTAATTTTGGGACATTTAGGGGCAAAATTGAAATTCTGAGCACCCATAATCTCCTCTGTTGGAAATCTGCAACCGCCTGTTGGGATTCTGTCGGAATTTTGCAATGTCTGTGGTTGGCAAATTGCACCTTATCCCGCCCCGCCTACTTATGAACCCACCATGCTGCCGATACAAATTCTAGAGTCAACGGACGAACACGTTTCATAAGAACTAGCTTAACACACTGCGCGCTAAACACAAAGACAATCTGCCTTCGAAGTAAATGAAGCACTTAATGCAAACACTCTACAAACGGAAAAGATCTGTGTTTGACGTCTGCCGAAATGTTACTGAGTCCGATTGTTGAGAAACTGCACAAACAAGTCGGCAACTTTCAGCCTTTCGTCAGTTGCAGCTGTGTGAGTTTTCGTAAACGAAATGAACTGACGGCGCAACCGCTGCAACTCCATCAGCGAGAAAACACGAGACAACTGCAACTACACAAAAACAGTTGCTGCAACATCTCTGAAACATCTCTGCAACTCCATCAGGCCTAAAGAAAGCCCGTGCTTCCCATTGCCGTCCGACCCTAAAAAAACCTTCGTCCCCAAAATATTTATTAGACCTTCAAAAATATCAGTACAGCTTTTAGTATGTTTTCGAAGTTTTGCTGAAAAATACTGTTTGCCTCTAGCCCGAAATGCTGCAGTAACTTTGCTTAAGTTTTCGTGAGAACTATTAAGCGTATCGGTTTGTTTCTATGAGTTGTTGGGTTGGTATTATTAGATGACACGTCAAGATATAAGAGTGATTAGGCCTTGTAAAAAATTATTTTCTGCCACCACCCATCCTTAGTTTTTTTGCCGGCTGTCACTGGAAGCACAGTTTTTTCTTTAGGCCTCAGTGACAGAACACAGAAGACTACCGCAAATACACTCAACAACAGTTGCTAAAACATCTCTGCAACATTTCTGCAACGCCATACAATAGCAGTCATGAAACACTCTGTGACTCTCCACAGTACAAAAAGTACCGTACACGTCTAAACGATTTCTAGTTAAGTTATACTAACCATTGTGAGCCATTTCGGTTTTTATGATAAATTTCAAAATAATTCTGCAACAGAACTTAAACAGCTATGTGTGAATAATGGTGTGTATCGCTGAGCAGTAAAAAAACTGAAACAGTTTGAAGTGAAAAAAATTCACTAAAAACTGTATGTAGCACACTCTATTAGTAACACTATTGCAACAAACGTTAAAAAAGTAAAAAAAAATACTTGCAATTGCGTTTTTATGACAAAATTAAAAAAAACATTTATCACAACTAAAGAACAGTAAATATTTCACTTGACTGAATGAATTTAATTTTATCTCATGCGTGCTGGACAGCTCGTGAAGAACAAGAAAAGACAATACTTTACCTATATTATTTATACAGACAGTCAGAACTAGAGTAGTCTAGAAAGAAACCTTTTCAGAAGCACCGTCAACAGCAATGGCACAGCCAGGTACGGACATCTTCTGAGCGTCCATGATTGCCTGAAATATAATCAATCGCACTACATGTAATACAGCTATTATGTCACAGTATATACACAAACACTACGGACAAAAGGTTGTCATAATCTACTACTAGAGCTAGTAACGATTAAAATTTTCTCATTTGTTAACTTTACACAAATTAAGAACTAATAAATCGTCAATTATGATAAAAATAATAGTGGTAATTGCAAAGAACACATTTTTAGCAAATTTTTCAGCTACTAAGAAATACATGTGCTCTCATAGATGCACTGGAACTACATTATTGACTGTTTTTTTGGCCGACCATACTGAGGGTCTATCTATCTGTCTGTTGTCTGACACAAGACACAGGTCAAAAATAGAGGACATCAAATGAAAATATAGGGCGCATGTGTGTGTTCAGTATTCAACCTGTATACCAGTGCAATGCCTGGTATCTGACGTCATGAACACACAAACTGCAAGGTGTCATAGTCAGGATCTGGGTGTAGAAAGTGGGTGTGTGCTAAAGGGTGTCCTTTCCCAACCTGCAGAGGAGTCTGGGGAGAGGGCTAGAAAAAGCTGTGCCCCCTCCCGAAAAATTTTTAGGATTTTTTGTGTGAAAATGAAGTGTTTTGGTGCATTTTGGCACAAAATATAGGATTTATTGGACACTTAGTCAAAATATAGAACAATATAGAACTCTTCAAAAATATAGGATTTATAGAATGAGTGGGATGACTGTCCATTCATTATGTTCACTTGGTGAAAAAATAAACCATGATGATTTTTTAATAAGACAGTTTTATATCCATCACAACTACTGAAAATTGTTTGCCGTTAATACGAACTGCAACATCAATGAATATCCAAAGATATATCTGATTAAACCCAAATTTAAACTAAACAATAAAGTAAATTAAAACTAGAAAAGCAAGCAAATAAAGACAAACCGTGACGATTGTTTGCGTAGTGGAATCAAGCTCGTGAAGGAAATTCGTCGCAGACAACGGTTGCTAGAAACAAAACAGCATATAATTCTCAGTGAGAAATTAAACAAAATAACATGATAATGATATTAACAATAATGATAACAATCATGATAAAATACAGAAAAAGAGGATGAACTGTGTTTGAAGCGAGTGCCTCAGAACAATAATGAGCGTCAGCATCAACTGACGTCCGTTAACTGACTGCTCAGTTAAGTAATTCTAACAATAACTAGAAATTTGGGGCAAAGCAAAACGTGAGTCCGCCCCGCGCCCTAAGTCCGAATAGGAAAAAATTAGGGGTGGGGGGAATTTCCCTGGCAGCAAAGTCACGTGGCCTGAAGTCAAATGCATTAGCATACGCCTAACGCGCATTGTCGACTTAGGGTGAATCAACATGAGCGCTTATAACTCTGTTCGTGGAGGACCAAAGTTCACAAATTTTTTTTGTTCAACGCCGGAAAGATCGTTATCGTTAACGCCGTTCACAGCTTGTCATTATGTTCACTATGTTCATCGGTTCCAGAGATATTTGCGCTCAAAGTCGAATGTTTTCCTAAATAATGCCAAATTTTGGACGTTTTCTGCCCTCCCAAATTTTAAGGGAATGGTCCCCCCCCCAAAAAAAATTTGTACCCAATTTATCATGTCTAGATAGCGGCACGTCATGTGCCAAAGTTTCATTGGGCTACACTCCGAACTCCGAAGTTATAAGCGCTCCTTTACTACATTTTAAGCCAATTTTAGACCCTCCCACTTGAAAAACTTTGTAAGGGGACCTCCGTCCCCGGTGGGAGATGTGCTAGTAAGACTTGGTCATTCTCTAGCGCGTGTAAAAATTTGGGGGCGTAGCACCCTTTAGGGGCCAAAGTCTTCCGAAAAATGCGCTTTAGGTGGGTTCAATTTCACATCGAAATCTCCAAGGTTACTGGACCAAAGTTCACCGGACTTGTTTCGCCTAACGCGGGAGGTATCGTGGTAGATCAAGTACTTGACCGATTTCGAACATCTTCATCCATTCCGGAGATATTCGCCGCCAAACTGCGAAGTCGTCCGAAATCGGGCCAAATTTTGCATTTCGGTGGGTATGATTCCACATCTAGATCTCTGCAATTAGTGGACCAAAGTTCACCAGACTTTTTCGCCAAACGCCGGAGAAATTGATGTAGATCAAATAAGTTACCGATCTTCATCCGTTCCGGAGATATTTGCCGCCAAACTTTGAAATCGTCCGAAATCAGACCAAATTTTGCATGTTTTTGGTCTCTAAAATTCTTTGGGGTGGGCCCCAAAAAATTTTAGACAGGCATTATAAAGCTCGGTCTAGTACTGATCATCGTGCAAAATTTCACGTTGATCGGCTGACGCATCTCAGAGATCTCGCGTTGAAAAAAATTGTAGCAAAACATAAACAACCTAGAAATTTGTGGCGCCCTAAGTCCAATTGGGGGGAAATTTCAGGGGGGTGAAATTCCCCCACTAGCAAAGTCACATGGCCTGAAGTCAAATGCATTAGCATGCGTAGAACGCGCACTGTCAACTTAGGGTAGATTGAAATGAGACAGCAGAACTTTTTTGCTAGTGAACTGAATTTCACAATTTTTTTGTTCAACAGGGAATTAGCAGTAGTTGGTCACTTGCTATTCCACTATGTGACAGCTTGCTTCGTTTCAGAGACATTCGCTGTCAAATTCGAAAGCTGTCTGAAATCAAACCTAATTCTGAACGATTTTTGCCCTCCCAAATTTTAAGAGGCGGTGCCCCCAAAAGTTGTATCGGCACATAACCCCACATAGCGGCACGTCACGTGGCAAAGTTTTGTTAGGCTACACCCTCTAGCTCTGAAGATCTTGAGGCTCATACGCTGAATTTTAAACCAATTTTGGACCCCCCTTTAAAAAAATGTAAGGGGGCAAGTCCCTGGTGGGGGGTGCGCTAGTAAGGCTTGGTCATTCTCTAGCGCATGTAAAATTTGGGGGTGCAGCACTGCCTAGGAGCCGAAATATGTTCACCAGAAAAGTCGATTTGGGTGGGTACGATTTCACCGCTTAATCTCCGTGTTTAGTGGACCAATGTTCACCGAACTTTTATCAACCGGCGCGGGAGGAATCGTATTACAAAACCTCCTAGTCCAATTTTGAATATCTTTATCCGCTCCAGAGATATTCGCCGTCGAACTTCGAAGTTGTGCAAAATCTGGCCAAATTTTGCATGTTTTGGCCCGCCAAATTTTTTGGGGGTGGAACCCTCAAAATTTAGAACTGGCATTATAAAACTCAGCCTAGTACTGACCACAGTGCAAAATTTCGCACCGATCGTCCAACGCATCTCTGAGATTTCGCGTTGAAATAAAAAAAACATCTGCAATAAAACTTCAGTCCGCTCCACAAGCTATCGCTTCCAGGCGGACTAATAATAATAATTAAAAGACAATGTTCATGGTGCTGTCGTCATGGCACTGCTATTGCGAGAGTTCACCCGGTTCATCTGGCAAATGTAACACGAGTGCCAGGTGGCTGCCAACCTTTGGACCAAGCCAATCGACCTGAGCCTCGGATCAGCCTGTAGGCTTTAGTACTTCAGTACATTCACAATCACCATTTATTATCACTCAGCCCAAAAGCTGATACTCATTTTACCAACCTATGGAGAGAAGGCTGAGTTGAACTGGCTGCTAGTTTCATACCGAGATGGTTTACCAGCCTGCAGACAGTCACCCATCCTAGCACTAACTGACCCGGCGCAGAGCAACTTCGCTGATCAGACATGACACACTACCGCTACACCATGCCACCACAAAAAGACACAGCTTGGTTATACAGAAAGATGCTCGTTTCTGCTGCTACCAATTACAGCAACACAGACACAAACTCTAAACAAACAACTATGTGCTCAGCATTGCATTGTATGACATCAGCAGCAAACGTAGTAATGAAAATAACAGAAATAAAAATGCCTTAACTAACTGACTGCAATATGATCACAGCAACACTGTGTCAATAATATGCATTAGTCCAGCAGTTATTTGTACATAATAATTTTAATAATGCAGGTTGACATATATCAGAGAGTGAAGTAGTCTAACAGGAAGCGTGGAGAGGTTAGGTGGTGGCGGCTGACGATGATAAAGCACATCATAGATTTGATCACAAGGCACAGGATAAGCTGGTTGAACCACAAACGCTGGACTGTCCCATCTGTTACGGGAATCTGGTGCCTCAAACCTCATCAGCAAGTCATCAAGCCTTCACATAACACAAGCTTTCACGTAATGCAGGCCTTCACATAACATAAGGGTTCACATAACACATGCCTTCACATAACACAAGCTTCACATAAAAAACATCAGGCTTTCACATAAAAAGAGCTTTCACACAACAAGCCTTCACATAACACAAACCTTCACATAAGCACACGTAAAGTTGTTTAAGCAGTAAAAATGTCCAGTGTTTTGCAGCTTATATGGCATTATATTGATGACGTTGAGAAAGTAGTTACTTTGCTAGACCATAAAGTACAGGCAACACAACAGAACTCACACATGTTGAGAGTATTGGTCAGATGGAGGCCGCACTGAGTTCCATTCCGACACTTGAGCCGTACTCGCATCGCAACAGACCTGCACAGTGCACGACTATACAGCTCTTCACTGGAACTCACCTCACAGCTACAGAGCATCACCTGCCACATGAGACCACATGTGTGAACGTGCCAAGCAGGCTGGCACTCGATTCATCTACCTCGAGGTATGGAAGGCTGATGACCTGACTACAGTTTATAATGAATCCCGTGCAATGAACAGACTTAGCATAAGAAACCTGATGCTAACAGAGATATTGCATACAATTTACCCCACACTACCTATAGTATAGTAAGTCGCATTCAATTAGTATACTGGAAATTATTCACAAAAAGTACCAGATATATCATATAAAATGTACCTGTAGAGCAAGGTCACAAAGTAGTTTTTAACAGCTGCAGCATGCCCTCTAACATCAGGCACATAGCAGTGTAATATGGATTGGTCCAGCTTTTATGGTGAGTCTGGGAGCACGATCCTATGTTGGGGTCTATTAGAAGCTTAATGGTAAGTTGTAGCACTTTGACAAAAGACTGCAGCTCTATGCAGTAATGTAATCTCCATGCAAAAAGACGTACTTACCAGGCAATGTGGAGTTTGTGCAGACTTCGTAATGCAGAACAACTCATAGCGATAGCCTGCAACGAGTCAAAATCAAATACACCATGTATTATTAAATTCATAGTGTAAAATGAACAAAGATGTGTTATTTCATTTATAAAGGATAAAGCAGAGGACTTGTCATCTGTTGAGAATTACAGACCGATAACCCTAAGTCCCATAATTTCTAAGATTTTTGAGTCTGTGTTGATTATTAAATATGATATGTTTTAAATATCAATGATAGACAGTATGGTTTCAACAAGAAATTTGAGCTAATGCTCACAAAACGCACAAAAGCCTATAGCAGTTTCAGTTCACGCTAAGTTAATATACAAATACCAAATTCTCTATCTGGATCGCATAAAGATAGTAGCGTGGCGCCACCTTGTGAATGATATAGACTTGTGTCGCAGCCCAAAATCACCAAAAAATCCTTAAAACCCCCTATTTTGGCGTTCAAGGTCATTCAATGTCATTGAATTCGGCGCCAATCAAGAGCCAGTGTACGACTTCCTATTAGTGATTAATAGTAACCTGGGCCCTATCTCGCACCGTTACTGAGATACAGCGACTTATTGGCCAAAAATTGCAATTTTGCCCACCAAATCTCATTTAGCACCCTCGTTCAGGGTGACACCCTTCAAATTTATGGAAAAGCTTTACGGTTCCTGAAACTAGAGTCTTCCAGGCACCTGAAGGTGAAGATTTGGTGATCCTAGCTTGCACCGTTTTTGACTGATCCACCCGTGTGACAGATGGATGGACACACAGACAGACAGACGGATGGATGGACAGAGAGACAGAATTGCGATGGCTAAAATGTGCTGAAAGCAGTAGCTGCTTTCGCACGTAAAAATGGTCTTGGTTGTAATAATGCAATTTTTGTATTGCAAAATGTAATTGAGTATTTTAATGAAAGAGGAACTAATGTTTATCTTGCATCTCTTGATACATCAAAGGCATTTGCTCATGTGAATCATTTTCAACTCTATCTGACGGTTATGAAACAATGCATACCTGTTGTGTTTCTCAATATTATTATTAACTGGTACAGTAAATTAACTATTATGGTAAGATGGAATACAGCATTTTCTGATACTTTAAGAATATGCAGTGGTGTAAGACAAGGAGGTGTGCTCTCATCGCATTTTTTAATGTTTATGCAGATCTGTTTATTAATAGTATTGTCTCAAAAAAGAACGACTGTTATCTTAATAGATGTTGTGTTGCTTGCATTATGTATGCTGATGATTTAATTACTGTCTGCATCAGTCTCTGGACTGCAGCAACTGCTTGATATATGTACGCTGACTGCCAAAGACTTGTGTCTTTAGTTCAATGATAATAAGTCTCACTGTCTTATAATAGGACCAAAAGATAAAATGCCAGCCATCTTCTGTGTCGCTGTCGGGCAAACCGTTGCAATGGGTCGACTCTGTAAAGTATCTTGGCATTACATTTATGTCGACAAAGGTATTCAGTGTTGATCTTAATCAAGTGAGACACAAGTTCTTTGGATGCACAAACTCTATTTTGGTTCATAGTTCAGGGGGGGCAGAATTGATAAAGCTTTACTTAATGGAATGTTACTGTTATCCAGTTTTATCATATGGTCTTGAGTGTTTTAATCTAAACCATTTGAATGCATACTGGAATTCAGTTTATCGTAAAATATTTGACTTTAGATCATGGGAATCAGTAATCAGTTAGATAATTGATCTGTTGCCTGGAGAGGATGAATTTTGAACATTTGTATAATCAGAAGAAACTGTGCTTTGTGCATAATATGCTGTGTTTGAACAACAGCGTTATAGTCACTGTGATGGGATTGTTTATACAGTCCAATGAGGATGTCAAACTTGTCAATTTGCTGATGTTACTCCACATAGTAACAATTCTTGTATAAAACATCGTGTCAACCTGAAATTTATTTCCGTATGTGTGTTGGCCTAACTGTATGTACTTTTCTTAGGCTATTGACCGTATGATGTGCGTTTTTATTGTTTTTAATTGTCTGCATTTTTGTCAAAAATAAACTCATGTATTTTTGAAAAACATATATGAGAAATTTGTTACAAAACAATTTCAAAAACAGCTATCTGCTATATTGTGAGACTAAGTAACAGCAGTAGCACCTTTGATATAGTTGAGTGAGTCAAGAATCAACACATCATCTTTGTTGATGTTTCTACAAGCAACACAATGACACATGATTTCTTTACTTCACTGCCAACTCTTTCCCTCAGCCATACTGCCTTCATTATTTCAATAACAAAATGCTTTGTTTTTATACAATGCTCCAAAAAGTTATATTGTTGTGATTGCATTAGAAACAAAACCAAAAGTATGAAAAACATGAAAACTAAAATATGCTGAAGTATACTAAGGAAAAAAATAAAACCATACATCTATGAAAGATGGTGACCGAATCAGGATCTTGGATACAAAGATAGAGAAAAAAGACCTGGAGATATTGGTTATGAGTGATTGAAAATCACAGGAGCAATGTATACAGTTGACCAAAAAAGCTTAGGCAGTGTTGGGAAAGGTCAAAGGGCACACAGAATGGACAAAGAGAACTTCATAGTGATTTACAACTCCTACACCAGGTGACACTTGGAATACTATGTGCAGGCATGGTCACCCCACCTAGTCAAAGATAAAGACTGCTTTAAACAAATTTAATGAAAGGCTAGGAAACTAGTCAAAGGGTTTAGCAAGTTGATGTACGCAAATCTGCTGAAGAAATTGGGAATTTACTCGCTGGAGAAACAAAGACTCCGTGAAGACTTAATCAAAGCATATAAGATTTTCACATGAAAGGAGAAAGAGGACAAGGACAAGTTCTTCATGCCTGTTTTAAATGATCATGAATTACATGGCCAGACTTGGAAGTTGTTCAAGCCAAGCTGCAAATCCACAATAAAATGTTCATTCTTCTCCAACAGAGTAATTAATGTCTGCAACAGTCTACCACAGCATGTTGTAAATGCTACATCAATCAACATGCTTAAGAACAGACTTGACAAAACCTGGAAAGAAAGGGGCTCCTGCAACCTGCCCCATTATCAACAAGTACAAGTACAAGTATTTTTCAGCAACATAAACGCATTATTATCTGTCCTATTGCTATAGCATAGCATGGGACAGATTATAAAATCACTTCTGTCATTCTGTCATTCCGTCTGAAAACACTCCTACGGCCGCAATTTTGATTCGATTTTGCACAGTGATTCGGGGCCCAAAAAGTAAGATCAAGTTTTTTTGGGATAAAAAACTGATTAAAAAACTGATGACTCCTTCCCCATTTTGCCCTCAATTTTTAACCCCTGTAATGCATTTTGAATGGGAAGGTACCTGTACCACAGTAAAAAATCCTGTGGGCTTATAGTGGAACTTAATAGCTCAAAAAGCATGTCTCGGTGGTCGCTATAGGCACAAAAAAAGAAAAATAATCGAATCCCCGAATTTGAGCCCCAGCCCCCAAAATTGTGATCACTGCATCTTCAATGGAAATAAGCTCATCAGTTACAGCTTTGCCACAAACGATTAACGTTTAGCAACATAAAGTCGCTTCTGTGCAGATTATTTCAACAAAATAGCTGAATTAGTATTCGTTGCAGTATTTAATTTACGCATGTGTATACAAAATTCCAAAAAATTTGACAAACTAAACTATTTTAGATGCGACAATAAAAAATACATTCGTGTTCGCTAGGTGTCACTACCTGTGTATGCATCATTACTATTATATTAAATTTGTTAAGCTATTGCGAGTACTGTTATTTTACATTTGTATGCCTACATTTTAAGTTGTTAACACAAATCCAATAGCACTTCTTTGCGT
>Ga0056128_1010925_pt1 | contig 11262 bp, 9 predicted proteins | sample WorMetLIZISLAND2_FD_71113 | JGI IMG/M metagenome (GOLD analysis project Ga0056128, IMG submission 71113) | Marine gutless worms symbiont microbial communities from Max Planck institute for Marine Microbiology, Germany - Olavius geniculatus... ... | reverse complement strand
GACAACCCTGCAGGAGTTAAGCCACGCTGCCCTAGATAGGCAGCGGTGGGCAGCGATAGTAACAATGGCGTCAGACACCAACGGGCATTGAGCCCACGGTTGTCGATGATGACGATGATGTCGGAAAATTGCAGCTGTCTGTCGGAATTGTATCGGAATTATTTAGTATCTATCGGAAAGTTGCAATTTTTTGCTTCACTTACGTTTTCGATGATCGTCGACCGTTTTTTTTGTGAAGGACGTTTGTCATGATATGACAAGATAAGTAAGACATAATTCAGTTTTTGTCGGGGGAAGCGCCGATCGCCAAAATCCAGTGCAGCAATAAATGTTTAGGATGATTGTGAGCACGGTACTTGCGTCGTCTGCGTGGCTGTCCGTATACGCAGGAACGACGGTCTATGAGCCGGACAACGCGACGCACACGTACACAACGCTCGGCACTTACACCATCTCCTGTGTCGCCATCAACGCTATCGGCAACACCACCATACAGTACGTTGTCGTCGTTCAGATTCCGGTCTCACCGAACTTCGTGCTCAACTCGTCGGCGCCAGTGATACTCACGGCAGGCAACGACTCGGGTAAACGAACATCGTGAATTATCATACGCCTCTTAGAAGTTCAATATGACGTCACTTACTGTGTCGAAGTATTTCACAAATTGCGGAGCATAACGTACACAATATCAGACACTGGAACCCCTGCAGAAACAACAAGTTATGCGATGTGCGATAATGTAGTGCATCTATTTGGCAAATTTTTGCAGCAAAATGCACGGCTATTGGCTCGTCAGACAACGTCTTTGCGTGCGATGTTGCTGTTGTAGGACTATATCGCAGTCGCGAGCCACGTCACCTACCGACCGGCTTGTTTTAGCTGTCAGTCAATACATCAGTAACGTCATGCCACGAAAGAACAGGGAAAATTGTTGGAACATCTTTTGTCAGAAAGTTTCAATGCATTTGGATCTGAAAACCCTCTATTTTAAATGACATTTGTTAGCAAAGTTTTTATTTCGAGCACCGAGAATACGTGTATCTTCTGTCGGAACTTTGCTGCGTCTGTCGGTAAATTGCAACTCTCTGTTCTTCCTATTGTTTAACCCATAAAGCTGGAAAATTTTTGTCCGAAAATTTTTGTTTATTTTAAGCTGACCCCCCTCATTTCGGGCGACATTTGATTGCAAAATTGAAATTTTTAAGCATCCATAATTGCTTTGGTCGGAAATTTGCAGTGACTGTCAAAAAATTGTAGCTTTTTGCCTCGCCTAGTTGTTTAACCGACGACGCCGCGGCGGTTCACGGTTGTTGCAGGAACGGTGTTGTTCTGGCTGACTCTGCCCGTGGGAGTGTCCGTACCGTCCGATGCATCGATGCTGTGGAAGTGGGGTGACGGAAACCAGTCACCAGCGACGCCTCTGCCGTTTACCGGACCAGGAACCTATTCAACCAACTACCATTACGGCGCTGGCTTCAACTGAACAACGGCCCAGGAACGGTAAGCTACCGGTGGTGTCTCAGTGGACAGTAGAGCACTCTCGCTGGACACTGGAACAAGCACTCTCTGCACTGGATACTGGTCCAGGAACGCGGTAGTTCGCTCTGGGTGGACACTAGTCTCGGAACCGGCTACCAGTACGGCGCTGCCGGGCACTACATTGTACATCTGGTCGTCTACAACCTCGCCTCCTCCGTCACATTCACTGTCCTGGTCAGTAATCACTTTAGCCACACACTTCATTATATTGATATTTATTGCGCGACCGTTCTAATAGGCCGCAGTACGCGTCTTGTCCGTATGTCCCTTTCTGGCTCTGAACTCAAAAAGGCGTTAAAACCAAATTGGTGTAAACCTTCCACAGACAGGAGTAACTGGTGTGACAATTTTAAGCCCAAAAATCAAAGGCCAGGATTAAATGTCAACGGACGGCCGCACAATATTTCGACACCGGGCTGACATTTTTTTTCATTTGCTATTCGTTTCTTAACGTTGTGAAGTAGTAAGAGTACATGACATCAGTGTAATGAAAATTTCGATGTCTGTCGTAATTGTTTTTTGCCGGTTTGGAAAACCGATTTCTGTCGTTCTTCCACATACACATGACGATGCTGTGCTTAGGGCGGAGTCTATGAGCCGATATACAACCTAAGCGTAGTCGCCAACTATATACCGCCTCTGCCGATAGGGGGACCTTATCTGCCTGGCTACGGACCACTTCGAGACCAGTTTCCTTTCCTGCACGACGTCGTTCTGCTTCTCAACTACTATGGTGAGACCGTTGCACACTTACTGCAATGGTTTGTAGGCCGACTAATCGTAGGTTTATTTATCGTTTAATACAGTCATGCTGAAGTATGTCGTACAGTAATGAAACGAATACGTCAATGGCAACTAGCTTTGCTGGGGCACGTGTTGAGAAAACATGGTCTGGAGAATTTAGAGGTGACGGGAAGGATAGATGGGAGGAGAGCGAGGGGGCGTCAGAGACTGAAGTATTTGGACAGCTTACAGTGCGAATCGTGGAAGAACAAAGTGAGTCCAACAGAGCTCACCAGGGCTTCAAAGGACAGAATGCTCTGGCAGCGCATGGTCGCCAACGTCGTCGACGACGGCACGGCAACTTGACATGACGTGACAAGTTACACATTATGTCCCGGACAAAAGGGTCGCATTGATTTTCGACAACGTCGTCAAACGTGGACCGCAAATATATACCAGTCATTTTGTCAACAGTCTAGCCTTTTTCAGTTCGTTAAGTTCTATTAACCGTTTGTTGCATCTTCACCAGTGAGAAATGTTACGATTTTTTTGCAGGTAACGTTGCTGGTAAGTTTGACTGCTATTCAACAGAGATTTCGCCGCGATTGGTAGGTAGGTCTTCAGTATAGTAATTGCCGGACATTTTACTGCTAAAACGTGCACTTATGTTACCCGTCTCAGGCTACAGAGCGTCACCTACCATACAGCATCAGCTATCACACAATGTTGCTTGTCACCCGGCATAGGTGAACGAATTAAAATTTTTTTGGTCATCATGCGTTTCTTACTGGAAAACTCTGTGGGCAATGTATACAGTGTGCTTTTGTGGTAAAGGTACAGCTGTGTGGTATCAAGTGGACGTTTTGTCAATTACTGACGTTCTGCTGACTTCAACCGTTTACACTGCTGTCCAACCTCTCACTGTCCAGTTTCCCAATGTAAGTGTTTATTAGATGACTTTGCAAATCTGCTGCAACAGAGCATTAATATTGTAACTTTTGGGTTTTTTCCTTTTTTGTTTTTTTTCATTGCATTAACTTACAATTTTGCAAAATTTGCTATGTTGTATTTTCTGTTATTGCCAATGGTGTTTTACCGTTGAGAAATAAAGGATTACTTACTTGCTTATTTACTTAGCTGCTGTTATGACACGTCATGCTTGAAGAGCGTATTATTTAATCAAATACGTCGTGTTATTGGTGATTTTTGAAAATCTATGTTTTACTTGGTAGTGTAGTGACGCAGTTAAAGTGTGGTTGGAAATTTCCTAAACACTATATTGCTAATTGTCCGCGAAATGCACCAATGAAAGAATATTAAAAAATTCACTAACATTCGGCAAAGATATGGACACTAAAAGTGGCACAGTTGTTTTTTCTTGATACACGGTGTATACAATAATACGTGAGAGTGTGTGTGGACGTATGTGTCACCTCAGGCTGGTCGGTACAAGCTGAACGTGACAGTTTCAAACCCACTCAGTTCCGACATCCAACTGCTGACAGTCACCGTAGTCAACAGTCTTTATCGTCTCACACTAGTGCAACAACTACAACTACCATTACTGCAACTACTACTACAGTCTCTATCGTCTCACGCTATCTGCTAGTCCAGTCGTTGCCGCCAGGCGTCATAGGCGTCAATTCAACATCACTGTGTAGTAGTAGTAGTAGTAGTAGTAACTTATTCGTATATTCAACATCACTATGCTGGACTATGGAGCGAACTCGTGCATTAGAGTCGACTACGGAGACGGCAGTGCGGCTGTGGTCTATGGACCAGATAGGTCTGCCTGTTTTCGTTTTGTTCTAACGTCTTCTCAAAATCTATGCAAACTGTCACGGATTACTAGCAATTGACAGCGTGTAATACGCATCTTGTATCGCACCTGCTAGTTTGTACAGTACAGTTGTTGTTGTGTGTCGGCAGAGTGACGTGTCGGTCAAACGCCGTGATCGCACCAATCAGCTCTAACTCGCTGATAGTGACGCATCGCTACAGGAGAAACAACGTGGCGATGACTGCGTCAGTCGAGGGCAGTGATGTGATGGGGGTTTGCGTGGACCCCACACAAGCGTCGTTTATGGACTACTGTACGGCTGAAACGTCAATCACGACCTCATCATCTAACTGTCGACATTCGGACGTCGCCATCGTCGACCAAGCGCCAGTCTTCACGTCGCCAGTGGTCGTGTACCGGTCCAAACAACTTAACCTACAGGGGATGATCAACATCAAATGCGGCACAACATTGCGCAACACTAAGGTCAACAATTCAGCTTATCAACAGATACAGTTGATTTCCTGATTTATCACCACCATACATGTAGTTGTCTCGCCTTACCAATGTCATTATTACCATTTTTATTAATCCAGTATTTCAACGTTTTATTACTTTCCAACCTCAAAACTTTTTTAATTTCTACTCTCTGTAGACATCTAATACCCATTTGGATCGATTTTACGAATAACTGGACTTTTTGTTTTCTTTGTAGTTTTTTTAGTTTTCGTTATCGTTAAAATTTAGTTTTTGTTTGTTTCACCTATCTTAGGATTTTAGCTTTCTCATAATTAATTTTTTTTCTTTTTTTTCTGTTTTGTTTTTTACTTTATTCCATTTAAACATTTTCGTTTTATTTTGGTTTGAGTGTTAGATTAAACTGTCGGTTTTTAGCGCAAATCTCTTATCGTATCGCATCGTCAAATTTTGCCTGGCTGAAAGTGGTGGACTCTGGACGCTCGCTGTGGCGTGGCGTGTCTAGGTGTGGAGATGTGAGACGGTCGATGAGGCGACGGATTACACAGGTCACTCAGCCTCCTATTTTCAGCGGGGCGGTAGATGAGGCGACGGGCCAGGTGACGTCAGTGGTTGATCTAAGTGGCTCAGTGAGACGGGTCAACAACGCGCTGCTGAGCGTTCCACCACGGACTCTGCCGTACGGCCTGTATCGGTTCACGCTGCGTGTGTCGATGGGCGTCATGAGACTTTTTGACGTGGAACAATCGACTTACGTACGCGTCATCAAGACTCCCATCATCGCCACGATTGTTAACCCCTACTACTACTACTATTACTACAACTACTACTACAACAACTATTACTACTAGGCTGCGTAATCGCCAGGATTGTGGCTAACGGCATGTCGGAGATCACACGTGGAGAGAACACTCTCATAACTCTGTCACCTGAACAACATTCATCCGACCCTGATCTCGACCCTACTGTTCTACAGGTAAGTTACTTGATCCGATCCGTAAGCACTAGTGAGTTGCGTAGCCAAGGGGAAGGGGGCAAAAAGCCCAACCCCCACTAATCTCTCAGACAAGGCATAAGCACACGTTTAAACTGCACTAAATGTGCCAATTTGATCAGTTGATTAGTTAAATTGCTGCCACCACATCTCATGTTTCAAAGCTATGCACAATGCACCAAATTTGATTTTGGCTGCGGCTTTATCTCAGACCCCGCTGGATGAGTTTACAGTGCTTTCCTAAAACGCCTAGCTAGCTTTTAAGTGTCTTGTTTTAAGGGGAAAGAAAAGTGGGAAAATGAAAAAGGAAAAGGGTAAGGGGAAAAAAGAAAAAAGGAAAAAAGGAACAAAGGGGAAAAGGAAGGGCAGGAAAAAGGAGGCGATCTCTCAACGCCACTAGCTGAAGTTACCTCACTGCATTGCTGATTATTAAAGTCGCATTTCGTGACATTCTTTTTTTCACCGCGCTCAGGGTAAGAGGCTGACTTGAACTGGCGGTGATTGTGTTCTGTAGGGCATGACGAACTTCGTCTGGTTTTGTCGTCAAGCGGATGAACAGTTCCTCACGAACGTCGACGGTACTTTGTACAACGCCACGTCCTCTGTGCCGTACACTGACGCTCATACTACAACAACTACAACTACTACTACTAACTACTACTACATTTACTACTACACACAATACTATTACACTGACGCTCAGCTAGATGCCGGGGTACTAAACACGACTAGTCTGGGCGGATGTTTTCGCCAGGGACCCGGGTTGGTCGGGATCAGCGGGCAAGGCAAGCTAACGTTTGGCGCTCGCAACATGCTAGTGAACGACGTCTACGTATTCCGTGTGATCGTTGCCAAGGGTGAGCGCAGTGATGTGGCAGAGACGCGGCTGCATATTGTACCAGGCAATTCCCCGGCAGTCAACATCGGGTGACTTGCTCGCTTTCTTTGCTTCCAGCTATTAGTAGTAGGGCTGTGAAAATTAACGATTAATTAATTAATCTATTAATCGTTAAAAAATCAATCGATTAAAGTTTTTAATCGATCAAAAATTGATTAAAATTTTGGACTAAAACATTATTGATGTCACTAATCTGCGTATTTTCGGTCGATTGTGAATTACAGTAGGCAGCTATTATTTTACATAGAACATGTAATCAAGATTTGTACTGGTATGCTGCTAGTTTAACAGTCTGCACTGTGTCAGTTTGACTACACATTTTGTGCGCTGCATCATCATCATTTATGGTTCAGTCCGCGAAAGATAACAGCAACTAGTATTGAATTCCGCAGTTTTCGGTCTTTCGGTCTACGAAAATTATTCGACATTAATTGATTAATTTTGATTAATGTTTTGAAGATTAATCAATTACAATATTTTAAACTCATGCAGCCTTAATTATCATCTTATCTGTTACGGGTCTTGATTAATTATCTGAAAATTGGTTAAGGGGTTTCAAAGTTACAGGACCCCCCCAACGCCATTTCCTGTACTTAACGGCGTTAACGCTTGTCGCTCTTACAACATTGTCAATGCTACCGTGCTGCACTGTGATCACGGCACATAGCATCAACAGACAATGCTTTTAATTAGGCCTTAAGACGTGACGTTTTAATCGTGCCTATACTCTTAGCAGGCGTCTCCGAGAACCTTGTTTATGTGTCGTCGTTGCGTAAAGATGTATGGAGCCACTGCTATGCGGACCGATGACACGCCAACTGAAAATTAACCCAGCCAACCGTCTGTCTCTACAGAACACAGCCAACTCAGCCTCCTATTCATAGCGAGGCGAACTGAGAATCAACCCAGCCAACCGCGTGCCTCTGTACGCAGAATGTGTCGATCCAGTCTGCCAGTCATCGGGACCTTTGACTTTCCAATGGACACTGTATCGGCTTGGTCTCAACGGCGCTTGGCTGCCCATAGAAAACTGTGATTATTACGCCACAGGTCGGTTACTCACTCCGTCGTGTCTCTCTGTGATGTTAGACTGTTTCACTGCCCCACCCGACTCGACGCATTTAGCGCAACTCCCTTTGCTTACTTTTCGACGCAGCCGACGCAACAACGTGCACTGCGTTGCGTTCGTTGCGTTGTATAGAAACAAGGCTGTTCTACACTGTGTCCGGAAAAAAGTAACCCCCTAGATATCATACAGTAAAGTGTCAAATTTGAACAAATCTGAATAAAACTTTGTACACTTATTTGGAAATAAATTGTTAATGTGACTGTCGAATTTTATTGACAAATATCATTTCGCAACGGTGTTATTGTTAAATATTGATAACAAAGTATCTGCGTTACCAATATGGCGTTACATAAGATAAAAAACGTAACCCCTTGGCACATTTACGTATCTCCAACAAACAACATCTGATTCTGGCGAAATTCTATATCAAAAATGCATCATACATTGTCAGTTAAAATGCCAAATGTTAGTTAAATCGGCCAACGCAAACAATAGTTACAGCGGTTTTTGTGAGGTTACCCCAAAACGTGGAGTGTGCAGTATTAAACAACCGTTTGTTTAATCCTGACAGTGTCCACGACTTGCTGAGAAATTCCGCGATAAACTTTTTAGCCCCATACCTTTTCTTTTGTCTTAACGGCTTAATTAATACACGATCGTCTGCAGAAAATACAATGTTGTCAATATTTACGTTATTTTGATTGTGTCGTTAAACGTCGCTTTCGATCGAGCGACTGCAGTGTGTAACGGAGATTTTTTTGTTATCGATATTCAACAATTAATACATCTGCTAAAAAAATAATATTTTCCAACAATATTTGGTGATCATTTTAACAATTTATTGCTGATTAAGCGTACAGAATTTTATTCAGATTCGTTCAGATTTGACATTACTATTGTAAGATGTCTAGGGGTTACTTTTTTTCCGAACCCAGTGTAGTAAAGATTAATTGCTTCTCTACTCTCTCATCAAAATTATCAGTATAGCTACGGACGTTTGTTTATATTTATAATAGTGTTTTAAAATGAAGGCATAAAAAAACTGCACGCAATTTGTACACGTGACAACGGCGACAAAAGTTTGCATTATATCGCAAATTATGTAAATAAGTAAGAAACGACGTTCACAGTACTGGCCTTTGGAGGCACGCAAGTACGGTCAGCTACCCTTAGCGATAGCTGGGCTTTGGGTTTTTTCTTTGTCTTCACTGTCTATTGTGGAGAATGTGGATTTGCCACCAGTAAAAGCTGCATAGGTACGAGATATTGCACTTCTGAAGTGGTTGAGCGAATGCGCATAGTACGAGCTTATACCACTTCAGACAGTGCAGTATCGTACTTAAACCACGCTTAGATGGCATAGAATAACCGTCGTTTTTGACTGACCATTAGGTTGAGCTTATAGTACAATGTGTCGTCTGTCTGTCTCTCGTTTCTCTGTTGTCGTCTGTGACGCCTGTAATTATGGCTGAACCGTACGTTGTAAAAAGTCGGCAATGTGCATTTGGATAGGGCGATGACGAGTTTTTATGGGCTGTCAATAGTAACCATGTCTCCATCTGCAGCGGTTTGGCCGAAATTTTAAGTGCAACGTTGCTGTCTGCGGCTATTACCCACGTGCGCCGAATTACCGAATTAGTGTTAATTGTAGCGTTTAATATAACGGTGTCACCGTAGCGTGTATGGGACAGTAGTCACTCTGGGAAATCGTTTTCCTTTCTCGATCGGAAGTCGGACGCTGGCCTTCGGATGTAGGCAGTACGGTCGGCCCACCCTAGCGACAGCTGGGCTTCTTATTTTTATGACAAACGGCTGCAGCCAAAAATTATGAAAACTGAACCGAGTGTGGCTTAAAGTATGTATAAGCATCGGTTGTTGATGTGATACTAACACTGATTGTGTTGTCATGTGTTGTTGTTGTTGTGGGTGCTTTGAATCCTTGATCCCTGTGCATTTCTCACTTCAACTCGCTTTTGTCCCGATCTCTGCAGGCGTCGACGGTATGTTTTACCACTTCACTGTGTTTTAAAAAAAACATCCCCGACATTTTCAACTGTAACTTGAAAACCAATTTTCAGATTTTGATAATTTTTGGTACGAATATTTCTAACACAACTTGCCACCAAATGACTGCTTAGTTTCCCACCTCACTCAATGTATGCTTCTGCACTACCTGGGGAAACACAACCAACGAAATATTACTTTTTTAATCAATGCGATATAATTGCTTAATTAACATAACGCGTAAAAACACGTTTTGTTTACAATTCTGACACTTTGGCTGACAATTCATCTAGATGTCCATTTTTCTGCTGCCTGCAGTAAAATTGTGGTGGCACACTATGCGAACACAGGCAAGGAGACGCTTTCTCTATTTATTGACAGCAGTATCGATACTGTATCAGTCGCTTCTTGACTCTTCAAACATTCCTAAACTTCATCTGTAAACACATTGCTGCATGACAGTCAAACCTTGTAATGGACCGGCTGCTGGGGTTCACAGATTAGATTCGACGTTTTTTTATTCATTTTGACATGTATTATGCTTGGTCTGCTTTCCCAGGTAGTGCAGAAGCAGACGTTGGGTAAAGTGGAAACTAAAACACTTATTTAATAGGCAGTTATGTCGGAAATATTTCTGCCAAAAATTATTAAAATCTGCTAATTTTCCGTCAAGTTACGATTGACAATGTCGGGGATGTTTTGTCAAGTTTCTTGTTTATTTTAACACATATTTAGCTTGATCTACTTTCCTCAGGCAATGCGGAAGCATACATTTTGTGAGGTGGGAAACTAAACAGTCATTTGATGGCAAGTTGTGTCAGAAATATTCTTACCGAAAATTATCAAAATCTGGTAATTGGTTTTCAAGTTATAGTCAAAAATGTTGGGATGTTTTTTTGAGACACAGTGTACATGTCAGTATGTATTCTGTGGCGTCGTGGCTAAGAAAGTAAGTTGGGGAAGGGGAGGAGTAACTGCTGTATTTAAATTACCGGTTGTCGAAAAATTGTCGGAAATTTTATTCTTGTCGAAAAAAATTCTGTCAAAAAATTCAAAACTTGGGACTTTAAACTCCCATACCAAAAAACTTTAGCGGCAATGTTAAAATTTTGAGCACTTATAATTTTTTGTCTAAAATTTGCTGAGTCTGTCGCAAAATTGTAATTTCCTGCCCTTCTACGTTTTAACCCACCACACCGCTATCTGTTCGCGATAAGGAGCATTGACTATTTGAATAATAAAGATGTAGGCCTAGATATACCTCGTGTAACATCAGAGTACGACGTACTTTTTGCAAATTTTTCAATTTTTAAAAATGGTAGTTAGTTGAGTAATCAAGTGGATTAAAGTGTGCTGTCAGAAGCTGGGAGTTGTGTGTGTAGTAGTAGGATTTTGTAATTAGTAGTTGTAGTGTAGTCGTAGTAGTTGCATCCGTCGTTGTAGTGGTGGTAGTAAGGTCCTAGTGGTAGTTTTGGTGGTGTTGTGGTATGGCATAATATGCAGGTTGTCGATCGCGTAAGATCGCTGTTTCGGAGCGACTGTTCGCCGATGGTTGGGTTTTGTTCAAGGAACTGATTCACTACCGCGCGGGAGTGACGGTGACCACATGGACCGGTGAACAGGGAACGTCTTTCCTCGATTTCGAGCTGAACACAGCTCCCACGGGCGGCAGTTGTAGCATTGGTCCACTCTCCGGTGTGTCCGCACAGACCTCGTTCACAATCTCGTGCACCGACAACAACAACTACTACTACTACTAATACTACTGCTACTGCTAC
>Ga0056128_1010923_pt1 | contig 11263 bp, 8 predicted proteins | sample WorMetLIZISLAND2_FD_71113 | JGI IMG/M metagenome (GOLD analysis project Ga0056128, IMG submission 71113) | Marine gutless worms symbiont microbial communities from Max Planck institute for Marine Microbiology, Germany - Olavius geniculatus... ... | reverse complement strand
TCCTGGCCGGCGAACTTTCCCTATCCTGCGCTAGACTGATGGATGGCCGTTTGACCACTTTGTGGGTAAAGCGTCTGCTATCAGTCAACCAACAAGGCCAACTCAGCCTGCCATCCCTCCGGGGTCGGTTAAATGAGTAATAACCCATTACATGGGTTACGGAAGGTGGGGACCTTGGTACAGCTGACTGCAGGGATTGCCTAGCCGGCCGCTGCGCCAGCCTGTGTCTCCAGGCTGCATACGGTGGCCGTGCGGCAGGCGGATCTGGTTAATGACGAAAGCGCATTAGAGGCGTGTTCGCGACGATGCGCTATACAAATTGACGACCTTTACCTTTACCTTTTTACCTTTACTGCAGGGAGCCCGTAGCCGGACACGTTAAAAGATAAGCTACGCTAGCCAGAGGTAGACGGAGTTAGCCGTCTACTCGTAGCGGCTACTAGTTTAACGCGTCTCAGGCTATAGAAATATACGTAGGCGAACACCGATTACCAACGTGGTAACCGCGGTAAACGCTGTACGCATAACGCAAAATACCGGTAGACACCTTTTCTGTCATTGCACTATGTCTCAGCTGCATATGTTGTGATTGTCGCATATTTGCTTGCGTGCATTTCTCGCGTCGCTTGCGACATTTTCGACCACGCAAGGACATTGCCTAGTTGCGTTGAGTCTTGCGTGTGTTGCGTGTGATGGAAACTAGGCTTTATAGCTAGCGCACTGGGTGGGTCACTATGACACAGTGTCGAAACTCGGTTTGTTTACTTTATCTCGAAGCGTGGGAGGGGTATCGCTGCAAACTTTTGAACAATAGCTGCGAAACTTTTTCTGGTACGTTTAGAATTAAGACATTTAGCATTTCGAATATCTGCTTATTAGTGCATTATTTTGGTACCGTTTCTGTAGCATTTAGTCTAATAAAATCGTTGAAGCATTTACTTTTCCAGATGCCATTATTCGGTTGTAAACAAAGTTCGTTTCGCAAAATCGATAGGGGGGTTGGGTAATTGAAACTTTCGTACCCGAGAACTCGTTCCCGGGAACGAATAGAACTAGGGAACGAAAGTTCTATTCGTTCCCTGGAACTTTCGTTCTCAACATCAAAATTAGCATGGAACTTTACTGTGCACAATTTTTGACACATTTAAAAAAAATATTACAGCTATGCTGTAGGCGTCGATGGTACCATTGTCGTCTGTCTCTCGTCCGTCCGTTCGTCTGTCTGTCCGTCACGGATGCATTGTGGATAAGCGTTGGGTCATAGAGGAAAACTTTTTGCACGGATAAGGGGCCGATTATGATCACTGATCAGTGAAAATAACTCTGAAGGTTAGTTTCACCGATCGGTGAAACTAACTTTCCAGGCAAAAATCACCAATCGGTGGAAGTTATGTAGAAAGTTAAAATCACCGATCTGCTTAATGAAGTAAAACAGGCAAGGTTGTTCTCTGCCGTGAAAATTCACGGAAAATAAGTAGTCGACTTTCGCTATCTGCCGTGAATTTTCACGGAAGCTAGCATCGAACAGCTATCTGCTGTGAAAATTTACAGAAAATAAATACTATTATCTGCTGCTATTTAGTACAGTATTATCAGATTATGCAGGCAGTAATACCAAATTAGCAACTGCTGTAGCCTGTATAGTGTAGGCCTATGTAACTGACCACATCACTGGTAAGTGGCCATGAGTTTTAGCTAATGTCTCAAAGTGTGACTGTGATCTTATATTTTGAAAAAAGGCCTATATAACTGTACGCAATGAGTCTGTCTATATTGCCCCACATTGACCGATTTGCAAAATTCTTTCACTGCCAGACTTGCGCTCGCAGCATACAATTTGCAACAAAACAGCATTAAAATTCCCACCTGGTTTAAACTAACAGACAGACAAACAGATGCACCAGCATAGCTGTAATGCATCAATAATTATTGTGTGCTTATACATTTATTTCCTTAGCTCTAATGTTAACTCTAATGTTTCAATACATAAATTTTTACGACATATAGCCGAAAAGCGAAAAGATGCTTCCGTGTAAATTCACGGAAAATAATTAGTTGATTATCGCTATCTGCCGTGAATTTTCACGGCAGAAATAATCTTCGGTAAAACATACATCGCACTTAATCCAAGGAATATTTTTCGACGCATCAACACTAGTAGGAGGTTCTGTCATACCACACTTGACACATGTCTTTCCATCTCCAATTCTCTATCACTATCTGTACATGTTTTCTTCCTACCTTGGTTTTACTGCTTTGGCTACTGATCCACTCTGCCTGGACTTATGCTCACACAACTGTCCACGTTCTAACTCTGGCTCATCAGGTTCAAAATCTCTCTCTTCATAATCTTCGTCGAGAATTTTTTTTTTGGCTACTTTGCTGCTAAAAAACTTTTTTTGGAAATATCTGCCGTCATAACTGTTTTTGTTTACTACAACATAATTTCTCAACATAGATATCGACAACATAGAGTCGGGTATGTGTAAATGTCACGGTTTCGGTGATTGTAGTTCAAACAGCTAGTATCACCTATCGGTGTTTTTTGCCTAGAAGGTTAGAACCACTGGTTGGTGAAACTAACATTCTGACTTATTTTCACCGATTGGTGATCCTAATAACTTTGCATGGATAATTAGTTTTGTGTCAATGCTTTCTGCGTACAAAATTTTGGGGAAGCATTTTTAAATTTGGGGTTGAATAGACAGGGGTAGGAAAATGTGCATTTTTTCAACGGAAAACTAGCCATATCTCGCTCTTTCAGATGAGGAACAAGTAATTTGAGCAAAGCTCACGAGACACGCGAAAGCCTATAGCAGTTCCGGTTCAGTAGTAACCCATCGCAGTACTAACCGGGCCCGGCGTAGAGTAACTTCGTTTCAGTCAAAACGCATTACCAACTATGCCACGCCACCAACGCCAGTACCGTGGCGCCACCTTGTGAATGTTATAGACTTGCGCAGCCCGAAATCTTTGAAGTCTTTGACGCCCGCCTGCGCCGGGCTCCATGAACCTAAGGGATTGGGACTTAGACTGCTGAAATCTACGTTTAATGCTGAAAATTTCATACACAGGTTGTCTTGGTCTAACTCCAGCCATTTTGTCGCAATTCAGTATTGAAATGTGCGCAGCATCCAAATATTGCAAAAAATTCACTAAAAACCCCTTTTGGGAAGGTTCAAGGTCATTTCAGGTCATCGATGTTGATAAATTTAAAAAGCCTGTCACCAGTGCTTGTTATGATAAGCAGCATGTCTGTGCCTATCTGCAACCATATTCACGCTACACGTGATAATTGCGGTAAAATAACCACTTTTTAGGGGGATAGCTGTCTTTGATGCCCGCCTGCGCCGGCCTCCTTGAACCTAGGGGGGTCGGGACTTGAACTGCTAAAATCTACGTTTAATGCTAAAAATTTCATACGCAGGTTGTCTTGGTCTATATCCAGCCATTTAGTTGCATTTCAGTGTTGAAATGTGCGCTGCATCTAAAAATTGCAAAAAATTCACTAAAAACCTCTCTGAGAGGTTCAAGGTCGTTCATGGTCATCAATGTTCATGAATCCAAAAAGCCTGTCACCAGTGCTTGTTATGATAAGCAGCATGTATGTACCTATCTGCAACCGTTTTCACATTATTCGAGCCAATAACGGCAAAATGATGTCTTTTTAGGGGAGTACCCCTCTTCGACGCCCTCGTTCGAGGGGAACCCTTGCACCCAGTGGCACAAAATTTTGTCATGATAAACTAGGTACCTTGGGGCAGCCCACAGTGAAGATTTCGTGATCCTAGCTTGCACCGTTTTGATACAGCTCACGAGTGTGACAGACGGACAGACAGACGCCCAGACGATGGCAAAGACGCGCGAAGCATTCTGCTTTTGCGCGTAAAAATCATCAAACTTGGATGACCTTGAAAGTGCATACTGCAACAGGAACTGTATAAGCTGTAGTGCGTCTTGTCTGGCAACAGCTGGGCTTTCTAGTTTTTATATCCTGTTGAAACTCTAGCTATATTCGTCTAGCGAGTGACACAAAATTGGAGCTTTTTTCGCTGAACTATAAACACTACGTAAGGATAAGGGGTTCAGTAATTATCAGTGTCAGGGAACGAAAGTTCCATGCTAATTTTATTTTTGGGAACGAAAGTTCCCGGGTATGAAAGTTCCATGAATTGGGGTGTTGCGTCTAGCCATGGCACACAGCGTCATATCCTATAGATCACAGCTGACACCAAAGGCTAGGTTGCATTGTGTTCGACAGCGTACTTTAGCAGAAGCTGAAGCAGAGGCAAACTTAGTTTAGTTTTTTAGTACCGTAGTTATTATGATTTTATAATTACAATTCTTATACGCTTATCCAACTTTTATTTGTTTTGTTTTAGTGAGTTTGAACTTTAGTGCACTATTCTTGCAAGATGGTGAAGTGTCGCGTGCTGCTGCTTGATGGAACAGAGTTCACCTGTGATGTGAATGTACGTATGTTTTAAATTATATTTTAAATTATTTTGGGACAAGATTGTCAGTGATTGTAAATGTTGTTGCACATTATAATACTTTTTCCCAGTCAGTGTGATGCCCCATTTCTGGCACCTTGTTAACTAACTATCCATTTTTGATTCTTAAGAGTAAGAGTTGATTAGGGCTTGCCTTGATCATCTACTAGAGTGATCGATGATTGTGACAATGACTAATGACAGCGTTGATCACGATCAGCTGTTATAATGTCAGTAGTACCACTTATAGTTTAGGCGCCTGGTGCAAAATATGGCCAGAATTGCTCAGATGGTGATACAAGCACGAAACTTGGCACAATAATACTTCAGCCTATACTAATCATTTTTATTGCTAGTGCCAACGAGAACTAATCACAGCATAGCAACCGTTGCTAGGCAACGTGTTTTCCTTAACAGTCAGAATGTCTGGACGCTCATGCATAGCAAGTGAAGGCTGCAGATTAGTTAAAATGTACAAAAATCATACATGTATTTTTATTTTCCACAACTGAATAAAGTGAACGGCAAACATATTGTATTTATCGGACGTGCATGCATGCGTGTGTCTGTCTGTCCGTGTGTAGCGAGCGGACTAGTTAGTCAGACCAGTTTCTGCATTAAATGCTAATACCTCCAACAGCACCCATTCAGGCACTTCTTAGTCTCCCATTCCTCTAAAACCGACAACTGGTGACTGTTATTGCAACTGCACCCATCTTCCCCACCATTTGGCATGCAGCACTGTGCAAATGTAGTTGCCAAATGCCGGGTCTCTCCTAGTTTTTACAGTAGATGACTGAGAGTTTGAAACCTACCTGAGCCGAGCAGCGGAAATGATTGCGATTAAGCCTGATTGAAAGTGATCCCCATATATACCCAGCTATCTGATTATCTGATCACGATCAAATACAGATCAAAGGAAACGCTGCAGTTGATTGTATTCTGTTGAATAATCTGACAACATATTCGTCACTAATGCTGTCTGTTTTTAGCTTCTGTCTGGCTGCAGTAAGTTGTCTACATTTGATAGCCACTTCGTTGACTTTTTTATTTCCATGGTCTGCAAAGGGCAGCTGTGGTTTTTTTGTGGTTTGTGGTGCACAGAGATCGGCGAAGGGACAGGAAGTTTTTGACAAAGTTTGTCAGCATCTGACACTCGCCAACAACGAGAAAGAATATTTCGCATGTTCATTCAGAGATGAGAAGAAAACGCGAGTGAGTTTTTGTTGTGGTATTTTAAGTTGTAGTTTTTGTAATAGTAATACTTGTAGTTGTATTTGTTGTTGTTGTTCTAGTGTTTGGTTCGGTTAGCAGTATCTATCGGCACTGCTCCGAATGCCAGTACTGATCCCAAACTATTTTTATCTCTAAGCCTAACTTTTCTTTAACTTTAATCCTAACCCTATCTTTCAGCCTAACCTTACCATAATTCTGGCATTTTTCTACTCCAAGTTGCTAGTATAATAATATACTTATAACAGTAGTAGTTACAACAATGATAGGGATAATTTGGGACTGGTATTCATAGTTATGTCTATCTTTCTGTTAGTTTTGCCTTTGTTGTTAAAGGCTCAGTCACACCAGGTGAATGCATGAAAAATGGTTTGTGTGCTGTTCATAGTCATTCATTACTCGTTCGTCGAGTGCACTGCACAACATGTTTGATTCGTGACCATTCGTTTGGTGCATCGAGCTCCACACACAATTCTGAACATCTTCAAAATTGTGCGTGGAACTCAACGCATAAATGAACATGTCAAAAGGACGCCAGACATGCGCAGGGAGCGATGGACCAACGCTCGATACATGCAGAGCACTCCGTCGATATTCGTTGTATGTTCATCGCCTTAGATGTAGCGAACACCCATGGAGACGTAGAACTTTCCCCCTACTTGTGATGCAATTGATGACAAGCACGTCAACTTCAAGTGTCCTTCAAACAGCAGTTCCATATACTAGGTCCTATTACAACAGTCACAAAGGGTTCTGCTCCATTGTCTTGTAGATGCTGACTGCAAGTTTATCTGAGCAGACATCGGCGGTATGAGATCAGCATGAAATGCTCAGATTTACAGTGCTTCTTCTGGGTTAACTAATGCATTAAAATGGTAACCTAAGTTTCCCTGATGCTGATCCTTTTTCCAAACTTTCCAAAGTCAACCAGGATGGCATGTATTTTTCTGAGCCCTGTTGTTGTTCTCTCTGTTGCTTGTGTTGTCTAGCCGGTATGTCTACAGTGTGAGTGTTGTTTTGCGTGCGCAGTTTTGGTTGTGTAATGACAAGAGGATCAGCCGTCAGCTTCCGGGTAAGCTTAAGTTGCTCGCATCTATGTGCCAGGTGCACGTGGATCCCCCTGGACGCTCGTGGATTTTAAAGTTCAAATTTTCCATGCCTGGAAAGTCACCGAATCAGTAGGGCCTACAGTTTTCCTCGGAAAATTTTGCAAAACTCCGCGGGCTAGTTTGCAAAATTCTGCAGCTCACCGCGGCAAAATCGTCCAAATTCCGTGGCTCGCCGCGGCCTTCTATTTGTCAGTGAACTGAGCTCTATCCTGCTCAAAAACTTTAGTTTCTGAAGGGTTGGCTGGTGAAATGACGTTTTGCTGAGTTATGCTAGCAAAGTACAAAAAATCACCTATCTTTTTCATTTTAAAAGTGCAATTTGTCAAGTTGCATTGCATTTATTTACCATTGTGCCATATTGCGAAAGCTATCAGTAGGACTCACACGTCCAACAGCTTTTGGCAGTTAGTTCAGTTTTATTTTTTTCCATGATAAAAATATGTCATTAAGTCAAAAATCGTATTAATCGCCAGTGAATTTTCAACTTCTGCAAAATTCTGTGGAAATATCAAAATTCCGCGGCAACGGGAAAATTTCGCAGCTTGCAGAAAAAAATGTGGGCCCTATGAATCAGTCTTAGGTGCTGGATAGTCATGGAAAGTTATAGAAAATAAGCCAAATGGTTGCCATATTCAGTACCTGTATAGATGCTTTTGGCCCTTATGTACGTTATCATTGTTTTATATTGTCAGAGATACTGCAAGAGTAACAATGCATTTTGTGTATTCACAGTTATCAGTTGAAATGTTAGTTTCGCATACATTCATACACCAGGTGATTGATTTAGTAAATGTATGTGAAATTCCGATCTGTTTGATGTTAAAATTATCAGCTTGATTGAGCAGTTCTGGTCGTAAATAGCACCGGAAAGTCCTGGAAAAAGCACAAAAGGGGTTCCTGAAAGTCACGGAAAATTACTTTCAGTGTTCTGTATGCACCCAGCTGAATTATTTGTCGCGTTGGTTTTTGGCTTCACTGATTCTTAGCTTCTTTAGTTTGCCGCAAACTTCCAGTCTTTGTCTGGTCAGTTTTGACATCATTACATCAGCTTGACTTCTCTGACTTTGTCTAGAATCAGGACTCTAGACTCACTGTTGCGGATGGAACTAATATATTTTCCAGGTCAGCTCAGATTTTCATCCACTCGAGCAGCTGGACTGGTCTGTTTGGCTGGAGTTAAAGGTCCATGGACACCAATATTAACGTATATATTTTATCCATTTTCTTAAAATTGCATAAGGTTATGATAATTTTGACACGGAATATCAGCACCCAGCGTTTTGTCGACATGGAGAAGTTTACTTTTGAAATCGACGATCAGATGAAAATTACGTAGAAAACTCGACGCTATATTGGTGTGTAGGTGCCCTCGGTGACGTCATCACCCTAGCTAGTAGACATCATGAGTATTAATGGCCTAGCCTAGACTGATGACGTTACCGGCTAGGCCATTAATATTCATGATGTCTCTGGGCTAGGCTCATGATGTCACCGGGGGAACTGGTAAATTAGAATTTTTCGCCTAACGTAATGTAATGCCACATTTGGTTTGAAACTGCACATTAATGTTGTATATTTATGAAGTTTAAATCAACCTGTTATATACATGAGGTTAGATGTTTAATATAAATCTTTATAAATTGCGTGAGTGAGTTTGACTGTGGCCGTGGACCTTTAAGTTGGGGCATGTTCACCTGCGTTGGGTGGTAGGTAACACTGTGCAACTGTGATGTCACATAGCTTTGAGATTTATTTCCCGTGAGAAGCTATATTCGGCATTTGGCCTTTTGTATGAAAGCGGTGAGCTGGCTGTCAATCTGTTCAAGTGCAGTATCCTTCTGTATAAATTGAAATGATGTGATGCCTTCACTTGCAGCTAAACCAGTTATTGACGTGTGTTGTCTGTGGGCAGGTAACGTGTGGATGCTGTCATTTGAGGTGAAGTTCTACCCCGCTGATCCCGCTCAGCTCCAGGAAGAACAGACCAGGTGAGATATTTGCAGTTTTGCATGCACCCTACCTTGCTGTAATCTAGAAGCTAACTTTTTTACTCCTCACATGCTACCTTTCTAATGTAGCGAAGAGGATTATTTGAAATCAGTGTAATATTGAGGACCGACCGACCGACGACCGACCTCTGTTCCTGGAAGAGTCTTCCGGGAAGAACTTCAAACGGCCATATCTCTGTAATGGTGCCAGATAGACGCATGGTCACTGTAGACCACTTATAGGAAGTCGACCTCCGGGAGTCGAATTGTCATGTGACTGATGACGTCACATGATTCCAAAAGGTCAAGGTTGTGACCCCATTATCTTTGAAGCACCATATCTCTGTAACGGTGCCAGATAGAGGCATGCGTTCACTTGGGGTATAACAAGATGGCAACTAGCGTCATCGAACATTATTGGAAATGTTTTTCATTTCATTTCCTAAAATTGGGCAATACTTTGTGAATTTTGTGGAGGCAATTTCCAATAATGACCTCGACGCCAGTCATTATTAGTATAATATTTATTGGGTCACAATTAGATGCCGGGTTGTTAATACAAGCCAAAAGGAACAAAAAAGCTTTTAAAAGAGTACAAAAGAAAACGATGCACATGAGGAGTACATTAGATTGGTCACAATCTAATAATATTTCTTGTTAAAATCTTATATTACGGGTTTGCTGCTTGTCTGCTTAGCTGCCTTTTTCTCGATCGTAAAGAATTGTAGATCCTGAGAAATCTGGAGTTTCACCAGAATGTAATCTCTGTCGCATTGGGTTATAATGTCTCACTTGCCCACAAAATTTTGTCAGAATTTGTTAATGCTGTTTTTAGTAATCCACCTGACAGAAGTTGATTGACTCAAGAGCCTGATATATTTCTTTGCTTTGATTCAGCACAGATACCAAAAAAATTTGTATTGTTGAAGCTTGGTATTGCATATACGCTGAGTTTTGGATACAGGCTGGATTCAAGGCAACTTCCACCTACGGAAGCTGTGGGCTTCTGTTCAAAGTTTTACGGTAGTTGCAATTAACTTCAATTTTGTGCCTGTGTGCCATGGCTGGGGGCTAAGGAAACGGAGATTTATGCCACCCTGTGGGATTTATGCCACCCTGTGGGATTTATATAACTTTATGCCTTTATGTTTTTACATCACGTTGATAATGCATGAGTTCATGTTTCGTCGAGAAGTAGGATTATCGCTTTGGTCGACACTTACTCTTAGAATAAATACCAAGATAATTGGAAACATGAACTGAAGTTAGAATTCGGTGTTATCTTTCTTCTAAGAACCAACATTTCCGATTATCTACCGGATAAGAAGAAAGATAATTGGAAATGGCAGCTAACACCAAAGTTAATCCGAGCATGACCAATTAACACCAGAGAGCTCCAATGCAAAAGAATAGGCGTAATTTCTTAATCCCTAGCGATTAGAAACTTTCTAATCGGTTTTCAGTTCATGTATGGATAAGAAGTAAGTTAATCGGATTCGGTTCTTAGTCGATGTCAGATTAAGCGGATGTCGATTAGAAAAAGATAATCCTACTTCTCGATGAAACATGAACTCACGCGTTGTCCACTGTTGAAATAGCCCATTGGCTATTATTGCTAAGTGTATGTGATACAGTTTTTCACCTCTAATGCTGACTGCATGATGTGATATGTTCAGGTACCAGTTATTCCTTCAGCTCAGACAGGATGTCATGACTGGAAGGTACGTTGAATTATGTTAGGTTATAAATTATGAATTTGTGTTAGGGAGCCAATGAAATGTAGTGCTGCACTGTTTTTCATTTGCTGAAAGAAAAACCGACCCTTGAACCGAACATGAAGTGGATCTGAATCCATTGCTGAGATATCGCCATTTACAATTTTCCCACGAGGTACCAGGGTGCAATACATGTTTGATTTAATTTTACATACCACACACTTATCGTTGAATCTGCTGACCCTGACAGACGTACCCAAAAACTAAATGCAGACTGAATTGGATAACTGATTACTGAGATATGAGTGATATGACCACTCAAAACTTTGCATGGTGACTAGTGCAGTCTTCAATTTTTTCTGATTTAAAATAGTGCTATTGGATGCACTAACCCTGGAAACTGTACCCTGTTGCTAAACGTATAGTGAATCAGACAACTGGTTGCTAAGATTACTATTTAAAATTTTCCTGCTGACGTCACATGACCTCATCAGTCACATGACTACCTGACTTGCTGTCTGTGGTTTTCAGTTGGTTAGAGTGGAAAATATTTTTTGTTACTTGTCTACAGAGCTGGATTGTACATTGGAGTCATTTTGTATTCATTAGTGGTTGTCAGATTTTTTACTTGCATGAATGCCTGATGAAACAGATGCAAAACAGATCTTAACAGCTTCCCCCACAGGAAACTGGAGGAGACCACTGGGACGTCCTCGTATTACATG
>Ga0056128_1010922_pt1 | contig 11266 bp, 8 predicted proteins | sample WorMetLIZISLAND2_FD_71113 | JGI IMG/M metagenome (GOLD analysis project Ga0056128, IMG submission 71113) | Marine gutless worms symbiont microbial communities from Max Planck institute for Marine Microbiology, Germany - Olavius geniculatus... ... | reverse complement strand
GAGTACAATGGGAAAGTTCAGTTATGGTGGTAGAAGGTTTGATCCAGGTTTCGGTGAGACAGACAAGATCAGGATGGTGACAGTCAATTAGGTCAGAGACAGCGGCAGAATGAAGTGGGTCTAGGGTGTAGTTTCAGAGACGTCGGTACTTCAAAGTGTTTTCTCTGGTACTTGCGGACAAAATTGAACGGTGGCGTAATGATGTCTTTTGTAGCACTCGACGAGTAGAGTTCATTGGTAAAATATGAAGTTGGTGTGAATAAGTGTAATTGTACCCAACAACCCAATTGTAGGCCTACTTGCATTGAGAAGTTGTAAAACGTACTTAATTTCGGACATTTTTTGCCCTTCCAAATCTTAAGGAGGTGGTGTCTCGCAAAAGTTGTACACGGCTTATCACCCCCACCTAGTGGCATGTCACATGGAAAAGTTTTATAAGGCTACTCCCCTAGCTCGAAAGATCTTGAGCCTAATACACTAAATTTTAAGCCTATTTTAGACCCCAGTTTGAAAAAAAGAATTGTAAGCGGGACCCTCGATCGTCCCCATTGGGGGGTGCACTAGTAAGACTTGGTCATTCTTTTAACTTTGATCGCAAATATCTCTGGACCGGATAGAGATATTGACAAGTGGTAAACGGTGTTATCAACTGCAATTCCTCCCGCGTTGAACAAAAAATTGGTAAACTTTGGTCCACTATCACCAGAGATCACGTGCCTAATCATGTTTACCTACCCTAAGTCAACAGTGCACGTGCTGTGTATGCTAATGCGTTTGAATTCGGGCTACGTGACTGCTACGGGGGAATTCCCCCCCCTGAATTTTTTCCTAATCAGAATTAGGGCACTGGGCGGACTCACGTTGGGCTTTGCCCCAGATTTCTAGTATAAAGTTGTTTTGTGACTGTTTTCAGATGAGCACACATCAGAACTGCAAAAATGAGCTTTGGTACGCTACTTGTGGACATGCTGAAAGACATGTTCTTGCCTGAATGGCTATTTGGTGCTCGCGAACAGCCGAAGCCAACTGAAGCTAATGCTCTCGATGCATTTCGCCACCGTATATACATGCAGCAGGTGAGTTCTGATTCTGTTTTTAGAAGGTATAACTCTTCATGGGAAACCAGCTCAGAGCTATGGAGCGTCACCTGCCATATGAGACGGAGGTTGACACAGGTGAATGCATTCTGCCTGAACCCCAGCCAGACAGGCTAGTATTCAATTTACCTACCCCAGATGGATGGATGGCTGAGTTGACCTTGGTGCTGGTTATATACAAAGATGGTTTATCTGTGAATGGACCAGTTACCCATCCAAATAGTAACTACTTGATAGCTACCTGACTATGAGTCATACCCACGGCCTTTCAGTCGGTATTCCAGCATCCTCAGCATTGTACTACTAAGCCACCATTATTGTTGCTTGCTTTATTAAGCAGGATGATAGATGTAAAACTCTGAAAGTTTTTCTGAAGCCAGGTTGCTCGTGATAGGGTAGCACTGATCTGCATTTGGTTAGTCTTCAACAGGCACCTGTTACACATTATACATTACACAAGACCACACAGATGGACATAGTTTATTTGCATGTCACTGGACCTACGGATGGCCAGGCTGAGTTGAGCTGGGTACGGTACTGCTGGTTACATACCATGATCATTGATCCATCGACCCATACACTGCTGATCATAGAGGTGCTTTGTTGATATGTTAGATAAAAATCAAATCAGGACTGATTTATATTTAAACCACACTTGGCTCGCACTGGTACTGTTTCCGCAACTTTTGGCTGCAGTTGTGCATTAAAAAGCAAACGAAGGTTTAGTCTATGTGATATGAGAGCATGCTTTGAGTACAATACTACACTGTCTGGAATGGTATAAGCTCGTATTGTACTGCATACTCGTTTACTTAATCCAGCAGCGCCGTATCTAGTACTTGGATGCATATTGCTGACTTGGTGATTTGTCACTTTGTCTTTACAATGGGATTCCGATGTCCGTGAATGATGTAGGCTGCAACTGGCACTGACCATCCACAGAGAGCTCCTGGGTTTGACTACGTGCGCTGGAAGCAGCACGGTCAGCACCGCATGCATCACAATCCGGATGAGTACGTCCGAACATGTCAGGGACTGACTCCATTCGTCGGGGCAGTGAGCTCGACGGCTTGGCAGGGCATGGATGAACGTCGATGGGCCGGTCTGACTACCGTGCCCCCGGAGATCCCAGGCCTCCAGCCCAAATCAACAATTGGATCACGCAGCCAGTTTGGCAGTCGTGATGTGCTTCCGGCATGAGAACTGAACTGGTGGAAAGGAAAACTGTTTGAAACCATGGACGTTGACAGCTTGTGTAACTGTATCTATCTGTAAAATAGTTTATGTACATGTCTGGTGTCATAACCTTCACGTGTGTTAAGTTCAAGCAAATTTTGTAATGTAACTATTAAGCTTATTTCTAATGTCAAATCGGATAGCTTTTCAGTGGCAGTTGTCACATTTGCAACATTTGGATGAAAAATGTTGGAGATATTTTCAAAATATAAGCATAGTGTTTTTAAAATCATGTGAGATGGATTATTAAATAACAATTTGCCACTGTTTTAGTGTGACAAAATTATTTAAATGTTTTACTTGTTTACATTATGAGCAGGATAAGGTGCGTTAAATAAGCTACATTTTGACTGCATTTTTTGTTGGTTAATTGGTGTGTTTCTCTGCGAGATTACTGTATGAATTTTACTTGCAAGTTTAGCATTAGCACAGGAAAATTAAGGTAATTTTCATGTTATTTTCCACCTTGTTAGTTATTGTGAAATGATGAATTTTGAGTATGTAAATACTGAGTTTCTGTGTGGTTCTAAGATAGTGCCATTTTTCTGTATTTTGTTACTTTGGCCGCCATGCAGCCTTGGTTTGTGATTTTTACTCTCTGCTTGCTATCTGCCTAATTACAATTTGTTTGATGTTTTAGTAATTAACAAGAAAGAGTTTTGAACATACATTAAAAATTAATTATTAGTTGACTCTCTGGTTTATTTCTGAGTTTAGTCTATTGGCTTGCTAGCTGGAAGCTTAGAGAACCCTTAAATTTAGGCAGTATGTCTTTGCATAATGTGATCTATTTGTCTGTACGTCAGCTGTCTGCCTTTTGACAATTAATAGCACTAGGAAGCATGTTGCACACGAGACTGTTCATGCCATAAAGTTTAGAACAGCAGCACATAAGTAAAGATTTAAGAATGAAAATGTTCTGCATTTTGTGTTCAAAATATGATGTTGGCAGCAGAAATTGACATTTAGTGATCATTGGTTGATTTGGTTCGATTAAAATGTACATTAGGAATTGAATGATGTGATAATTACTTTTAACAAGATAATGTTCATACGAACACGGAGTCTGTCCAATGCATTTCGATAGTTTACAGTATATGTCCGTATAAATATAATCCATGAGCTGTTTGGACTGGTAGAAAAAATCAAACATTTAATTTCAAATTGTACAGCAGCAATGATCCTTTCATCCTTCTCCAGTATTTTAACTAAACAATAGACGTTGTCAGTCACGAGACCATTCGATTCACTATAAACGGTCCATCGTCACCATGCGTTTATCTTGCACTGTTATGGAGATATGGCGCTTCAAAGATAATAAGGTGATGCCCTTGACCTTTTGTGGTCACGTGACGTCATCGGTCGCGTGACCATTCGACTCCCCGCGACCGAGTTCCTATGTGTTCGACTCGCGGAGGTCGATTTCCTATGGGTGGTCCATGGTGACCATGCGTCCATCTGGCAGCGTTACGGAGATATGACGCTTCAAAGATAATGGGGTCACGTGTTTGACCTTTTGGGGTAACGTGACGTCATCGGTCACGTGACCATTCGACTCCCAGGGCCGAGTTCCTATGGGTGATCCATAGTGACCATGCATCCATCTGGCACCGATATGGAGATATAGCGCCTCAAATATTGGACGCACGGACTTGGACACAGAAAGAAAGACAGAAGAATTGGAAGAGAAAGAGGAAGGGGGAAAGAAAGGGAAGGGAAGCGAAAAGGAAAGTGGAAAAGAAAAAGGAAGGGAAAAGGGAAGGAGAAAAGGAATGGAAGGTAAAGGGAATTGGAAAGAGGAAGAGTAAGAAAAAAGGGGAAGGGGAAAAGGAAGGGAAAGGGGAAAGAGAAAAGGAATGGAAAGTAAAAGAAAGGGGGAAGAAAATGGAAAGGCGAAGGAAAAAATGGAAGGGGGAAGAATAAAGGAAAGGGGAAAAGGAAGGGAAAGGAATAGAGGAAGGAAAAAAGAGGAAAGGGGAAGGGAAGGTGGAAGGAAGATAGTTTAAGAAATGTAGGACGCACGCACGGACACGAATTAAGGTGATTTTATACTCTGACCAATGCTATGCATTGCATTGGACAGACAATGAAGAAATTTAAGGGCGAATTGTTCTTGCAGTTAGGGCCTACTGACGACTAACTAAACTGGAATCAGTATCAGCAACTACAAGTATCCAACTAATCACACCTCACACGATAGTGTGTGTTGTAAGGACGACCTTCAAAGTCTATGGGAAAAAGCAAACTGACCCTCAGCCAACCAAAAAACCCTGAACCGATCGTCACAAAATTTGAATGGCGTAATTACGTCGTGGACCCCTACCACCAAAAAAATTGGGCTCAGTCTGATTGTCCTAAAATTCTCTGAAAATGAGGAGCCAGTAGCGAGTGCGTGCGTGCATACTGAAATACCAAGAAAATAAACACATTTAACAACAACTAATAACTGATATTATTTCAGACATCATGTCTGTAACAAACTGTCTGTTGCACCAGTATCAAAACTTAACACAACACTTGTCAACTGTATACACGTACACGTTGGAAGTATTAACATTAGCAACTTATTTGGGAAGGGGTCAGATAGAGTATACAGTGGGAAAGGATATGGTGGGAACAACGGCGGGATTGGTGTTGGAATGTAAAGAAAATATTTCACCACTCCTCACGCAATGCAAAGTCACAATCCCTAGTATTTAGATGCACTTTGCACATTATTAGGCTACTTATTATGTTTTCAAAATTTTCTTTTGGACAAAAATGTGCATGAAACAGTCAACCTTAGCAATAATTTTGAACTTACTATAAATAGCTCATTACGAATTGCATTTAACAACTCAGCAGTTTCTGCAGGTACCTGTAATAAACCATTCTATGGCAGGTGGAAATATATACAGAACTCGGGCTTAATTAGGCCATAAATTAGTATAAAAATAACAATGTGTTATATTAAACCATGCTTAACAAGCAAAAGTTGCTGAAATATAAAAAAGTAGGGCCTAAACTTCATTAGAGTATAAATTATTATTAAAAAAACTTTATTTGAAACCTATGCTTAACAATAATACAAACTGCTTGAAATGTACAAACTTATGCTTTGATAAATTATTATAAAATTGCTATATCAAATCTATGCTTAACAGTTATTACAAAATGCTTGAAACGGTCAAGCTAACTCTTCCACAACCTAACTCAGCAATACTGATACTAGCTTATACTGCATGTTTGGACAGACCCAAAATGACTTGGAAATGATGCAAAAAGTTTCTACAGATGGAATACCATTCTAGTCGCTTATACAACAGCATCAAGTCACTGAAAAACAATGGAGACACTAGCCTACAGCATGGGTCTCAAACTCAAACGTATTATCTACGGCCTGCGGTAAATTATTTGAAATGCTAAAAATTTTGAATAAAAATTTTGTTTTATTCGTTAACAGCATTTCCTAACTGTGCTTTGCCAAATAGAGTATTTTCAGTGTACAATGCACTAAAACGGTTTAGTGGCTGGACTCCGCTGACAGAACATTCCCCCAAACACCCTAACGTCAACGTTTTCGCATGCTACCAACTGAGTGGACACAGACTCGCAATTCGTCAGAGATCATCTGTTTTCTTTCAGACAATGAATAGAATTAAATAGGTTAAGTAAACTTGCCACACGTGGCTTTCAAGCATCTACTGCATGTAGTTGTAAAGCAGAATAATAATCATGTATTTTGTCACCTCTAAAAACAGTGCGGCCCAGACAAGTTTGAGACTTTGGGTCTAATCTGTGTGAAATATCAGTCACTCAAGGTACATGTATACAATGGCTGACAGTCGACTTCGTCACTTCTATTGTACACAGGGCTTAAGTATAGGCAGCCCATACTCTACGAAATATTTGGAACACTGAAAACCCTCAAAAATTCAGGACATTTTCCAACTGGTTGATACGGTGAAAAATCAGGTTTGCAAGTTTAGAACACTTCATTTTTGTACAGCAAAATGTATGAAAATAAAGTGCCAAAAAATCTACAAAACTGGATTTTCTGTCACTGGCGAAAACGACAGCTTTAGTAGAAAATAAGTCCTGAAATGAGACAAATCTACCAAAATACCAAAACGTCATATCTGTCATAAGTTATACCTGATAAATATATTTTTTTTTTAATTTTGAAGATTTCAGGATTTTCAGTATAAAGCTGCTTATTTCAGGATACGTAAAGACAAGCTTAACATGTCAGGAATTTGAGGAACTTCAGGACCAGTAGGGGGCCTGTATTGTATTGACTGAGAGCCAGTAAGAAGTGTGCCATATACGAGGTACTTCAATTTTCATTATCTCATAGAACATCTCCAGGTCATGCAGTGGAAAAATCTCCGTCGTCGGATTATACATACATTGTACACAGATTTATATGGAAAAAATATACAGTCAACAGTCAGTACATTACAGCAAAGCGTATCATTCAGTGCATGTCAATTATCATGCAGTGGCGTGTGTTCGTCAGCCTGTAAACAGTGCCAGTGCGAACATTGTAGGCCATTGTAGGCTCACAACACAGCCTGTTGTCATCATCGATGTCAGAATCATCATCATCATCATCGTCAGCAGCAGCAGCAGCATCGCCGTCCTTGTCAACACCAGCACCACACCCATCACCATCATAGAAACTATCTTCATCATCCTCATATCCGTCACAGTCACTGAAACCATCGTTGTCAGATTTCTGAGACCTCGTAACCTCCAGCAGACTGGACATTCCACCGAGGGAGAGTTTGGTCACCTCCCAGAGGCTACTGGCGTCACCATCTTCATCAAGCTCATCGCCATCACAGTCGCCATCATCATCGTTGTCAGATATCTGAGACAGCAGACTGGAGATGGACGTATCGAGTGACAGTTGTGTGCTACTGTAGGCATCTTCACCACCATCATCATCATCGGCACAGTAATTGACATCATCCTCGTTGACATCGTCACCAGCATCGACGTCGTCACCAGCGCTCCAGACGCTGGTGCAGTCGCTGACATGGTCCCAGTTGGCTGTGTCACTGTTGCTAGAGGTCGACAATGGACCATATCTGTACATACGGACAGCAACAGCAACAGCTGCACCATCTGCGCAATCTAAAAGTCCAGTAGCCTACCTTGGCATAGACAGGGGGCCATCTACTGCCCAAGCCAGCGAACAACTGGACCCGTGGTGTATCACAAAGTCATACCACCACCCCAATTAGCAACACTAGGCCTTCGCCAGTAACCTGCAAGCTACTACCAATACACCATCCCGCTGAGGGTAGGAGCCTGAGTTGACCTGAGTGCATCCTAGGTTAGCAACTATATCTCAAGGTTGCTAGCAAATGACCTATGATGAGATCTGAACCACAAACTGCGAGCTACGTATCCGATATACTCTGACCACTAATCCCAACATAGACCACTTGCATCTAAAGAAGCACATGTGTGAAGTGTGCCCAGAGTTGTTACTTGACAGCAGTGAACCAGACATGAGTCAAACCCTCTAAACAAATGAAAAATGTGACAAATGCCCTCCCTAACCAATGAGCCACCAATCATCTACCATACACAGACGCATTCCCAGCAATACATGCAACAGTATGTACATGAAACAAGAACCCAAGTAATTTGACAACAGGCGAAATCGCTACTTGTTTGTATTCGCCAGGTGACAGAAACTACCTGCAATCACATGTTCTATCTGGTTGTTAGACCCTAAATCTCTCCTTCCTTGGAGGTCTGATACCATCGAGCACACAATGTATTACTGGACCCCACAAGTGTAGATCTGCCAAACGGCATGAAAATCCGTCGAACAGTTTAAGTAGGGTAAACGAGTGTGACAGACGACAGACAGACAGACCATGCTACAGCAAAATGTGTAAAAATATGGGCTTTTAGACGTAAAATCAAATGTAAAATATAGGCAGCTTACTACACAACAAGCATGAAAGACAGGGCATAAAAAATCTAATGCCAGTTTATATTGATAAAAGATAAAAATATCCAGCAGATCTGTATATCTATAAAGTCTACCATAAATTAATTTACTTTGGCTTCAACTTTGATACACGTGGTTAAAGCACAGCATGGCATATAATGCGTAGCCTACAGTACTACAGTACGGTAATCAATTTTGTCAGAAAAGGTCTGTTTTTAGTCTTACACGTCGCAAAGTTCATCAGCAAACATGCGCAACGACTCTGTCAGCGAGCAAGTGTCTGGCTCATGATCATATGATCGACTGTCAACGTGCCAATCACCTGTATATAACACAACGTCAATAATAACTACTGCTACTATTAAAGATAGCCTACTATTGCACAGAAACTGAATTCCAAAAGCAGACAATAATTAAACGTAACAATAAGCAGTGTTAATAAAAACACAAAAAGATGGTAATTTAAAAATGTGATCACACTGCAGTGCACTAACTTCAGATTTTAAGCAAAACCACAAGTAGTGCTTTTCTTCTCTTCAGTTTAACTGACACAACTTTCCAACGCTCACTAGAGATTAAGTTCAGGATTGCTGGTGTGAGAAATTATTGCTCAAGACAAAATAAATGCACAAACTGCTGAGGGCCATGCTACTCTGACATTTAACCAGCACCAATAACAGTATAACAGACATCACTGATACTGCAGCACCTGCTAGATTGATGCATTACAAACACAGCATAGTTTAAGTCAAAACAAGCCGCTAGGCGTGGCTCAAAGACTACCGCAGTAGCCGAGCTGCGGACAGACATGTATGCATACAATGAGTTGTCTGACAATAAGGATCGTTTATATAGCTTGCAGCGTCGCTAGCCACTACTGATCAGAAAATTACGCAAAAATGGTACAATTCGATTTACCTGAGACTGACGGTCGATCGAGACTTTGGCCGTAAGCATACAGCTGGTCATTGTTGGCAGTAAATCTGCTGCGATCTCCCAGGCCAAAACAGCTTAGGAGAAAATTGACCACAGAGGGTAGAGCAGAACGGCTTTGATGACCTATAGTATACAGCAAACAATTCCATTCTATTAGTTATTACGCAGAGGCCTAGCGTAAAGACGTAATGACTTTCACGAGCCATAAGGTTCTAAGCTTGGCGCTGATCTCCGTTTCCTTAGCCCTCAGCTGGACACCAGTTTACACTGCGAGACCATGGATACGACGAGGCTATTGTATCATGCGCGGTGTGCCTGTTTACGCCCCAGCTTGCGCTGGTACCGTATACTCACCGCGCACCGCTTACTCTAGCCATGTTGTAGCCTAAGAGCATCTATGAACATAGCTTAATATTAGGCTACGCTTACCCACGACGGGATGGCCTGGCTGAGTTGACCTGGGGGGCTGCAATGCAGGATTACATACCGATATGCATTACCCCCAGTCAGTCGTAGGATACAGCGTTTATCATCGTGCAAGAAACAGCCTAAATGAGCGACTAACAAAATAAAACAACAATCGAAAATTTAAAAAGACAATTTAAAAGACGACTTCGAGAAAAATTTTAGTAGTTTTGTTGACTTGCAATTGCAAAATGTTAGGCCTAAGCGTAATTACTGTCGTCAGCTGCATCATGCTTCTTTTTCTTCTCACCAGATCTTCGTCGTCGTAGGTTCATACGAGAAAGAAGACCCATATTTTATGACGATAATAGCTGCAAATAAATACAAAAGCTACGAATTGTGCAAATTCTGAAACGCACTCGAAATCAAATGAGCTCCAAATGCAACGGCAATGTCATTACGTCACTCTAACGTCATCTAGGACACGTGACAGTTTCAAATTTAATAAATAAGTAAAAAGCACACTCTAAACTGGAAAGCGCGTGATAAATAGCGATTGCAATCCCGGGATCCCGGCCGTTTTCGTCAATCCCGAATCCCGGGAGATTTCGCGATTACAAAAATAACTTAAAATCGTACTTTTTCGAGTCTTAAATGATAGAAATCAGAATTTTAGCCGTCTGGTGAATAAAATAATTATGTGCGCCAGAGTCCCATTTTTTGCTGTGCCCTGTAATTCGTATTCTGACAGTCATTGTCACTCCCGGGATTGAAAATTCAATCCCGGGATTGCAATCACTAATCTTCGCCCGTTGGCAGTAGGCCTTCGGCCTACCAGGAAACTTGCGGCCCGATAGTCTTACTTTTAGTTTGAGACTTGCGTTGCGTCATTATCGGGTTTGTTTTGAGTTTTTCACGCAAAAGTTAACGTCAGAGTTGATAAATTTGACGGTAAGAGTTTGGTTGCAGTGACATAAGTTATTCTTATTGATTCTTGTGATGATAATTATCAGAAAATTAGTAGAAGATGCATGCGCGTCGCTAGCATCCATACCACGCGCGAATATAAACATTGACAAGTGCTGCGTGCAGAGCCGTTTTGTAAGCTACCTCGGGCCCCGTGACGTTTGGGGGGCCCCGCAGTCGGCAAGAAATATAAAGTATGCTAGAATGTATCATTTTGAAAAGAAACATTCAAAAAATTTTTTCCCAGCGGTACCCCGTGAAAATGTTTGGGGGCCTCGCAAGAATGTTTCCCCGGGCCCCGCTGTGGCTCTCGACGGGCCTAGTCTCAGTCTGCAGATGCTGTTGTGAGTCTCCTTGTTGATGCCAAGTAGTATTATTTCTGTTGTCCACCACCTGTCAAAGTCGATTAGCGGTCAACAGTTGGGTGTTGGTAATATGCGAAATGCGGAAAGTAATTTGCGGAACGAAATCTGCGGAAGTAGGCTGCGGAACGGTGGGTAATTTGCGGAGTGCGGAATGACCGACCGAGCGATCGATAACGCCCCCGGCCGCATTTGGCATTTATTGCCACTAATTACCGAGCAACGTAGGCTATAAAATATGCCGCTGTCATATCTCATCTTTGTCATTTTAAATTGTTTTAAAGTAATTTATTGATAGCTTGCTAATTGTTTAA
>Ga0056128_1010921_pt1 | contig 11266 bp, 10 predicted proteins | sample WorMetLIZISLAND2_FD_71113 | JGI IMG/M metagenome (GOLD analysis project Ga0056128, IMG submission 71113) | Marine gutless worms symbiont microbial communities from Max Planck institute for Marine Microbiology, Germany - Olavius geniculatus... ... | reverse complement strand
TCCGCCGAAGGGTCTGACCTGTAGGTGAGTTTCTGAAAAAAAGGTATATGGCTATAAAAAATTTTTGCGTATATTTCACCCATTTGCCGGGAAGCCCCCCTTGGAGGGATTTACATGAAAGTTTGCATGAGGGGTTATCTCGCCGATGTAATCAACCGTGCCAAATTTTATCTTAATCAGATCAGGGGTTTTGATTCTGTGGGGGTCGAATTTTTGGCTTGCCCATAAGAAAGAGAAGTCGCCGTTAACACAGGGCTTGAACTACCGTTCAGCCTGTGATGCAAAGAACAAACACAACGCAGCAAATCAATGAAGGTAACGTTCAAATAAGCATGTGCATTGTTTACGCGTTCCCAGAATTTTATTGGTTTCCTTGCAAAGATGATTAGCGCTAACGATTATTACGATTATTTCTTACAATGAATGAGTGTTTAATGACCGTTGGAAAATAAAATGACAAATTGTTTTATACCCGCTGTGAGTGTGCACACGCAAAAGGTATTCAAACACTAACGGAACCGCTTAGTTGATATCATTGAACAGAACAAACAAGCAGATTCGGGTAGCATCCTATGGCATGACCTGCCAGTCTAATGGTTACCGGTTAGCATGTAGGACCCAATGATCGCGAGGTCAAGGGTTCGACTTCCGGTCATTCAACTATCAGGTAACAACCCTGGGCAAATTGTTCACACACCGCAGCCCGTCCGTGTTATGCCCCTGTTCGGGAACCTTGCTGACTTAGGTAATCAAATCAACATTTTACCAAAAAATGTAAAAACAATAGTTATAAGTGCTGAAGTAATTGCCAATCAGTAACAGAACAGACAGAAAATGTGTACGAATAAACCAGGGTGGATGCAGACAGCGGTTCGACGACTATACGGTGGTTGTTATTGACTGGTTCAGACAGCGAAGTACGCATCAGCAGCTCGGAACTGTCTGCTGTATGCAGCGACCTCAAAGCCCCGGTTCTGTGTAGCCGACGCGGCTTCCGCTGCTGCTATACAAAACCAATGCTGTCTTAAGGCGCGTTCAGAGCGACGTAACTGAACTGAGACACGGTTTAGTTTTTGACGAACTGACCAACGGGCAAGCAGGGCGAGCCCACTGGTCATTGGTTGACGCGTACGTGAGCGTAGTCACGTAGATCATCGACGCCGTTAGACGGTGCCTACTGTAATGTATTACTGCTTGCCCACTGGTCAATTCGTCAGAAACTAAACCATGTCAGATCAGTTCAGTTCAGTTACGTCGCTTTGTAAGCGCCTTTAGCTATACGATTCTGATCTGAGAACATGGCTTAGTATTCGGCTAAAGCTGACCCTGAAGTTACCTGGCGAAATCCGTAAACGCGTAACTTAACCTGTACTAGCGTTATCGTAGTTTTTGGTCGACCGTAGTAACGGTATAGCTTATGGGTCACGCTGTCGTCTGTCTGGCTGTCTGTCTGTCTGTCTGTCACGCATGTATTGTGGCTATGGATAGACGGTATGTATTGCTGGAAAATTGTCTAAAACGAAAATAACGTTGCCCGACAACTACCCTGGGGGACCAAGTCAGACCCCCTTACAAACTCTATTCCCTAAACGGGAGGTAGGAACTACATCAAATTGTGAATTAATTACTAGTAATATTTTGAGGGTGTGGCCGAAAGTGTAAGTTTGCAACTTACGTTAGTACTCGTAAACAAAAAAATACGTTCACAATTTTGCAGACCTTAAGCTTCGGACACAGGATTAAGTCACCCAGTAAAAGAATTTTGAAAAAGAAAATCAGAAAAAAGTTTGTTGGCATATATTTTGGGTCACCGGAGACGAGGAGTCGAGTGAGTTTAGGTCTTCGTCGGCGTCGAGGTTGATGACAGCTCCCATGTCGAGTTCACTGCGTCGACGACCATGACGACGTCTGCAATCGGCGGACTGTGCCGAGTAGACGCTCACACAGGCGTCCATCTCAATCGTCTCCAGCGACTTGCGACGACCATCAAACAGCTGCCGCCGCCGCAGCTAAACACCAGCATCACCGACACTGCCATTTACAGAGTGCCCAGACTGAAACTTACAAGCATGTACTGAGGCTCAACTTCCACTTGTACGACAAATCCAACAAGTTGCACAAGTTGTGGTGCTAAAAATGCACAACAAACTGCAGTGAAAAGGGGTGTAACAGCAGTGACAAAGCAGAATGGAGGACCCGTTCAGCACATTTTCTGCTAATTAGTTGACCAATGATTACCCTAAAGTTCTGGTGTTGCCTGCGTACGAGCGACAACGTAAACAGCTAAACCGCTTGCAAATATTGTTTTATAACACGTAACACTATTTTGTTTATATAACTGCTAATACGGAAGATTCAAAAATGTTTGCTCATTAGGTCCTACATAGTTTTTACAAGCAATTTTGCTGCGTAACGCAAGCAGAACTTCAGCACGTTTTTGCGCCATCCGGTATGTATTTAGTTAAGAATTAACAAAAAAAACAATATTACTAACGCACAAACACATAAAAAAACGCAGCACGAGTACGTTTCGTACTAAGCAGAAACGATCTGCTGACTTTTTACACGAGTGTATTACGCTGTATTACTTATTTGGACTGTATCCTGAAGTACTTCAATCGTGACAATAATTTCGTGCAGTACTTTCAGCTGAAGTACAAGCCAAAAAACAATACTAGGACCTACGTGAAAACTGCTGTGTTGCTCCACTTTGAGAACTCGATCTCTGAATGTCAGTAAGTGATTGACTATTGTGAACGATGTGCCTCTGTCTGTCTGTCTGTCCGCTGGTCTATCTCTGTTGTTTTTATTACTGTCTTCTGCATACGTGCGAATAAAGAGATATATATATATATATACATAATGTTTTTTCCATTGCCATATTATATTATTTAAATTCGACATTAAACTGATAATCAGGCATTGTGTTAATTCGTAGTCTGTAACTGTCTGTATTTGTGTTTGCTATATTTCTATATGTATGATTGTATGTACCATGATTACGAATAAGATAATAATGATGATGAATGGCAAAAGTAAATGTCGACAAAACGCAGTGTGATGTTCATGGCTGAAGACATGGCTTAGTTTGAAAAACTTAGTAAGCAGAAGAAACTAAGCCAGACTAACCTCAGTCTCGTTGCAGTGGAAGATCTCTAGCAGCAGAGCGGCAGGCAGAAAGGAGAGAAATGCGACGCACAGAGCGACTGCAGCGTCACTGGAGCGGAACATGCTGCTTCTAGCAGTCGTCAGCTCGTCGTGAGCGGGCGCCGTCTGGACCAGGCCGTACCACAGCAAGGTCAGCATCAGCAAACAGGTTATCAAGAGAGCCAGACAGACCAAGTGCTCGACCCGTCGACACCCAGCGCCGCCACCCTGGCCGGGGTCCACCGACGACAGCAGAATGTGACTCTCAGAGACCTTATGGGAGAGCTCCAGCGAGAACTTGACGCTGAATCGCGACAACTCTCGATCGTCTGCAGAAAAACATTGCACTGTACGTAGAATTTACACGCATACGATTATTACATCTTACCAGACACGCCGCTGTCCGTCGAAATGCTGTCCGAAATGTCCGGTGTTCGTCGAAAAATTGCAACTTCCTGCACCGCCTAACTTTTCAACCGACGACTCCGCTTTATCTAATAATGTCGTACACTTTATTTTTCGAAAGCCAAACGTAAGCTTGTGACTATAACCGTCTACTAGAAAATCGTGTCGCAAAACAGTGTAAACGTTAAGATGATTGCTACAATACCGAGACGTTGGTGGCTTAGCAGTGTAACGGTTAGGACGTTAGACTTGTGATAACGAGGTCATTGGTTCGACTCCCGGTCGGATCGCTATCAAGTGGTTAGTACTTAGATGGGCGACTGTTGGCGGACCGGTATCTCGGCATCTCGGTATATAACTAACACCAAGGTCAACTCAGCCTTCCATCTTTCCAAGGTACCAAGGTAGGTAGCTCGAGTACCGGCCAATCTGGCTAGGGTTATGGCGGGCCGCGTTCACGTGTGTCAAGTGGCAGCACTGTGTAATTTTTATATGGCAGGTGACGTTCTGTAGCTATGAGACAGGGTTTCCTATATAAAAAGCTATACCATTTAACCATTAAACCAAACGATGTAGAATACCGAGACAGCGCAGTTCTTTCTCGATGTCGGCGTGCTCGTCGAGCGTCGACAGCGTGAGCCAGGTCTCAGCGATGAACTGATAACAGTCGTCGGTCTGCAGATCTCGCACGGTGATCGTCGACAGGTACCAGCCCGGTGCCGCGCCGGTGTTGTCATGCCAGACGACCAGCCGACTGACTCGACCCAGCGACCGGTCACTGGCCACGACGAACACGTCACGTGACCCGCGCTGGAAGGAGCCGGGACGACACAGATGACGTACCCCGGGAGATGTGCCGCCTTCGCCCGACAGCTTCACGCTTACGTTTGCCGTCGTTCCTACCACGTTCACATAACGACGGTCCGTGCGAGATGATGTCTAAGAAGCTAGAACTGAGTCTTTCACGAGCATTTGAAAACCATGACGAGGCACGGGTGTGTGTGTTTTTTGGCACTCCAATTGTTCAATTTCGAGTCCAGTTGTTCGCTGATGCGAGCAATGGATGATCGCATAGAGCGCTGCGTATCTTTAGCTCATTCCAATCAGATGCCGCTTCCGTGATTGTAAAAGCGCCTCTGGTCTTGAGTCCGTCTTATGCAAGAAGCGCTATAGCAAGTACCGGACTTTACCTTTACCTTTCACCTTTACTCACTCGGACACCAGTTTACGCCAACTGAACATGTAAACGAAGCATGTGCATCGCACAGTGTGTTTATTTATCTTCAAGCTTTCGACGATTCTCGTTCAATCAATAACTTAATCAACCTTGGATTTCTAAAGTGGCCTAAATGATACAAACTACTGCTAGGGTTCACTAAAAATAAAACGTAGATAAATCCAGTCCAGTAGACGGAAGGTCGTTCAACGTCCGTGGGCTGACGACCGGGAAAGCCCGGTTAGCGACGATTGTCAACTTGACCGGAGGCATAGCCTATACTCAGGGAAAAATTACCAGGCCGAGTTAATTTCTGGTGTTTGATTACACATAATCACTGATCCAAGGCGATCAAAACCAAACACGTTACTACTGAGCCAAACCGCACGTTCAAAACAAGAAAAAAATGAAAGGCGTTTAAAATAACAAACAGAAGTCTAACCAGCGCCGGGAAGTTTGCCTGTGACGACGAGCAGCTGGTAGCGGAATGGGCCGTCCAGCCCACACAGAGGCACGCTGCTGTAGCGCCGCCGCTGTACGACGTCCCAGTAGTGTGACAGCGTCAGTCCAACGACGACGAACGTCAGCAACAGACAGGTGCTTGATATGACAATTGCATTGCCAGAATACAATGCGTACTGCACGACATATCATCACACGCAGAGCTCACAATCGCGTCTCAAGCAGTGTCAGGCAGTGGCGTCGTGCTGGCCGGGGGAAAACAGGGAGGACAGTTTCCCCTTACATTTTAAATTGTCGGGAAAATGTCGGAGAAATTGTCCGAAAATTTTCGTTTACAAAGCAAAATTCAAGACTAAAACTCATTTTGGAAAAATTTAAAGGCAAAATTAAAATTCTGAGCACTCAGAATTTTTGGTAAAAATGTGAAACTGTCAAAATTTTGTTGGAAATTTGCCAGAAAATTGCCACTTCCTAACCCGCCTGCTTTTTTAACCCACGACGACGCGGCTGTCAGTTGTAATGACAATGTATAATAGTAGTGATACTAGTTTTAAACTGACATAGCATAAAAATGCGGACCTTTGCCAAAAAAGAAGCAAACGGCTGCAAATGCCATAAGCAACATCTCCAGCACAACGTACGAACGCACAAAGCCATGACGAAAAAAGCTAGACAGCAGAAGTTGACAGAAGAAAATGTTACAAACTATTTCATTCGGCAAAATACGCTTTATTCACTCGTTACTTATGCAATGTGCTTATAAAGTTTTAAAAGATTTTTTAATAACAACGGGTATACGGGTTTTACGGATTGTTTCCGTATTGCAATGATAACCTGATTTTAGTGGTCGGAGATTCGTCAAGAAATCATTCCGCTTGCCTTCGTTAGGCTATCATAGTGGTACTGGCAACAATTTAGTCCGACAGCTACCACGGGCCGGAAATCAAAATGCGTGAGATAGACTTCCTTCCACTTCCTTACCCTCTCCCTCCCCTTCCATTCACATTTTCTGCCCTGTTTTTCTTTTTTCTTTTCTTATTCCCTGCCTTTTTTCCCGTTTTCCCTCTTCTTGTCCCGTGAGTTGACTGAAAATGCGCGAGACTCACACGAAAAGCCGGAGACTTGACATGGCTGTAGTCGGGTTACCATTTATTAATCATTGGCTGGCAACGCGCAAGCTTAAGCATGCCCTTAAATTCAGGCAGTTTCTGTACGCGTATCTCTCTGTCTGTCTGTTTTCCTGTCCGCATACCTTGCGTTCACAGCTTGCCGCGTCGACAGCGATTTTGCCTACCGGCTTGACTACTGTACGAAATACTGTTCCTTTTTGAAGCATAAGCAGTGATAGTAGTCGTAAGTACCGGGACGGGTTGAAAGATGAGTCGAGCGGAGACAGGCATCTCGGAAAGGCCGAACTGCGCTACCACGCGGTCACAGCGGCAGACAGTCGTCTGGCTGGTCGAGTTGATGACTGTGCAGCCCCGGGTCTCCCAGACGTCTGCCGCAGCGTCAAAGTACTTGCACTGCAGGGACTTCAACGTGACGACAACCACCAGCGTCATGTCTTCAGAGTTCGCGTTGCTCAGCGTCATATAGAACGTTTCTCTCTCACCCAGTCTGGAAATTATAACAAAAATACCTGTTTTCAGTCAACCATTATTTTTAATGTGAGACTACACGCGGGGTCTAATGTACAATCCAACCAAACACTGAAAGCCAATGGCGTAGCGAGAAATGTTAATTAAAGGAACCTTGCATTTGCGAACTGTTGCGTAGGGACTTCAAAAGCTGAATTCTATTTTTGCTGTCAAGCTGCGAACGCCTGAAAGGCAAATCAGTGAGACAGTCTAGTATAGTCTTAATGCAGAATGTTTCAGAACGCACCTAAACGGCAGGATAACGTAGCGCAGCAGCTCGTGTCGTCGCGAAGTCGCGTTCCAGACTAGCGGAAACGAGTCGAACGAGTCGTACAGGTCGCGACGCGCCATTTGCTCGTAGCCGATGAAAACGTCCAGTGAAACGGTCGACGACGGAAAATTATTCGCTGCTTGGGCGCCGTCGCCTGGAGAAGTAGCGTAAGCCGCTAGTTCTGCCGTCAGTACGACGCCGTCGTCGATGACGAGAGACGACGCGTTGATTCGCGTGAACTTGGATTCGCGCGGCAACAGCTCTACGCGACTGCTGCGTTCCACAGCCAGAATGTTTGCGTTCAGTTCAGTAACCGCTGATGGCCCCGCAGCATTCTTGAAAATCCTGGCACCGCTGCCGCCGCTCCAAAACGTAGAGGAAATGCCGGCGTGCGTCAGTTGGACCTCGATGTTATCGGCGGGCCGCAGTCCGCTCAGAGCCAGGTAGCTGCCGTTGACGAATGCAAACGCCACGCGGACCAGTTCCGACGTCACAAGCAGAGCGTCCATGAAACCCCACGTGTACGGGTTAATTTTTGACTTTCACCTATACCAGTTGACCTTCATCTAATGGTTGACTTTCAGCCCCATGCTTAGTGGTTGACCTTCACCTCACGTGTACGGGTTGACGGCGAGCGTCGAGACGAACTGAAAGATCTCGGTATCGCCGTACTGGTCAACCAGCAGAGCCTGCGGGAAGTAGACCCGTGAGCCGAGACTGCTTGTGTAGTTCACGCGGATACTGAGACCTCTCACGCGACTGCCCCAACTGTGGAGGTAACCCGTATCAAACACCACTGGCTCCTCGTCCGATACTTTCGTCTGTACATTATCCGCGCTCAATATAGGCCTATACTTATTATCATCGTACACACAACATACAGTCAGTTAAACTAATACAAAGACGAGCTATCAAATGAACTACCAGCGCAGTCGTACAGCTACAGACGAGAAAATCGCATCAGTCGTCAACAAAACTGCGGGAAAACACACTTTTAGGTTTTTTCATAATCGTTAATTTTATGTTTCCTATCGTGCGGGAAAAAGCTGCATCATGCAGGCCACTCGTACGTCGGTTTTAAGCAAAAAGTAATTTTTTATATTGTGTGGATTCAGCTGCCGCGTCAGCGTGTCATATAATAAACGTACTACATAGCATGACACTGTGTTGTGTCTTTAGCTTTACATGCCAAACTTTTAAAATGTCATTAACTGCAAACTTCTAAGCATCTCAGAAAGTATTATTAACGATTATTAAGTTGAGTAGGCCTATTGTGCAGTTATAATGCAATCCTACACTTTGTCTCAGATATATTTTTCGCAGCTGAGTATCTCAAGTCGTTTTTATAATCACCAGTAATACAGTCTACGCGACTGGCAATATACGGCAATACTGTATCATAGTTATTTTAATTAATCATGTGTGTTTATTGAACGGGATATACTCATAGATGTAAAACGGTTAGAAACTATGGGCTCGTTCAAGGACAACAGGAACTAGCGGAACTAGCTTATACCCCGTTTACACGATCAAGCTGGCTCGACGAGCTGCTATACGTTAGCTGGACGAGCCAGCTTGATGTTTGCTCGACGTTTGCTCGACGTTTGCTCGATGTCTGTTCGATGTTTGGTCGATCGTGTAAACGGGGTATTAGCCTGTAATAAGAAGAGCGTTAATACGTCCAGCGAAAACCGTTTATTATAAGTTTCAAAATTTGTCCAATCGAGTTTCGAGTTCGAGTTTTCACTCGAAACCGTGCACTAACCCTGAACCTAACCCTAACCGTAATCAGTACCACAACTCGACAATTTTTGGCTGAAAATGTCGAGTATCGTTACCCGGTGTTCGATGCATTTTTGAATTTCGCAACTCGACGATGCGTCAGACATCGAGTAGAGGGCGCTAAATTTACAAGGAATGGAATTTGCAAGGAAAGGGGTTGTAAATTGCAAGCAAAAAAATGCAAGAAAAAACCAAAAAAAAATTCGCAACCGTGTGAAATTTGCAAGAAAGGGACTTTGTAAGGATTGCGTATTTTATAGCCTATTGACGGACTATTTTGTGTCTATCAGTTCTGTTGGCGGCAGTATTTGGCCTATTATACCTGTATATATCGTGTGAAAGTAATTGTATTCTGTTTTAAACATTTAACATAAAGCGTATTTAACTTTAAGGGAGTATACCAAACTTCATAAGTGTAGAGGCAAACTTTACGCCTGCCAAAATCAACTGTAGGCCTACATTTACACCACAAAATGATTTAAACATTTTAAATTCGCTGACGATGTCAAATGTCTGCACGTTTATTTTCAAGTAACTTATATCAACTGTGTGATAAAAAATGTAGCCATTACTTGAAAAAACGTTTCCTTGCAAATTTCACACATTGCCAAAATCTACCATTTTCCTTCTATTTTCCTTTCCTTGCAAATTCCATTCCTTGCAAAGTAAAGCGACCCATTGAGTAGAGGGAACTCGAAACTCAAAAATTAACCCAACGATTTTCTATCCTCGTTTATTATTGCCATCTTCATCAGCGTGATAACAGACGTAATGTCAATTTGTGAAAGTGATAATGATTGCACAGACCTGAAAGATGACGATCATAATCCTGTCGATGAGCTGAACGGTGCTTTCAATTGTGACCCGACGCCCAATCACCCACGACACGTTACCGACGTCGCCAGCTGACGTCATCGTGTCGGCCGCCAGGTCTCCGTTGACGATATCCAGCAGGTTGCCGGCAGCGTTGAGGAAGTACTCGGGCGCAAGCTCTCTGCTTTCGACGCCCTGGGTGATGTGCGGCTGGGTCCGTTGAAGCAACTCGTTCAGCAGATCCAGCACCAAGTCGTAGTATGACTGCTGGCGTGGAAACTCATCCCCGTGCTCCTAAATCCGTACAGAACCAGCGTTAAACATTTTCACTGGGGCGTGGCCGAAGAAGGGAATTAGGAGGAGCTTCCCAATTCCGTAAATTTTGCGCTGTCAAAAAATAGTAAAAAAATCTTCTTGCCGGAAAATTTTCGTCAAAAAACGCAAAAGTTGAAGCTAAAAAACTTTTATTTTAAAACAAAATATTTCGACCGCTTTTTTGTCGCAAAATAACCGACGATTTACGTTATTTATACTAGGGGAGACAACAGTTGTTGCCTGCTAACAAGAAATAGCAGGTCGCGTAACGAGCAATGCAGAGTAGATCATGACCGACAGAGAGAATACTGACGGTAATAAGATAGAGTGCAAACGTCATCTGCTGGACAAGCTGTAGACTGGTGGTAGGGTGGACTGAAGCGTTGACGACGTCCAGCACGTGTGCACGGATCAGCGTCCTGTAGTGTTGATGCTGATGGCGAAGTCTATTTATAGCACCGCCCCGTCTGTTGATGACGTCATTGGATGCGTCAATGTTCAGCTGCAGCAGCAGACTGATGACGTAATGCAGCCCGCAGCTCGGGCTTGACGCCAGAACTTGCTGAGCCAGTTGCTCATAGGCGACCTTCGTTAGGAACGACAGCCGAGGCACAGGAGGCGACACCACGCGAATTTCCCTGAAAATATACCACATGACAATAACAAGAAGCCCAGCCGTTGCTAGGTAAGGAGGAGGGGTCCGACTTCGTACCGAGCCGTCAAACAATTCTATTTACCTGTTCAGGCAGTTTTCCGTTTAGCCACAACACACGCGTTGCAGATGGACGACAGACAGACAGACAGACAGGCAGACGGCTTGCGCGATAGGCGCGACCGTTAGTACGGTCGGCCAATAATAGTGTATAAACGAACATCAGTAGGCCTATGTCGATTGACTTCAGAGGCGCTAAACAGACAGTTGCAGCAGTACTATACAGCTAGAGCTAAGCCTATTGTGTTGCATCGTGTAATTTGTAGGCTTTTATATAACTTTAGTACTGCGGCAAAATTATCATTCAAAAAACTTTTTTTAAAACATTCGATCAGCACACGTCGTATTTTGTTTATGGCAGTCTATGTGTGGTCAACTGTTCATCACAATCAATCAATCAATCAATCAAAAAATAACCACTTACAAAATTGACCAGTGGTGTACAACATACCTAAAAACTAAAATAAAACCTAAAGATAATGTACAAAAGTAAAAACTACTAGAGA
>Ga0056128_1010920_pt1 | contig 11267 bp, 8 predicted proteins | sample WorMetLIZISLAND2_FD_71113 | JGI IMG/M metagenome (GOLD analysis project Ga0056128, IMG submission 71113) | Marine gutless worms symbiont microbial communities from Max Planck institute for Marine Microbiology, Germany - Olavius geniculatus... ... | reverse complement strand
CTTTTTAATGGGGTCGGCGAGATTTTAATAAGGGGGGAGAGAATTTTACACCGTGATTATGTCTCCCCTCGGCGGATATTTCATGGGGGAGACTATTTAATGTGACACCGGCTCACAGTGACATAACCAGGGGGCAGGGGGCCCAGCCTCCCCCAATCACCCACACAAAACATATCGTACATTTAAAACTCTACTAAATTTGCCAATTTGGTCCGTTTGTTTTCGAAAAAAAAAATAATTAAAATTGTTGACACCAGATCTCATCTTTTAAAGCTGAAATGCACCAAATTCGATTTTGGCTGGGGTTCCGCCCCAGACCCCGCGCGCTCAGTGTTCCCCCAGACCTCGTAGCTGGATTTCTAAGGGAAGGGGGAGAGGAAAGAGCAGGACAGAAGAAGGAAGTGGAGGAGCAAAAGGGAAGGGAAAAGGGAGGAGAGCAAAGAAAAGGGAAAGGGAAGGGAAAAGAGACGAGGCCCCCAATTGAAATTTCTGGCCACGCCACCGCCGGCTCGCGCTGGCAACTGCATCAGTGGCGCCCTCTGCACGTTATTACGACGGCGTACCGTACTGCGTACAAAACCCTCCCAAACTCTTGCGTGCATTCATTTCGCTAGCAAAGTAACCCGCCCGTTGGTCGGGTATTTTGCTAGTGTTATTAATTGATGCTGAGTGCTGACGTGGGTGCTAATTGTTTTGTGACAGCGCGACGCCCAGATCGACATAGTTCTGTTCACTTCTCTGAATGCAGCTCCATTTTATCCCATGTCGGTATCCGTAATTCAATCATATTTATTTACGAAATTCAGAATTTTGTTTCTAAAACATTTCAATGCAATAATGTGAAGTGGGTGTTGAACTTCTTTTTTGTATCAATAATTACGTGATCTGATAAAAACATTAGTTTTTTTGCCGTCAGTATTTCACAAGATAGTTTTGCGACACGCTTTAGGCTAGCTCAGATTCTGGTAACTATTTTGTTGCATATTATCTTAATTCAAAAAAAACCAGTGTACGATGAAGTTGTGAGAACAAATCCACTGATGGCTAATAGGGTGTTTACACGATCCAGCAAACTTCCAGCAAAGTTCCAGCAAACGTCCAGCAAACATCCAGCTGGCCTGATGGAACCCCGCCGCCTGTCAGCTGTGGGCTAAGCCGTAGGCGGGCCTAGGCTTAGCCCACAGCTGATAGGCTTACGTGTTATATAGGCTTTCCAAAACCAATATCATTAATATTTGAATCTGTGGTTACAACTCGCCCGTCCTCCTATTACCATAGAACTTCCAGCTAGCTGGATGAATGCTGGATGAATGCTGGATCGTGTAAACACCCCATAACTGTTTCGACTCACGGTGAGCGATCGTTCGCTCAGAGCCATATTTATACCTCGTTTACATGATCGAACAAACATCGAGCTGGATCGTCCAGCTAACATATAGCAGCAAACGTCGAGCAAACGTCGAGCAGACGTGGAGCAATAGCACATGTATTTTGAGTACATTTGTTCGACGTTTGCTCGATGTTTGCTCGATCGTGTAAACGGGGTATTAGGTTTGTGGGCTCCCTGCGTCTAAACTCGAAAAAGTGGCAAGTCATTATTTACGTTTACTCATGCAGCTAGGTCCACTTTGGGGGTAGTTTTACGTTATTTTTCAGTATAAACAAAATTGCATTATAAAATAAATTTAAAATGATTTTTAAACTTGTCGTTTTTGTCGTTTTCAAACAACACAAGTGGGTTTGCTTACATTTTTTCACGATGTGCATGTGGTTTATGGAAGCCCGTTGTCTGTTTTGGAGGTCCTTGGACAACAGTTACTGCCCTTAGCTGTTGTCCATGCCTAAACCGGGCCGTATGTCTCATGGGCGGCGCCAGAAGGGTGGCAACTGCCCCCTGTGCCCTTGCCCTTACCCCCTCTGTTGCCCCCAGGAGAAATTTTTATGGTGATAAAATGGTTTCTGGTAAGTATACACATGCTAAAATGTGGCTTATTAAATGTCATTTTTGCAGGAAACACAGATATATGTGATTTTTTGCATTTCTAAATATTAAAAACCAGGCAAATTTGCGGCTTCCGTTCAACGTCCAAAAGCTAAAAGTGTTTGAGCCTCAGGACGCTTTGCTTCCTGACCCTTCTTTATACCAGAAGCTCTGGACCCCGCTACATTTTTTGATGCACAAAACAACTGAATAAGGTCAACATTTGGCTTACGTCACCACGCAAAAAAATATTGCCTCTTGTGGCCGGGCCCTTGTTCCCACGTTGTCGCCTAGCTTCAGTTTTCTAGCGTTGCCCATGATGTGTCTGCTGTGTTCAGGCGATGCTTGTTAATATGTCGGATGCGACTTCGGGCAATGCGACGACGACGACGGCGGCGTCAGCGGCTCAGGCTGATGCCAGTCCAGAGCCGTACGAAGTGGTCGATGAGATGTTCAACGTGATTCGTTTCAGCGTCGGGTCGATACATGCCCCGATGGCAAGCAGCGCCATAGTCGCCACTGCTCGTGAACGCAAGCAATCCATCGCTACCGGACAGATCGCCGCATACGTAGTCAGTAGCCCACTGAATTTCTGCTATACCGTAATCTGTCTCTGCCCGTCTCGCCGATAGGTAAATCCAGCGTCTAGGACTAAGTCTGATGTTTGAAGCTGTAGCTTTGCTTGGGTTATTTATTTATTTACTAAATATTAAGATAGTACACGAAGTTAGAAACTAGAAACACACTTAAGTGAAAAAGTTTTTAAAAATATTTTTAAAGTAAAAATTATAAGAATACAAAACTTTGAAAAACGAATATAAGTACAAAATATACGGTGTACACAGTAGTTTGATTTAATTTTTATTTTTGCCAAAATATCGCGGTAATATCACAGGGCTGCTACTTGGTCTCTTAAAGTCCCTAAAGTCTCTTTTTAAACAGTTGGTCCCTAAAAGTCCCTAATTCTCAGAAAGTGGTCCCTCAAGTCCCTAATTATGTGTGTAATTGGCTATTTTTCAACTTATCCTGACTAAATTTTGCGTTCTAAATTTTTTTCCCAACGCACTGCCTTTAGTAAGGGAACCAGACGTAAAGTTCTTCCTCTAAAGCTGGTAATCATATAAAAATTGAATAAGCATTTTTGCGTTGATTTTGAGTGTTGTCACTTTGAGTTTCAGGTCTCGATGAAAGCAAAATCAGAGTTGTCCATGGGTCCATTTCATCAACCCAGACTCAACCCAACCCACCAAATAACTAACTCAACCCAACCCAACTTACTGCCAGCTGAATTTTTGTACCCACGACCAGACCCGATTCAACCCAACCCCCATACAACGAACAACAATCGGCCAGGCGCAAAAAATAAGTTAATGCACAACCAAAAACAACCAATGAGCAAATATGTATTTCCGTGGAGAAGATGCAGTAATGCGTCAAACTGCAAATTGTTACAAAACAGAATTATTGCTTCCTAACTCAAAGTTAGGCCTATGTAGTTATGTACACGACATCTGTTTTTCGCAAGTTTGCCACTTTAGACTCATGACCCAACCCAACTCACTAAAAACAAAAATTTTCGACCCACTACCAACCCATTCCTCTACTACCCAATCCAGGTAAAAGATTAAACAGAGTGTAAATGACTGCACCGGCGGACGGAAAAGTGCTTAAGAATGATTGAGACCTTATTTCTTTTTTGCAAACCCACGGACAGCATCTGAAATAAGAAGGTAGTTTCTCCACTGTTCTCGGTGATGTCGAAAATTTATTGTCATTGTTGTCAGTTGCATTGCCACTAGACCACTATCGTGATAATTAATCAGTCAGTCAATATTAATAGTTTATTTCAGAAACAAGCCCATATATAAGATAGACTGAACAGAAAAGCCAGACACAAAAAAAACACAAAATACACGTAGATACAGAATACTACAAAAACAAACTACCAAGTACTACGAATGAAAAAAACACACAGAAGTCATGAAATCAGCTTTAGCTGTGCAATAATACTGTTCTGAGTACACTGTACTTGGTTAGCAAACCTAACTCTACTGTTATGAAGCAGTGTATCAAAACTAGGCAGCCCAAGTTCCAATATCATGGCTGTTACACTGTAAGACTTCGAGTAATTAAAAATATCTTCTTACATTTTATATAGGCAGATCGTAATCTGTTAACAGAACCTCTAGCGTAGTGTCTGTGGTGAACTGTTGCGCTCAGCGTTTCGACAAGTTCGACGAGAACGTTGGAAGTCTGCCGCTGCTACACGACGGCAACTTCAGAAAGCTTCTGGACGACGTACTGACGTGGAAATTCGACGTCATCGCCATGGAAAGCATCTGCAAGCTAAAGTAGCTGCTCGCTTTACTCTATAACGTCACTGCCAGAAATTCTACACGCTTTCACTTTCATAGGCCGCAATACGTGTCTTGCCCGTTTGTGTGTCTGTCCGCCCGTCTGTTCTGTACAGGTTTTCATCGCTGGTTCCAGTTTTCCAGCAAGTACACGAAAGACACCAAAGCTGAAAGTTTTCAAAAATTGAAGTACAGCGTACAGCGAAGAATGAGAGAAAAATAAAATCAATGTGCAAATTATTTGTGCTTACTAATAGCTGATCTGATAATTTTGCTTTCAAGTGCAGTAAACAACGATTGTTTGTGACATTGTATACTTGTCGATGTCACCGACGTATATTGCGTAATGCGTACGCTGAATAATCATGTAGGCCTATGTACGACGTACGTATGGTTCAAAAAATGGAATGCGTAGGATAGTTAGGTACGTTCGAGCTGTGCCTATGCGTATACATTGTGCAGATGTCTGCAGTACACGGGGTACGAGATATTCCAGCGGTTCAACGTAGCGGCGTCGCTGTCGATCGACGACGAGACCGTCATCAAATGGCTGCAGCTAATCGAGGCTCACTATCATTCCCAGATCTCTTACCACAACTCGACCCACGCTGCCGACGTCCTACAGGCGTCCGCTTTTTTTCTTCAACAGCCGGCCATGAAGGTTTGATACACTGCTTTATTCGTGCCGGTATTACTAGACACCGCACTGCTGGAGTGGGTAAGCGAGGACACAGGCCGAGCTTATACCACTCCAGACAGTGCGGTATCGTAATTAAACCACGCTTAGATTGGTTGCCTAGGCGACCCCGTCGTTTGCTTTATAACGCACGACTGCACCCGAAAACTGTGAAAACCGTAGCAGTGCAAGCTAAGTGTGGTTTAATGTCCGTTGCAGCGTACCGACACTTGCGTACGGCAACGCGAACGTAGCGTCTATGGAACTGTAGGCCTAGTCACCTCGGGTGGGTTAATCGCTTTCTCTTCGCGACCGGAAGTCGGACGCTGACGTTCGAACGTGGGCCTTCTCTGGTGACAACTGTATTTCTTGTTTTATTTGTGATTCGTTGTCCTATCGCACCTGTATGTGCGCGGGCGGCGTTGCAGCACATGCTGGAAGGTATGGAGAACACGGCGATGCTGATTGCTGCCGCAATTCACGATCTTGATCACATGGGTCGCACGTCGTCGTTCCTGGTCAACGCTGAGCATCCGCTGGCACTACTCTACAACGACATGTCCGTATATGCACGTTCCTCATTCACATCAAACTGAAAACCGAACTTTTCGCCTGGTCTTAGAGTCACGACTAACAACGTCTCATTGCACTGACTACTATTACGTGACTTCACTGTTTAGGCTTATTGTTGTGTGTCCTTGTAGTCTTAGGACTTAACGCCACGCTAAAGTTAATTCGTTTTTCATCGTCCTTCATCATCATCATCATCTTACTCAGTGGCATCGTGGGGCAGAAGCACTTGCGACTTAAATTTCTGCCTGTCGGAAAATGTGTTTTTCGTCACAAACACAGATTTCCTTTACAGTTACTAAATCTGGGCTGGAAATTGCCATTTTTAGGAATTTAGAGGCAAAATTGATAATGTAAACACAAATTTGCGGAAATTTGCAGCTGTTTGTCTGTCTGCTTCTCAACTTTTTCATCCACGACGCCGTTAATGATGATTTCATTATTTATTGATCAGAACCGCTTTACAATCTCGGAAATGGCAGCTGATTGGCATGAGCTAATGATACCGCGGCGCATTATGCGGTCATCCATCGCTCGCTTCAGCGAACAATTGGACCTGCAGGTACGCAACCAGCGCCACCTCAATCAGCCACACTAGGCTTTTAACTTGTAGTCTGTAAACTACTGTTTATTTTCCGTCCTGCTCTGGGTAGGAAGCTGAGTTAACCTGAGCATACGGTAGGTTAGTGTCTTGCTCAGAGTTGCTTGCAAATGACCAGCAGTGAGATTCGAGCCGCAACCTGAAAGTTACTATAGTCGCATATAATCTAGCTGTACGCAGGCATGTAGGTTTGAACAACTTGCCCAGTGTTGATACTTGGCATCAAAGTGGCTGAGAGTCGAACCCACGATCTTTTGATGGCGATTCCGGTGCCTCCGACGCTTTAACCATTGAGCCACCAAGCGAGCTTGCTGTCACAGCGTCCGTAAAACTCAGAATGAAGCCATAGGGAGGCCGAAGCCCCGACAGATCATATGGTGTCCGTCGTTTAGCTGCCTACTGTTGCTTGTGTAACAGTTCGGTGCTGGAGAATTATCACGTCTCAACCGCGTTCACGCATACACTGCGCGATCCCGAAGTTAACATCTTCCAAAACCTGGACAAGTAGGCCCCTACAGTTTTTGAAATTTCTTTTTACATTGATTGCGAAAAGCAATTTTTTGTAATTTTATGAAATGTAATCTGTTTTATAATGTCAGTGCATAAAGTTATCTGAAGTTCGTTTGGGTTTTAGACCCCATACTTTTATCTGCAAATTTTACACTGTTCACTGAGAACAGAGACACCAAGCTTAATATGTACTCCTGCAAAAATTTGTGTAGATTTGGTACAATTTGACCTCCTTTCCTATTACAATCAAAATTAATTTCGTGCTTTAAAAGTGGCGGTTTATTTTGTATTTAAGTTGTGTGCGTGTCAGAATTTGTTGTTGTCCGTGCTGATGGCAGGGATGCGTACAGGAATTTGCGACGAGATATTATCGAGCTTGTCTTGGCCACGGACATGAGCAAACATTTCGAACATCTTCAACGATTCAAGCATTATTTACCGCATCTGACTCAGTACTACAACAGTGCAGAGGTTATTGCATTACTCTGTTTGTATTCAGCACGTGGTTTGTGACGCTCTAGAACAGCATCGACGTCAAAGCGAAGTAGCTAAGTAAATGAGTAAGTTGTCTTTAATGATTGACAAGTGACAATCACAAATATGGCGTAGAAATACACTGTGAGGCATAAAAAACACACCAAATTTTTTTCATCATAACTTGAAGAAAAGTGATCCAATTTTAATAAGTTTTGGTACGAATATTCTTGATACAGCTGGCCATCAAGTGACTGTTTAGTTTCACACCTCACCCATTGTCTGTGTCTGCACTACCTGGGAAAGAAAACGAACAAATATTGCATTTTTAACCGCTGGTATTATTGCTTAATCAAAAAGCTCACAAAACACACATTTTGTCCATATTTTTATTGCTTTAGCTGATAGTTTATCTAATTGTCTGTTTTTAACTGCCTACAAAAAGTTTGAAATGTTGGCCCACGAATATGGGCTCGGCTCGGAGACACTTTCTCAATGCTCCAGACCAATCCAGACTTCACCGTTGCTTCTTAAATTCCGAGACGTGCTTGCAGTGTTGTAGTGCCACATCTGTTGTTCCGTTTGGCTGTTCTGGTTTGCTGATTTGACGCCATGTTTTATCCGTCGCTGACACTCGATGTTTCTTGCTGTGTGCTGACAACGTGCTGGCCGGCATGTTGGAATTGGACGTGCACGCCTCGAGGCCAGGCTGCCGTGGCCGGGCGTACGCGTGTCTGCGATTGTACGCATTCGACCATGACGACGTGCCTTGCGGACCAACGTGTACAAGACGTACACCAGCCGATTCCTGTGCTACGACGGATTGTACAAGCCAATCGACAACGTCATCAGCAAACGTCAGCGTTAACAGTTAAAGGATCTACCGTCTGGTGACTTGAACAATTTGCACCAGCACTGTCATCACAAGACTTGTCGCAGTTCACCTCTAGTGGACACTATGAACATGCAGTATTCACACTCGATCGACCGCCAAGCGCACTAGAGATTTCTTCGAAATGATAGTGCGCTATATAAATGTTTACTTATTATTATTATTCATCAATATTCCTGAATGTTCGGCCTATTTAATAGACGTGCTGCTGCACAACAGTGAAACCTTGTAATTGATTGGCTGTTGATAGCCACATATCCGGAAAGATGAAATTTTATAAAGTTTTTTTTGTTGATTTTAATGCATATTTTGTCTGTTTTGCTTTTACCAGGTAATGCAGAAGCAGATATGGGTGAGGTGGGAAACTGAACGGCCATTTGATGGCCAGTTGTGTCATTCATGAATACGTGTACAAAAAATTATTAAAATTGGATAACTTTTCTTTAAGTTATGTTTTAAAAATTTTTGGTGTGTTTTTATGCCTCACAGTGTAGAACGAAAACACAACTAATATGTAACACGGGTGTAAAGGCGTAACAATATATATGATAATATAAAATAGGATATGCTTATAATTGAAAACAACTTCTTTAGTAAAACTTTGCGTCAGTAGGCTACTGGCATAAATTATTGTAATGGTAATAGCAGTACGTGATGGAAAAAATGGAAGTCGATGATCCTTAGCTCAAACTGGTCAGAAAATCATAGACTACCACAGTAACGTGGATAAATATTTTACATAGATTAAAGCAAGCATGACGTTGAATTAGACCTGATGGCCGTTGGGCATTGTAGTTTTTCATCAGCGCCGTGAAGAGTACGTTTAAAGCACAGGTGAACGCGCCCCGCCCCAATACCAGCCATGCCATAAAGGCCGGTACTCGATTTACGGTTTGTCTACTTCAGAGGGATAGAAGGCTGAGTTGATCTTGGTGCATAACGAGCATAACGGGCCAGATGACTGGTAGGCGTATACACTGTAGTATATGCGTGTGCTTTCAGTAACTTGCGGTATTTGTTCTGATTCGTATACAGACGCGGACGGTTATGCCGCCGAAGCCGGCGCAGGAAACAGTTCAAGCCGTGAAACGACTTGTCATCAAATGCAGCGACATCTGCAATCCCGTGCGGTCGACCAAACTCTGCCGGGAGTGGGCGCTGCGTATTTCGGAAGAATATTTTGATCAGGCAAATAATTCTTGCATTGCGTTGAGCTTCGCGTAGCATATCATTACGCTGCATCTATAGTGCCAACATCGGCCAGCACGGGCGTCCACCTTTCACCCTCAAACCTGCAGTGTGGTGCACGTTCCCTCGTACATCCTTTTTCTTTTTTCTTTTCGTTTCTTTTTCTCTGATCTGTTTCTTATTTTTTTCTTTCCACTTTTTGGGACTTTATCTCAAAATCTAGCTAGATTGTCTGGGAGCGTTGGGCATACAGGGGAGCGGAGCATTAAGACTCGGCCGTCGTCGATTTTGGTGCATTCTGAGCATGAAAAAACGGATTTGATAGCAAGCTAGAGACGAAAGTTGATCTAATGTACGACCTCAGTTAGCCTCTGCCAAATTCGCCGTTGAATGGCTGAAAATTGAAAAACCTTTTGTTCTTACTTTTTTGGCGGGGTGTTGTCTCATTTCGCCTAATCTCATTTCGCCTATTTTCATTTCGCCTAATTCCATTTCGCCCAATCTTTTCTCTTGATAGGCGGATCAACAACAACTACTTGCTTTGTCGTTTTTTCTTTGCCTCTTTGGCAAGCTCGTTGAGGCTTTGCGTTTTCACAGTCGTGCAAAACTAGCCTACCATTTTCAACTCAAGCAAATTTGAGCTGAACAATGAACATTTAACCCCAACATTCAGCTTAACACAATTAAAGCTCTACAAAATACTGAGAAATAATTTCATAACTCTAACACTACAGAATTCAACAGAGTTAAAGTTTCTCTGACAGAATTAAGGATTTACAGAAAATACTGGCTGAGCAAAATAGCTTTAACCCCCTAGCACAAGGCTGTAAAATTTTACGGTTTGAGAGGATCACTAAGGAGGTTAAGAAAAATCACCAGACTCGCACTTGGAGCCGCACTTTCTACAAGTCCCGCACTTTCAGGTTTTAGGGCCAAAGATTTCTTGTCCTAAAAACTCGAAAATAAGCGAAACAAGCGCGTCAGCTCCCCTTGGGCAGACGCCACCCTCCGCAAAGGAAGAATTTTTTTCAAAGTGGCATTTTTGGAATCTGCTATCTTTCCTGAGTCTTTAGTGAAAAAAGTAAACATACGTCATCTCTAGTTTTCGAGTTAGTCGGCCTTCTTTATGTACTAAAGTGTTCGAAGCTATATTTATAATTTTTTGGCACAAAGCTACTATACTTTGTTAGAACACCAGCCATATAAAAATCGCCCACACACCTGTTTTGTTTTATTGCTTTACCTTGTGAAATAACTCTGTCCTTAAATTTCACTTTTTGCCATACAAAAAATAGCAAAAAGAAAAAAATATTTAAACATGAAACTAAGTCAAATCTGCAAGTTTATGATATTCCTAATTGTTATCATAGTCAAGCATAAGAATGCGGGAAGGTGCATGTATGGTCGTGATGGCAGGAACAAATGACATGCAAAAACAAGATTCTCAGCTGTCGCTAAGCTGGGGCCGACCGCACCCCCTACGTCCGGCAGACGACAACGACGACAAAAAAGGGTCGACCTTAAGCTTACAGCTTAGCGGTCGGCCCAAAAAAATGGTACAAAAAATGATGAACGACAAAACGAAGCTTGTCAAATAGGCAAAGAAAAAAACGACAAAGTAAGTCGTTGTTGTTGGTCCGCCTATCAAAAGAAAAGATTAGACGAAATGAGATTAGGCGAAATGCTACCCAACCTTTGGCGGAGCATTAGCTGTGAGGATAATTATGCTGTTAGAGACACTGGTGTCGGGTGCAGAGATGAGCGATGTTGTCGTATCTGTGTGACCATGGTATATAAAGGTCGATGAGGAAAAGCAGCGAAACATGCCGGTGCTGATGGCAATGTTTGACCGCGAGACGTGCAGTCTGCCTAAAACTCAACTCGTCTTCACCGACGTCTTCGTTTCCAACATGATCAACGCTCTCAACCGTTAGCAACTAGTTCTACTTCTTTCCAGTATAACGTGAAAATTTCGTTGTACGGCTGTGCGGGTATGGTAATTTTGGCTACCCGACCCGACC
>Ga0056128_1010918_pt1 | contig 11267 bp, 6 predicted proteins | sample WorMetLIZISLAND2_FD_71113 | JGI IMG/M metagenome (GOLD analysis project Ga0056128, IMG submission 71113) | Marine gutless worms symbiont microbial communities from Max Planck institute for Marine Microbiology, Germany - Olavius geniculatus... ... | reverse complement strand
TATTAGAGCACATTAGAGGTTAATTTTGAACATAATGCGCTATATAAATTCACGTTTTATTTACTTACTTACGTTTATATCAATTAGTCATTGATTTGAGCACAATCCACGGTATTGTAGACCTAATAGCATGTGTACATAAAATTTTGCACAAGAGACAAAAGAAGTATATGAATCATTGTAATACCACACACAACCGGTCACTTTGTCTGTCCAGGCACACTGTCCACTGAGTGTGGGATGGAGGGGGAAAGGAGAGCAAGGCATGCTGCCATGGCGTGTGGGTGGTAATGTGGAGCCTTCAGCCAGTGTTAACACTTTCCCAGGGTATTACTGTTTGTTCTCACTTGAGGGGGAACTGCATGGAAATTTTAATAGGTAGCATATAATGTAGGCCTAGTCTAGTACTGTGTATGGGGGTGAGGATCAAATGTGGCTGTCTTACTCCTGGCACAGCATACATCACAGCACCCATAGGCTGAGAGGCAATGAAAAGAGAGAGCAAAACAACGCAGATTACACTACACTCATTAGATTAACACAGCGTGCGCAATAACACACTTTCCTTCCCATGTCTAGCCCTGACAGTGCGGCAGCACGTGGTGGGAGGCTGATTATCCAACGGGTATCGGTATTGGTATTGGGTATTGGTATCGGTATGACCCAATACTATCGGGTATTGGGTATTGGGTAGCTTCTCTAGTATCGTTCTAACCCTAAAAAATAACGCTCCGGCATCTCTATAAGATACACATAATTAAGCAGAGATGAATCTGAGGAACTAATTGAATCATTATCTGCCACTACATGGGCAACTAACTATTGCATTATGAGACAGAAGTAACAATAAAAAATAATAGCCAAGGGTACAGCATTCATGAAAGAATCCAAAAAATTGTTGATGAAACAAGGGCGGCCAGCCATCACAAAATGCCACCATCAGTAGTGTGAATTTAGTTAGTGTTGAGGTTAAAATGGTGGCCCATTTCGAAAAGAACCACAAGTTCGAAACCGATGAAATTCAGCACATCTAGCAATTACATCTAGCACAGTACATGTATCTTGCAACAACCACAAAATAACTGCACTTTCTGTCAAAACAACTCTAAAAATACAAATTGTAAACAACCTTACTTTGTGTGAAAAATGTAGAGTTTTCTCGCTGAAATGAACTCAATACATTTCCTCGTGGCACGGTGAGAATGGGATGCCTCTGCAAAGCTAAAAAAACAAAGCTAAAAAAATTAATCAAATGAAATTTAACTAATGAAACAACATAAGCTGCTGACACAACTAAGACACTATAGTTTATACTAAAAAAGAAATATAATTTGAACTATAATAAAATGTTTAAAAATGATAATAATCTTGCCTGGTTTCTACTGACTATACCTGTCACAAAAGGTAATATCCGTGATGAGAATATACTAAAATCGTAGCCAACCCTTACTACAGCACTAGAGATTTCTTCGAAATGATAGTGCACTATATAAATGTTCACTTATTATTATTAGTAGTAGTAGTAGTATTACGGCATGACTTTGATGAAGAGTCGGAGGGGGAGTGACACAGTAGTAATCACTGATCAATAGTTTCTAAGTGCGGTTTAACGGTAGCTGAAGCTAGTTCTATCATAACTAAACAGAATACCAAATCTCTGCATACCATTATGCACACCATAACGCCCAGAGCTGCAAATCTGTTGAAAAACAAAACGCTTTACACAAACTCCAACTCTTGCAGCCATGTTTCCAGAGTAGAGATGGACCAATATTACAATTTCGATTTCGATAGGAAATCATATTACCCGTATTACGCAACGTTTATTAGACTGAACACTTCAATCTAATAATGATCTAATATAAATTTGTGTTATTTGTATTAGTCGGTCATAGCATTTTTATGTTGAAAAACGTAAAATGTTATTGTCATTTAATTCTGTAAAATTTATTCTTCCTGGACATTATTTTCTTGTGGCGTATGTTTTGTTTTTTTGTGTTTTTTTGTATGCGTTGTTTTGTTGTATTGTTACATGTAGAATACATGTAAATAGGTCATTACCATGGTCATTACCAATTCGTTGTAAAAATATCACAGATTTTCGACATTTATTGTAAACCACAATTATCGAACATCACTACTATCGTAAGGTTGGTATGTTTCAGCGTTTGTCGTTTCGTTTTTTTGTTGTTTACTTTAATTTTTTTCTGTGAGAATTTGTTAGTTATAGGAAGAAATATGGATCCACGAAGTTCGGCAGGCACAAGTGCATATGGATCTGCAGGAGCATCTGGACAGTTTGAGCTGGCAACGTTTATTAGGAAGCCTCAAGTTGTACTACGTATCATCGGCTTTGTAAGTTGACGTGATATCATGGCACGACACTTCTGACATAAGTAATTCAGTAGTAACAACATGTGATTTTAGGTTTTCCCATTCGAGGGACTTCGGGGCGCCGGTCTAAAATAGGATACCCTGATTTAAGCAATATGACATACCTCACTAGACTCATAATGTATAACAATGGTAAAAGGCGGATGTGCGGATCTGCGAATGTGGCAACGGGTAAAAGACGGATGTTGATGCGGAGGACATCCGCCTTTTACCCATCGTACTTAGCCACGCCTCTGGACTGGAGCAATAAGTGGTGTATCAATTTGGGTGCCACTGTTTTGGATGCCGTCTTTCTGGCGCCACCGTTTGGACACCATGCTTTGTGACTGGCACGTTGTTATGTGCTGATGTGACGTCTGACAGGCTATCGTATACAAATTCAGTAAGAATATTTTCACTCTGTAGTGTATAATGAATAACTTATAGCAGGTAACTCAGTGGTTATTTTGTATGTGCTCTGTTGCATTGTTGGTATTGCAGGTATTTTCCATCGTAGTGTTTGGATGCATTATAAATCAAGGATGGGACAAAGGTCAGTGCTTTCACAACAAGGACATATCGACAGGAGTATGTGACTATGGCACAGCCATTGGTGTCATGGCGTTTCTACTAATGCTGATGTTTTTGGCAGCCGATGCATTCTTTGACAACGTGAGCAATGTACTGGTACGAAAATACATCGTCATTGCTGACTTCATGTGTTTTGGTAAGTCACTGGTTTCTAAGGAGTTCACATTTTTATCATGGGTATGTCAGCTCTCGAATGTAAAATTATATAGCGCATTATCATAAAAAACCTGTAATGCACTGTACACACTAATAGTGCGAGAACAAAAACGTCTTCAGTATCTGTCTGAAAATGTCGGCAGAACACTCAGGATCCCGAAGGTCATTGGGAAGTGAGTTCTAGACAGTTGGTCCAGCAACAGAAAATGGTAGGTCTGTAGCTGAATACATAATCACATGTGCAACTTAATCCTGGTGTCTGATACCATTTTTACTCCCTCTCCTTCAATAGACAGCATTATCACATTGATGACTGTCTGGAGGATAACAGGTAAGATTATTAGAACTACTATTATGTTAATTACAAATACATATGCACGCGTATAATGGAGTTCTTACAGTTTTAGGTTAACCTCATTTTTGTATTTTGTGTTTGTGTAAAGGTTAAACTTTCTGTTTATTGTAAAGTTTAAACTTACTATTCTATTATTGTGTTTGTGTGCATTCTGCCTGAAAAGGCCGTCCCCGAAATGACCTATACTGTGTCGGGTGGGACGTTAAACCCTACTCACTCACTCTGATACCATTTTCCATTTGTGATGGTTTATTGGTCAAAAATTCATGTTTTGTACAGTAGTTTACACTTTTGATGCTTCATTTAGACTGAACACTTGAGTGTGCAACCACCGGTCTTGGGCAAAATAAATCAGAATAATCACTTTACTGTGTTTTATGTCGTATGCTTTAAAATAAATGCTTGTCTATAGTTCTAACCATTTTGACATGCATGGTCTATGCATATGTGATAGTTAGACGAACGGATGGATGACAGCATTCTGAGCAGAAGTAACATAGGCACTAACCAATAACTCACTGTGAAAACTTGCATGATTTAATTGTTGCATAATTTATTTTGTCACAGTATGAGAAACTTCCTCACTGTCACACAGAAGTATTATTTCAGAACAGCATTGCAGATTTGTTGCACAGTTGCTACTTTCATTTCTTCTAGTTTTCGGCATTTTAACCATTTTTCGTGAAATAATTCCGTGAGTGTGACATTGTTTTTTTTTGTTGTCAGGGGTCATGTCATTTCTTTGGTTTGTGAGCTTCTGCTACATGGCTGCCGGATGGCACAGAGCTTATGATGTGTCTGCTTGGTACAAGAGTGGTGTGGAAGCAGCAATTGCATTCTCATTCTTTTCCATCTGTATTTCTGTAAGTATGCATTTGTTACATTTGCAAACATACACACACATTGGACACATATAAAACTGTATTGTGTCTGTGTACTGTTGGGTGTTATATTTCTGTAACGGAAGTATTGGAGTAGAGTAACATTAGTACGGTATTCAATAGTACTGCAACAGTGATACACTTATACACGCAATGTTTCAAAAAGTGTTCATTTTTGTCTTTACTTCGACATGTGTCTGCCAGTTTTCATAGTTATTTGGCTGACATACTGGTGCTATGGGAAATTTGTAACAAGAAGATGTGTATTATGTAATCAACTGACGTCAGTTGCTTAGTTTGTATAAATGCACTGCTTTGTACAAACTTTGCTGCTATAGCCCTAGGAATAGGAAGTGTAGACATCTTAATTTTAGATGTGATTTATGCAAGTTAATGAAATAACACAACAGCTTAGTTAACAGTTAATAATGGCTAATGTTTGAAATGTAGTATCGTTACTGCTGTTAAGTAGCTATAACGGTGACTGGGTTTGTAATTAGTTCGTAGTGGAGCGAATTATTCAACCATAGAATGGCATCCAGCTTAGTCGTTAGTCCATTTTTGGTAATTTGTGACATGGAGTGCAACGGTTGGCAACAGCCACTGATGCTGATTTTGTAACAGCAGTGCTTTTCTTCCCACCGCAATTCAGCGTTTGATTACTTTCCACATATTCACTCAACTATTGAACAAGAAAAAGTTGTAAGTAGCTTCTTTGCATAATAGATGCGATGACTAACGTTTGATGTGTTATGTGGACACAGGTGATTCTGACAGTACTTGGGGTTCTTCGGTACCGGGAGGGCGTGTCAGTTGGATCTATCTATGGAAGTGGCAGTGATTCGTACACCGACACTGGTGCATCGCCTTTCTAATGTTGCCGTGGTCTGTCGTCCACCTACATGATGGAATTACTGAACAACTCTAGTGAACAATTTGGCACATGCTGTGAAGGATTCCATTTCATAACGTTGTGGCTGATGGTGCTTTTCTATTATTGCTGTCATTTTCTTTTGGTTTTGGTACAATTATTTAGTTTGCTTTTTTCTCTAGTATTCTGACTTATAAACTGTTCTGTTTCTTGCTTGCAAGTACTATCTAGCAGTATATATTCGTTTTTGCCACTGAGCTTTGTGTTATAGACTTATAGTTGTTGTTTTTGAATGAGCACTGCATGAACGTTGCATTATGGCATACTTTCACAAATATGGAAGCAGTTTCAGTAGCTTGGTTTGTTCATTGGTTGACTGCTGTACAGTATTGCTGTGTGCTGTGATGTAATTTAGTGGTTTGTTTTTTGCATGTTTGTTGCATTTCTGGCACAGAAGTGTTGGGCGGAATGGGAAATTTACATACGGATGTCCACTCGCATACACAGTTCAAGAAGTCTAGGGTATGGAAGCCAGGTTGGGCATCTGGCCAACATTACGCGAGTTCGTGTTTCAGCAAGAAGTAGAACTGTTTTTATTCTAATCCATTTTTCTTGGTCTTACATCCACTAAAGAACTCAGTTCGATTAACTTTTTTTCTTGTCCATAGATAAGAAACTGGACTGAAAATGGATGAGAAAATGTCTGTAGTCCTTAAGGATTAAGAAAAAAGTGCGCATTCATTTTCACTGCAGCTGTCTGTTGCATTTACAATTATTATTTTTTTTCTAGTAGATAATCTCAAATATTGGTTTTTAGAAAAAAGATAACATCGAAGTTAGACTTCAGTTCATGTTTGCGATTATCTTGCTATTTATTCTAAGAGAAATTGTCAACTATAGTGTTTTTCTTGACTAAACATGAACTCTCGTTTTGTTCCCTGATGCTGAAGCTCTATTGTTGTGCACAGGTTTAATGCATGCATTTGTAAACGTGCTTTTGTGTACCGGCTTTCTGAATTGCACTGTTTTGGCTTTCAGCTACAATTAAGGACTTTGCATTATGCAGTTTGAATTGTTCCAAGCAAGAATAATGAAAACATTTCTTTTCTTTGAAACTTGAACTGAATGGTGTGAATTGCAGTGCTGCAAGCTTGGCTCTTGACAGGTAGGCCTATTCCTACTCTCTGGAGGATAACAGGGAAGATCATTACAACTACCATTATTGTTAATTACATCTGCACGTGTATAATGGAGTTCTTACGTTTTTAGGTTTAGCTCGTTTTTTGTGTGTTTTGTGTTTTTGTAAAGGTTAAACTTTTTGTTTCTTTATTGTAGAGCTTAAACTTGCTGTTTTATTATTATGCGTTTGTGTGCATTCTGCGTGGAAAGGCCATCTCCAAAATTACCTATGGTATACTGTGTTGCGTGGGACATTAAACCATACTCACTCCTCACTCACTCCTATTCCTGCTGAAGAACTTGCCATGCATGCATAAATCTGGTACACTGTGTCCCCCCCAAAAAAACATCCCCAACATTTTTGACTGTAACTTGAAAACAGATTATCAGATTTTGATAATTTTTGGTGCAGATATTCCTGACACAACTTGCCATTAAATGACTGTTCATTTTCCCACCTTACCCAATGTATGCTTCTGCACTACCTAGGGAAAACAGATCAAGCGAAATATATGTTGAAATGAACAGAAAACCTGGAAATACATTCCCGACATGTCGATCGTAACTTGAATAAAGATTAGCAGATTTTAATAATATTTGGTGGAAATATTTCCGATGCAACTGGCTATTAAATAAGTGTTTTAGTTTTCACCTCACCCAACGTCTGCTTTTGCACTACCTGGGGAAAGCAGACCAAGCATAATACGTGTTGAAATGAATGAAAAAAACGTCAATAAATTCCATCTATCCTAATCTGTGAGCCCCAACAACAGGTCTGTTACAAGGTTTGACTGTCATGCAGCAGTGTGTCTACCAGATGAAGTTTAGGAATGTTTGCAAAGTCAAGAAGCGACTGGTACAGTCTGGATTGGTCTGGAGCTGAACATTATTGATACTGCTGTCAATGAATGGAGAAAGCGTCTCCTTACCTGTGTTCGCATAGTCCACATACACTTCAAAAACAATTTTACTGCAGGCTGTTGACAACTAAATGAATTGTCAGCCAAAGTGTCAGAAATGTGAAAAATGTGTTTTTATGCTTTATGTTAATTAAGAAATCATATCGCATTGGATAAAAAATATTTTGCTGGTTGTTTTTTCTCAGGTAGTGCAAAAACAAACGTTGGATGAGGTGCGAAACTGAATGGTTGTTTGATAGCAAGTTGTGTCAGGACTTACTATCAAAATCTATTAATTGGTTTTCAAGTTACAGTCAAAAATGTTGGGGATGTTTTTTGGGACAGTGTAGGTGCCATAGGCCAGGCTGGAGGTCTAGAGTCCATATCTTTATATCGTGCTGCATCTAGTTAAGTTGGTTGTAATTAGTTAAGTTATAAGTTATTTACTTCTGACAGTCCAGTGTTGATGGTTTTACTCAAGCGTGCTATCAGGTGAGTGACTTGTGTTGAAATTACTGTTGTCATAATGTGCGGGTAAAATGTTATTTCAGTCACTTTGTTGAAATAGCTGTCCATTTAGTCTTTGCAGTGCACAAGTGTGGTTTTGCTGTTAGTTTGCACATTGAAAGTCGATGTTCTTTGCGTCGGCAGCTGACTGCTTCATTGATTCTTGATTGCTTAGATGTGTTAAGAAGGGTGTTGCACATTTTGTGTAGCATCAGTATACTGTTCATGTGCTTTAGCCTTAAGGTGACCTGGTGCTTTTGTGTTCTGTATGCAGATGCCTTGATTGAGTGTATCTTCTAGACTGCTGGGCTTGGTGTTGGCTGTTCTATATGGCAGGGGTGTGATAAGTGGTAAGACAGTATGAGCGCTTGTATTGGACAGATGAAAATTTAGTTTTGAAAGACACGGCCAAAAGAATGAATAAAAATTACGGCTGGTGACGATTAAAATTTTTTTTACTTTTTTTACAAATTAATCATAATTGATGGATTAATTTTTGTAGTCAAGAAAGAATGCAAAGATCTCAACAGCTGATTGTTGTTATCTTCGCAAATTAAAGCAGAATCGAAAAAGTGATGATGCAGTAGTGTACGCGAACTGTGTAGTCAAACCTCAAAAAGTGCAGACTGTTAAACTGTCGTTATGTAACTAAGAAGCTTGACATGTCTTATGCGAAATACAAATTACAACTGCAAATTACAAATGTTAGTCGTCAGTCCAAGATTTTAATCATTTACATACTATTCAATCAACTAATTTTTTTAACAATAAATTGATTAATTGTTAATCTCTGCAGCCCCAATGAAGATGTTTTCTATTATAAAGGAGCTGATATGTGGAATATATAAATCATCACAATATGCCTGGGATCTGTGTGTTTAAGTTGAGGATCATTGATTCCTTTTACCAAGGCCCTCTGGCCCCCAATATAGGCGTGGACTTCCTTATTGCCATCACCACGCCCCTGCTATATGGTTTTGTTCTGTTTGATTTAAGTATTTCTCAACGGTTGAACTGAGCGAGTTGGTTCAGTTTGTGGTGCCTTTTGATTTTTCCATCGACTGGGCTTCGACGTTGTCACTTGTGCCTGCTTTAGACAGTGCCGTTTATGCAGCATTTTTGCTTTTGTGAACGTTATGCAGTTGCCGTTGTTTGTCTGTTAGTGTTGTTTTGTTTGTTAGTGATTTTGTACTTTGAACGTTACGAACCGGTACTGTAGTTTGGTGTGGACGCAAACAGTCAACGTTCGATTATGTCGATGTTTGCAGTGAAAATCTTAAGTAAGAACAAACTATTGCATCGTTTACTTCTCTTAGTACTGAGCAGTGTTATTTACTGGCGCTGTTGTATTGGTATTTAATTTTATGGTTTTGGGGTACTACTGGAGGAACAAGGTAGGCTGGTTTGTAATCATAAATTGGCCTATACTGTGCCAAGTAATAAGTGAATAAGCTGCTATGTTATCATTAAGATTGATGATGAATTAGTAACTATTAAAAGGTTTTGTTGACCATTTAAAGAATGACCGAACAAGTAGAACAATTAAAACCCTCGCTCAAAGCTCTGCCAACAGATATCATGCAAACAAAAATAGCACAAAAACCCACATGACCTTGACCTATAACCTTTATATTCAATAGGGTGCTAGAGGTTGTCGAGATACATGTTCATGCAAAATGTCATCAAGCTAAGTGCAGCAGTTCATGAGATTGTATTGAGAGAGAGAAACAAAAAGTTGAGGAATTATGCTAATAAACTACCAGATTGTCGTAAAAGTTTATAATGAATCGATTGATTACAAGAAGCTCAGCTGTCTCTAGGATAGCTGACTGTACTGGTTGTCAGTGACCTTTAAGGTCATCCAAGGTGAATAATTTGTATCTTATCTCACAAGGTGTATGCCATTTCATATTAGTGATTAATAGTAACCTTGGCCGTATTCTCACCGTTTTCGAGATATGGCCAGTTTTCCAATGAATACCCCTTCATTCAACCCCAATTTGAAAATGTTTCGCTTGCAGTAGATCGCAGAAATTTTGCATGCCTGAGGTTAAGATGCATGGCGAATTAATCGTATAAAAACTTTCCCCTACGATTTACCTGTTGGCCCGGTTACAGACGGACGACAACCATGCCATCAGCTCGACCGTTACTTAAGTATTGTCGGCTAAAAAGCTAGAAAAACAATAGGCTTAGGATGAGAAGCAGTGGCCATGATCGGAACAAAGAAGTGTTTAAATGCAGCTTTACCCGGTTCGTCTTCTTTGACGTAGTGCAAGTGACAAAGATTGGTGACAACCGATAGGAGGTCCTTGTTGTGTTGTGAAACGAAGTCTCTATGTAGCATGATTGCGTTGACACTGTTGATGTCTCACCCTCCGTAGCTCTGAGATGGGCTTCCCATTAAAAGCTATATCACCACCTTCTACCTTTAACTAGCTAGCACGCAGCAGGAAAAGCACTATAGAGAAACAATATTGTAGCATTTTTTTATCAAGAATACGCTGCCAAAATGGCAGCAAGTAAAACACACTTTATGTACAACAGGTGAAAAAAGCCACACGAAACACAACTTAATGCATCACCACAGATGCTGGTTTACTCCGGGCAGCTGGCTGTTGCTTTTCCATTTAACAACAGACATAGCAAGCCTGCTAGTATCGTGCCAGCCCAGTGTCAACATATGTGACTGTCTTCCCCCTGGACTTTGGACTTCTTGAGCTGTAAGCTGGCACACCGCTTATTCCAACCCTGGGAAACGTTCGAAGCAATTTTGGTTTCACTATGCCTTTTCGTTTCAGAGCTGAGAGCCCGTACGGGACGGGATGAACGGGTGATCAAGACTCGGGAATTCATAAGCCTACTATTATGACTGCCCAGGCCCGTCGAGAGCCACAATGGGGCCCGGGGAAACATTCTCGTGGGGCCCCCAAACATTTTCATGGGGCCCATCTGGGAAGAAATTACAAGAAGTCGATGCCCGTTTAAACTATGCTGCTACAGCCACATAGGCATTTCTATTTGTAAGTGCAGTTACTGCCAGTCATCAACATTCACAGTAATACACAGTAATCTTGAAAATGCATGCCACAGTGAGATTCAACAAGAAACAGTCAACACAAAAACATAATACTAATGTTAAAGGCACAAGAAATTTGCGCTAATGTTCACGAGGCGCGCGAAAGCCTATATCAGTTCCGGTTCAGTAGTTTAGCTGAAAATTGGGGTGTTCACGCTAAATTAATATAGAAATACCAAACTCTCTATCTGGATCGCGTAGCGATAGTTCCGTGGCGCCACCTTGTGAATAATAGAGACTTGTGTCGCAGCCCGAAATCGCCAAAAAATCGATAAAACCCCCTATTTTGGCGTTCATGGTCATTCAAGGTCATTGAATTCGGCGCCAATTAAGAGCCAGTGTACGACTTCCTATTAGTGATTAATAGTAACTTAGG
>Ga0056128_1010917_pt1 | contig 11268 bp, 6 predicted proteins | sample WorMetLIZISLAND2_FD_71113 | JGI IMG/M metagenome (GOLD analysis project Ga0056128, IMG submission 71113) | Marine gutless worms symbiont microbial communities from Max Planck institute for Marine Microbiology, Germany - Olavius geniculatus... ... | reverse complement strand
CGGACTTGTTTCGCCTAACGCAGGAGGAATCGCGGTAGACGGAATAAAAATCCGATTTTGAAAATCTTCATCCGTTTCGGAGATATTCGTCGCCGAACTTCGAAGTCGTCCGAAATCGGGACAAATTTTGCATGTTTTTGGCCCCTGAAATTTTTTTGGAGTCCGCGTTCCAAAATTTTGGACCAGCATTATAAAATAGGGCCTATTACTGACCATCGTGCAAAATTTCATGCCGGTCGGCCCACGCATCTCGGAGATTTCGCGATTGGAGAAAAAACATCAGGAGTAAAACAGAAGTCCTTCCGAAAACTATCGTTTTCGGGCGGACTAATAATGACAACTAGAGTCATCGACCATTATTGGAAATTTTTTCCCTGTTCCTGAAATCGGGCAATTTTTTTATGACCTGCGAGGAGACATTTTCCAATAACGATTCCGACGCCAGTCACTATTAAACGGGTCTCAATTAGACGCCGGGTCTCTAATACAAGCCGAAAGGAACGAAAAAGCTCTTAAAAGAATACAAAAGAAAAAGATGCGCGCGAGGAGTACATTAGATTGGTCATATTTCTTGTTAAATAGTGTGTGACTTGGAGGGCAGTTAGTACTATAAGTCCTACTTGTCTGTAATATTGCAGGTATTATAATGAATACGTTGGTAATCGAAAGACCGGCCGTTGAATAATGTTTGCTCGGAATTCCTCGGCACCAAGTTTTCCTCTATTTTTAGTACTGTAATAACTTCAATTGGGTTGCTTTCCGGTGCTTGCTTTTCTGATTTAGGTGGTTGGAGACTGTAGCTGGTCGTGTAAACAGCAGATTGGTCGGAGTAGCCCGTGCTATTCGGCCCACTGGCCCAGTATATGCGAGGTCCCGCCCGAGATGATTTCTGTGCAGTCGTTTCGGTCAGTGGCTGGCTTTACGTGCGCTGGTAACGCCACGACGCGCTGCGGTCGTCACCCGTACTACGTCATCACGTGGCTATGACGTCATCCTGCGCCGCGCATGTGCGCTTCACTACACACGTGACCGGCAGTGAGGCGGCTACACGCGTTTCCTCACTTTTTAACTCAAATTTATGTAAGAAGGTGTAATTGTGTAGCCATATGACTTTATTGGATTTCTTACTGTTATTTTCCAGGGACGGGTTTAGAAAATAATGTGAAGGGGACGGGTGTGTACGTATATTTTTACGTTAGGCTTGGCTAACCTTGCTCTTTATTTGTGATCAATTTTTCTTTTTCATTTTTTTCTTCACCTGCAGCGTGTGCCTTGGCAGCAGCCTGTTAATTTTACAGCTGAGATAATTACAAATTAATTTACAAGGGTACTGCAGCGTTGAGCGTATTATAGTACTTCTGTTCTGTTTTGAACAAAGCTTTGAAACAAAGCCCAGGACACGCAGAAATTAAGCATCCCCACGTTCTTTTCCTATGACCGTATCATCCTTGTGTGGTGAGCGCGGTCGCCGGTAGCCTATACCATTGTGACGTGGGTCGGTCTCTCGTTTATCGTCTGTCGTAACTTCCGCCTCGGTTACTTTCTCTACAATGCCTTTATATCATTCTTCCACTATGTAGCTGATCCAGCATCCGCGCACCCTCCCTCCCCGCCACTCCGCATTTTCCCTTCCTGCTTCCCTCTGTGCTGTGTATTCACCCGAGGTGTCGGTGTGTCCGATCGATGCATGTCCTGTCCTGTCCTTCGTGTGACGCGACCATTAGTGAAGGATCGTCGCGAAAATATCGATGTGTGTCGCATTTTAGTTTATAGAAGTACATTGTTCGAACACCCTCCCGTCTGTGCAAAATCGTGCGTGCGCTATAATGGCCAGTGTTTTTTCTCGTCCCAAAAGCGTTCGAGAGAAACAGATCGGTAGGGCTGCTCGAAGAGCTCGAAGACCGAGAATCAAAGACGAAGGGTGATGGCGTGGCTAGGATTCTTGAGAAGGGGAAGCGAGCCCTCTCCCCTACAGCACACTGGAGTGGGGGGGGCTGAAATTCTCATACTCGTCGAGATGGGACAAAACACTGGCTAATGGCATACGCATTGATTGCGTAAGTTGTCGCGTATTTGTCGAGGAGTGTGATGGTGACGTCGTTGAGCAATATACGCCGGGAAACTACTTGCAGTGTTCGTGATGCCAATGGCGTAGACAAGGGAAGAGGGCAGAGGGCTCAGTCCCTCCCAATCCCACAGACAAGACATATTGCACACATTCAAACTGCACTAAACTTGCCAATTTCGTCAATTGATTTTCAGGAAAATAATTAAAGTTGTTGCCACTAGATCTCATATTTTGAAGAAAATGCACCAACTTCGATTTCGGTTGGGTCTCACTGTCCGCCCCGGAACCCGCTGGGGGCTCACGGCGATCTCCCAAGCCCCTGCTGGATTTTAAGAGTCCTACTTTTGAGGGGAGGGAGGAGAACTGCAGAGGAGAGCAGAAAGGGAAGGGGGCAATGCAGGAAAACGTAGGGAAAGGAGGGAGGGAATGAAAGAGCGAGAAAAGGGGATGGGAAGGGAGAGCAGGCCCCTCCATTTTACATTTCTGGCTACACTACTGGCCGTCTGCCTGGACGTGGTGTGGTTCACAGGACGTCGTGAATTGGATTGATTGCGTCGGTCGGTCTGTCAGGCGTAGATTAAACTGTCGACGTCGTTCTGCGTGTGCGTATGTGCTTCTTTTCAGCTAACTGCATGCCCTGGCGATGCCGCGTGCGGTCAGGAGACACTGGCAGCAAAGGCGCGTCGCCGAACGCCGGCAGACTCGTCGACCGACTGAGAAATCTGACGATCTACGCATTAACGGAAAATAAATTGGGCGCCGCGCTATCCAGTGCGGATTTGGAATCCACCGCAGCGTATAGAAAACTTCGCAGCATTCTGAGCTGTGGAAGCACTGGGACAGCTCAGACCTCCGCTGGCGCCTGAGGAATCAAGGTCATCAGTGTTGGTACATCCGAAAAGTTTGTTTACATTGCTGGTTAAGCTGCAACTCTTATCTGCAACCATCTTCACGCTAAATTAGTAAAGAGTAACGGAAAGCGTGCATTTTGAAGGGCAGTGGTACCCATATTTGACGCCTCGGTACGGAGAACTGCAGTCTTAAACCTAAGGTGCTGACATTTAAACTGCTAAAAGCTACGTTCTTTGCTGAAAATTTTTCTACACCCTTGCTCTTCTTCAAATCATTTTCTGGCTTTTGCATTAATTTGTATATTAGCGGACAAGCATGCAGACGGAGCTAAAGGAAATAACAAACTCCGTTTCTATGGGAAGTGAATTGGGGTAATTTCGCCTGTGCTGGGTGACATACACCCCGTATGCTGTGAGCGGATCAGTGGTCCGCAACTATACAAATCAGTGGATTGCAATGTGAAGGTTCGGCGCACCTCCACATTGGTCCTTCACAAGCCGCCAGTCACTTTCCTTCCACTGATACCCGTGCCAACGACACGCGACAAATTGATAGCGCCCAATTTCTGATGTATTGCTGACCGAATCGCTGCAGCTTATACACTGCGTGTTCTTATGCCTCGCTGAATGATCATTATAGTATGCCTGTTGGCTGCGTGAAATGACAGATTTACTCCTTCATTTTATCCAACGCCGAGTCTGTCGTGATTTGATAGCAAAGCGGAAGCCCGATATTTCCCTCTACCGAAATGGCGTGGCGCAATTCCAAATGTGTATATCGTCTTCAGGCTGCTATCTACGACGGTCATTAAACTCAGTCACAGCTGATACTGTTCTCAGGAATAAATCACCTAAACGAAACGTATACATCGCGCGAATTTATCGTATTTCGAAATTTTACGGAACAAGATAATGTTCAAACGAACACGGAGTCTGTCCATTGCATCTCGATAGCTTACAGTAAAGTCCGTATAAATTCAGTCAGTGAGCTGTGCAGGCCAGTGGTAAAAAAAATTAAAAAGTTTAATTGCCGCCTCGAATATAATGGGGTCAAGACCCTCACCTTTTGCGGTCACGTGACGTCATCGGTTACGTGACAAGTTACGTGACCGTTCGACTCGCGGTGGGCCATTTCCTATGAGTGGTCATGGACCATGCGTCTATCTGTCTATCTCGCACCGTGAGATATGGCGCCTCAAAAGTTGGACGGACGTATAATATGCAAGCACGGACGGACGGACGGTCGCTCAGGTGATTTTATACTCTGTCTGATGCTTCTCTGATTAGCAGTGATTTTTGCGTATTTCCCACCTGAAACGCAGGACGTCGGCGTCGGCGTCCCCCTACTTTTAGGCATGAGATTCACGCAAAATACGTTCGATTCCCAAGTCCTTGTACATTTTGCCTCCGTTTCAACGCAGAGCTCATTTATAGAACACTCGTACTCGTCTCGTTTCTTGTTGCTATTTTTATGCCTCCGCCCGACGTCTGCGCGGTGACCTCTTTAGTATTCAACTCCTAAGACGCTGGGCAATGGACGGACGTCCGCATATAATGTCCGCATTCGGCACTGACAGGTTATCGTGTTCGAGTACAATCACGCGGTTTATGTTGCGCCAGCGGGCAATAATATCGAACGTTATTAATACTTGATCCGTAGTGAGATGCATCGCCGCTCCTACAGTGAGATCGCGAGCAAGTGCATGGTGATGTGATGTAATTGTCGTCGAGATTGATGACGTCGATGAGACAACCAAACCGAACTCCCGCCGGACATAACCCCCTCTATGGACAAGCTAGGACAGAGCCCCTTCCACCAAGAACAGAACCCCCTAGATTTATATTTGCAGTCCATTCTCCCCGTCAGTGCGGGTCGTCGGTATGCTATGGGCCTATAATACGCCATTTGTTAAGGCGCGCAGTACAGAGCGACTTAACTGAACTGAACGTCGGTGGCCTACGTGACTAGGCGCACGTACGCGTCAACCAAAGACCAATGGGTATATTGCAGCTATATACAGTGGGAAGTCAGCCTGCTTTAACATAGCAGTTCAGTTCAGTTACGTCGCTCTGTACGTGGCTTTAACATCTTAGTTTTAGTTATTTATTTAATTTTGAAATAAAAATGTAATAATTGCCAGGAGTTACAGGGGGCTTTGTAAGGAGGAGGGTTATGCTCGGACACCGATAACGACGAAGTGAGTGATTCTCGTGAGATTTCTTCAAGACAATCGCAGCATCACGACAGTCAGTCGTTAGCATGGTCGTGATCGTCTTAGCGACCAACTTACGATTACGGTCCTTTCCGGTGTCGCATTAAAACGTCTCTAACGTGAAAAATCACCCATGGGAAGCTAGGAATAATCATGATACTGATTCGTCTTTCTTTCTATTAAAATCTTTCCGGCCGCATGAAAAAAGTCTATCCAGCTATTAGAACTCTGCCGTGGTCGTGCAATCGCCCTTTCCCAATGCTTTTTTTCTGTGTAAAGGCTCGCCGGAGGGAGAATTTTATAAGCTTAGGAGGTGATCCTATAATGTGACACCCAGTGTCATCTTGTTACTTTCAGACGTACGTGTGACGTCAATGTCGTCATGAGTCCGTGCCAGTCACGTGACCGGTGGGTCAATCTTCATTTCTTCAAAGGGTCAAAGGTCAAGGTCTTCTGACGTCAATAACCTTCAGAAAATGACTCAACTTGCATAACCAAGTTCGAATTTGCTGTCAACGCCTGGGACGCTTGGCTTCTGTACGGACGGCCGCATGAGATGTTGGCACTTGGTGTGTGCCGACATCTTTAATTCTAGTTCGATGTCATTCGACGTTATTCACCGTTTATCTGCTTTGCCATGCATGGCCGCCGCTATCCGCTAGTCCACTAACAGGCTTCGCACAGGTGCAATAGTTATCTTATGCAGTTAAGTGCATCTGCATCGTCTTTTTCTGGTATTGCAGTTCTATTGCAGACTTTGTAACATAAAGTTGTATCTGACCTGCGCGAACTCCGTAGTAAGTGTTTCGACCGGCATATAACCGCGGGTAATTAGGTGCATATTACAGCTATCCACAGCGGGAAGTCGGCGGCCTACGTGTTCGGACGAGAGGCGTCTTGTTACGCGTCGGGATTGCGGGTCAGTGATTCAGAGGGTCAAAGGTTGGTTGCAGTTACAGCGTCAGTTGGATGTCTGTACGTGTTTGATGTGATAGTTCCACGCCCGTCCGCACGGTGGCGCCAGTTACTGTATCGTCTTGACGCTGGTCGTACCAACTCGGTACAGTCTGCAGGTCAGAAGGTTCTCTGAGGGCGAAGTGAGTGGGCGAGCGAGGACGGAAGTAAGGTAGCTGTGTGGCGGCATGCACTGGCTATGGAACTTCGGATAATAGACAGTCGTCACTGGTACACTCGTACCACGCAAGAAGACCTTCATGCTATAGAATACAGTAAAACCTGCAGCGATTACCCACGTGCGTCGAATTACTGTACCGTATCCTAGCATTGATTGTAGCGTTTGATATAGCAGCGTCACCATAGAGTGTATTGGATTGCAGTCACCCTGTGAAATCGCTTTCTTTATTCGACCGGAAGTCGGACGCTGGTCTTCGGATATACGTAGTACGGTCGGCCTACTTTAGCGACAGCTGGGTTTCTTGTCGTTTGTTAATCTGGCCGTTGGTTTGACGTACGTCTGGCTGCCATGCAGTAAGCCTAAACTCAGCAATCGTTCACCGTTCATGGATGATAAACGGTCTTCGTTTCTGCATGCTTCGCGGAGGCCGCCTCGCCCTCGTCTTTCAGGCGTCTCCGGATCGCCATATTTCGTTTAGTCGTGCGTCCGCAATTCCATACACGTACTTTGACGAACTCACCAATGAGCAAGCGGTAATGCATTACAGTAGGCACCGTCTCAGGTCGTCGGTGGCCTACGTGACTACAAAAACGTACGCGTCAACCAATGACCAATGAGCTCGCCCTGCTTGCCCATTGGTCAGTTTGTCAAAAACGAAACCATGTCAGTTCAGTTCAGTTAATTCGGTCTGTACGTGCCGTTGCGTGTAAGAACTGAAACTCGCAGCAGCAGATGTGGATCATAGGTCCGCGAACGGCATCCTGTCGACTCTGAAATCAGCACACCTCCCGCTGTCCCGCGTCCGATCCGCTGGTCGTTTAGTCCTGACTGGTCAGGCGTAAACGGACCGACCGAATGACTGACCACTTGTCAGCTGAGCTGGGTCGGTCAGTACGCGCCGCAACAGCTGAGCTGAGCTGAGCTCTTTTCAGCCCTTCGCCTCTCGGAGCATTGAGAATAGCGGCGGGCGTTAGCTTTCTGTCTATCATCCGTCAATCGTGCCCTGTGCCTTCAAGTACTTTCTTTCCAGTGGCGTAGCCAAGGAGGGGAGGGGGCAAGGGACTCAGCCCCCCCGCTACCCCTCCCCCTCTTCCCCGCTTTCCTAGATAAGACACTAGCACACGTTTAAACTGCACTAAATGCGCCAATTTTGTTAGTTTATTCTAAGTCTGAAATGAAAATTATTAAAATAAATTTGTTGCCACCAGATCTTATATTTTAAAGCTGCAATGGTCCAAATTCGAATTCGGCTGGAGCTCCACCTCAGACCCCGCTGAGGGAGCTTACAACCCTCCTCCAGACTCTCTAGCTAGATTTTAGGACTTTTACTTCTATAGGGAGAGGAGGGAATAGGGGAAAAGGGAAAGGAAAAAGGAGGGATACGGAGGGGAGAACAGGAAGGGAAAAAGAAGAGGAGGGGGAAGGGAAGGAAGCGAGGCCCCAGTTCACATTTTGGCTGCGCCACTGTTTCTCTTACATTCCATTTCTATGTCTGTCTGTCAATCAATGCCCAGAGCGCCCAGCGACCGTCGGCATCCACTTCCAAACTTTGATTTATGTATTCGGCGTTGCTTTACAGCGCTGCGTTTTCGATATTGGTTCATCTTTGACTTCGCATTGCCGCTGTATATTAACGACGATTGCATGCGAGTCGTTTACTCGCCTGCTTGAGAAAACGGTGCTAGTGGTGTGCAGGGTTGATCCGTGACGCCCGTTTTGACACAAATAAAGACCGACAGACAGAACACTGATATTATATACCACCGGGCTTACGGGCGTATTTCGTTGCGTTGCTGAAATGACGTCCGCGATTTAGCACCACCACTCGATACAACTTGTCATAGCTGCAGACACGTCCGTGGAAGCCCGAGGTCCATTCGTTCGTTTTGTCGTGTATTTGCTCTACAAGTTCGTATAGCATACGGCAGTCAACGACAGATTGAAGTTAGTGGAGTATAGGCCGTGTGCGGCATTGCAGTCTGCGATTAATAAACTGAGGCGGGCTGTAAACAACTTTGTGTCTTTTGACTGACGGTAGGCCGGATGCAGTATAGTTACCGTGATTCACTACAGTACAGTACTATATCCCGGCTGCAGTGAGACGTGGCACTTGACAGGCAGCGGATGTGAGAATTGAGCAGAAAAGCGCTGGGACAGCAAGATTGTAGGCACTAGGCGGCGTGAGCGTGCTATATTATTGTGCCGACAAAAGACTACTCATCTCATCTTGCGCCGTATGCCCGTCTCGTGCAGCTGCAGCAGCGGGATTCCTGGAATGATGGAGCTAGTGCTGGGCGCCGCGATGAGTTCGTTTCGATGTCGGAATAATTATTGACAGTAATTACGGTGTGTCCCACGCATTACATCTATGCAGTGAACTTTTGGGTTGTTGTCTTGTTGCAAAACCGGACTATGCAAACTAAGGGTTTCCGTCGCCGAAGCACTGATAAGTTTTTTACTATACGTGCATGAAAAAACTAGTAAGTCGATTAACTGTTTGAGCTACATAAAACCGAAAAGCAGTGCAAATTTGTGAATTGAGGATTATTAGAAATTTAATAATAGCTTTAAGTGTACAGTGAGCGAACAGTTTGTTGGCTATTTGTGTGGTGTGCTGATTTGTGATTGAATTTATGTATCCATGCAGTACGCTGCAGTCAGGCAAGTTTCAAACGCATGTTATTATAATGAAATTGGAAGGTGTACTGAACGGAATAAAAAGGAAAGATTTCGAAGTGGTATCGTATGGCCCAGCTCTAGAGCGCGAAGGCGGCACACGGCTTTGGGATGCGGCCCGGTGCCGTATGAAGACGTTGTGTATAGGCGCCTAACTCTCTAGTCTTCCTGCTGCCGCTGCCGCTGCTGCTGCTGCTGGCATGAATGGGCGATAATGGAGTGCTTCGTGCATGGGAGTGATGATGATTATGATTGAAGTCAGCTGTTATGATGATGACGTCATCAAGTCACGTGTTTTACCGCCGTACAAATAGCTTCTAGACGATTTTCCGGTCAAAACAAAAACGAAGCTGCCGGGTAAAGATCCTGTGCCTTTTATATTTGCTGCAGTACATTGACGGAGTGAACTTACACGCATTATGTTGGAATTTAATCAGTTTAAAGTGCGAGTGAATGAATTAGTTTTTTTAGCTTACGTATACTGTATGTCCCCTTTCAGCAGTAATCGCGATATAGGCCTATGGTGGTGTGCCATCGCATATAGGTTTATAAATAAGTTTGTATGAATAGACATAATAGGTGAAAATTAGGGCTGTTGTCAGTGTACCTGCTGTGTAGCAATTTTCTGCTATTAGCCGCCAGTTTGCTGTCGAGTTGCTTATATAGCATTCTTCCCTGGACTGGAGTTGTGTACATAATTGTACAATCTGTGATTGTCAGCCATATTTATACTTCTGCCGTCGGCCCTACTGTAATTGACCATCATGACTGACTGTATCTGCTGTATATAATGGGCTCAGTGAGGACCTGTCATATTGGCTAGGTTATTTCTTGTGTGCAACGTGTGACTCTCCGGTTGACATTTTACGCTCACTGCATGGTGTGTGATAATGCGGGATCGTGTCGTGTTGACTGTTTTGATCGTGTTGCTGTGCTGGTAGGGTCTGTAAGAATCATATTCTGTGGTGTCGTTCTTATTTTCGTTCTAGCACGCTTATGAATTGGGTGTCTCGCTTCATTTCCTCTTTTTCTTTCTCCTTCCTTGCTCTCTTTTCCCCTTTCCTTTTTCCTTTCTTTTCTCGTTTTTTCCCTTTAGAATTAGGACCCCTAAATATGTGGGGGCAGTTAGGTGGGGGGGGGCAGCGGTGCAATTATGGGCTTAAAATGTGAGATTTGTTGGCAACAATTTTATTATTTTCTGAGTCTCTAATATTCATTTTAACAAAAATTTGAGATTGGGTTAAATCTGGGCATCCTGGCCTCCCTTGTCAACGCCGCTGTTGCCCCGCTATATTTGTGAGTGTCCTTGTGAGCAGCCTACCACCTCCCCACTATACTGCAAATTCTGACGCGGTCTGGTGCCCTATGGGTCATATTGCCAACATTATACCTACTTCCTACGCCGTCATCAATTATAGAGTCTATGGAGTGCAGTGTTTGACATTATGCGAATTGGTTTTGTTGTGTTAGTTCTGATCGATATGCGACTGACTGCCTGTCTGACTGGCGTGCGTCGTGTGTGCATAATTCGACAAAGTTGTCATATGCATGCCCGCGGCTACGCTACATGCTCACCTCACGTGTAGCGAGTTATTGGCGTGTAGACTTACTTATCGGCGCCCGGCACGCGTATACAGCGTTGCTGTACCTACTGAATATAGTCTGTAATAATTGTGTATGGCTTATAGTTTGCACCGGGTAAACGTGCGTAGTTGCAGTACGGTACTTTGTGTTCGGTTGATTCATCTGTTCGTAGAAATCCGTAATCTTTTGTTTTCTGTTGGACGGCGTCGGACAACACTGGAATTTGGTTTCACGCTGCGTCCAGGCTTTGAATAGAGTTCGATTGTACGTGCCACAGTGCTTTACAATGCGCTGCTGGTATATGTGTCAAGATTTATTTCTACTGATGTGAATTGAAGCGAACTGATTGTTATCGCCGGCTGGGGTCAGTCTGAGTCAAGGGGTGTTGGGTGCATTTCTTGGGAAGGGAGGTTCTATTCCAGGCTTGGTTTTCATTCGTGGATTAAGCGCAAAAAAGGAAAAAACTAACGATCCCGCAGGCGTAATGAGTACCAGTGAAATGCTCACCACGCGATGCACTATAGCCCCGTATCTGTCCTTGGTCTGGCAGTGTAAACTGGTGTCTATAGCTGAGGGCTATGAAAACGGAAATCGGCGCCGCCATACGGGTCTTGTGGCTAGAGAGAGACTTTACGCTTCTTTCTTTAAATGCGAATTATAAATATTAAATATTACGTGGCCTGTGGAGAACCGTCGTAGTGGTTTTGCCACTATTGCGCGCCCGAGTGTCTGTCCAAATAT
>Ga0056128_1010916_pt1 | contig 11269 bp, 5 predicted proteins | sample WorMetLIZISLAND2_FD_71113 | JGI IMG/M metagenome (GOLD analysis project Ga0056128, IMG submission 71113) | Marine gutless worms symbiont microbial communities from Max Planck institute for Marine Microbiology, Germany - Olavius geniculatus... ... | reverse complement strand
TATTTACGATTCTACTCCCACGAAATTTCACCACGGGCGATGGCGTCAGTCATGTCTTACTGCCAACTAGGAAACTATGCAGCAAGGTCGCATAGTGCAGAGCAAGCTCCATCTCACAGTATAACTTATACAGCTGTAGGTCCACAGGACAGCAACAAGCAGTTACAAACTGTACGACGAATTTGCAACTAATCGACGTAGTGAAGCTTGGGTCCATTTCTACTTTTTAACGTCAACCTGCTATACAATAATTATGTCTGTACCACTGTTACCAGATGCCGAGTAAATGCCTGTAGCAAAATTTATAATGCAACAGGATGTCTGTAGTGCGTACCAGGAGCCACAGATTAGATGGCTCTGTCGATTAGTGAAATGATACACAGTGTGCACTCATAATAGCCTACGGAAGCGTTGCAGCAACTCTCGTCAAATCTGATAAAAATACCGTAGTTTAATCAGCTGCATAATTAACATTCAGTGACTTCTATCTCTATACCTGGTAAGCGCAAATTGCGCCCAATAAAAAATAGGGGGGTTAATAACGCTGTAGATCAAAACTTCCCCCAATTTTTACTTCTCCCTTATTTTTTACTAAGCAATCTACACCCTTAACAAAACTTCCCCCTATTTTTAATTATTTTTTAAAATCTGCACTTTTAACAAAAATTCTTTGCTGTTTTTATTTCTGTCCTATTTTTCAATCTGCACCTTTAACGAAAAAATTCCTCTTATTTTTATTTCCCCCTTTTTTACTGGGCAATCTACACCCTTAACAAAACTTCCCCCCTTATTTTTATTCCTCTTATTTTTTTAATCTGCATCTTTAACAAAAATCCCGCTATTTTTACTTTTCTTTTATTTTTTACCCGGCGAACTACACTTTTAACAAAACTTTTTCTCTAGAGGGGAAAGAAGCCCGGAATGAAGGGGAAAACTTGAGTCAAAAATTGGGCGGACCTCAGCCCAAAACTGGGGGGAGTTGCGCCCGATTTCGATTCTAGATTTTGGGGCTTCTAAGCCGCTGTTAACATTCCACGGCAGACTCAGTCAATTCTCATTTAATTCAATCACAAGATAATGTTCAAACGAACACGGAGTCTGTCCAACGCATCTCGATAGCTTACGGCAAGCCTATAAATTAGTATGGCCTAAATAAAACCAGTGAGCTGTGTAAACCAGTAATAAAAAATTAAAAGTTTAATTTTAAATTATACAACAACAACGTTAATGTCATCTTTCGCTATTATTATAACTGAACAATCAATATCGCCAGTCACATGACCATTCGATACGTCAGTTTACTATATGTGGTCCACTGTGACCATGCGTCTATATGGCACCGTTATGAAGATTACGCAGCCTCAAACGTTGGACGCACGCACAGACGCACGGACGCTCAGGTGATTTTATACGCTATTTAATAGATTATCTCCACCGAAAGAAAAAGTTTCGCCTATTTTGTGCAGGGGCGTCCATCCCCGCTCAGCGCCTGGAAGCAATCTTCGCCGAAGACGCACAAACCTCATCAAAATCTAGGCTCTCAATCCACGTGTACAGAAAAATAAAGATTTTGTGCAAACAGTGTAAATCCATTTACTTGACTTGATTAATAAACCGATTTTTAGCACGAAAACATTTACTTAAATGATCTCGGCAAGCAGGGCAACGAATGTCCGGACAGACAGAGGGTCTGGGGAGTGCTGTACGTTCCACCAGTGGGGTTCTGGTGTCCAACGAATAGAGAACGGTGCAATTGCCACCCGCACAATTGTTTTGGGGAGGCCCCCGATTTTGGAACCCACATTATCACTGAAACATTTATACCGCTGCAAAATATTCGAGAACGAAAGCAAGAAAAAACATCAGCAGTAAAATATTAGACCGCCACAGCTTGAAGCTTAAGATTATGGTTGTTAAATGTTACCTGTTTGTACTTATTGTTTAGTACCTTGCTGAACAAAAGCCACTCAACACCTATGGTGTCTCGACAGCGTTAGTTAACGGCTCAGACACGTCGAGTGATCCTTGTAGTACCGGGTACTTCTCTGTGCGTGCATTCTGGCCCATAGGCGACCGACCGCGCTTTCTACTGGCGCCTACGGATAAATTAATCATAAAACTGTAGGGCCTATAGGCCTACTGTGTGCGCGTTGCAAAGTTTACATACTTGAACTTTTCCGTCTACTGGCCAGCAGCTGAAGCATGAGGCGTGGGATGTTTTATCAATGAAAGTGTAAACGTGAAGACCGTATATTTGATCGTTAGTACGTTAATTGGCATCGATAGTGTTGTGTTTGAACATCAGTTCAGTACAGTATGTAGCCTCGCCCTCAAGTACCAGCCACAAGTCAAAATGTTGCTAAACGAAAAACAAACACAACAGCGTATAGTAGCCTAAATACAAGGCCGCCAATTCTTCTCAAGGCTAAGTACTGCCCGCGTGTAGCCCCAGTCGTTTTAGCAGGCAGTAATAAAGATGGGCCATCTAGCGAATGGCATTTCGCGGATCCAGGCGGACTGCTTTAAGTAGTATCATGCAGACAAGAAATACGCAGAAACCCATGTGACTTTGATCTTTGACCTTTGAGCAGAGTTCTAAAGGTTGTCAAAGAAAATGTTCGTGCAGTTTCATCGAGCTAACTGCAGCGGCTCATTAGTAATCACGTTAACAGTGGGAAAACTTAGCGACGATGCTGAAAAAATTATTGCCGTCGTAATAATGCAGGTGCATGGTAAAATATTTTGCTTTGCTGTTCTGGATCTCGGTCAAGATAGTCAGTTGACAGGGAACCACCAGACTGAAGAGTCATCTCACCGACGCATGGCGCAACGTGACTGGCTAGTCGGCCTTTAAACAAAGACCCAAGTAATCTGGCAAAAAGCGGAATCGCTGTGGCAAGTCCACCCAACTGCTAGTTTGTATTTGCCAAGTGGAAGCATGGTATTGTTTAGTTGGAGTTCAATCCCAAATTTTTTTTTCTTAGGGGCAGGAACCCCATCCAACACGTTGTGTCACTGGACCCCGCAAATGTGCCTGCCAAATGAAATGTAAATTTGTCAAACTGTTCAAGCAGGGAGGCACGAATATGACAAACAGACGATAGATGCCAGACAGACAGACAGACTACGCTACGGAAAAATATAGGAATAGGCGGCATCGCTTGCATGCAAGAGTGATTTTGCCTAATAATCAATCAATTTATCGATTGATCTGTAAATTTGTATAGCGCTCCTTAAGCTCTTTCAGAGGCGCCTGTTACACGATCAAAAAGTCAAGTCTTAAGATCTAGTTTATAGCATTGCCTATAAAATGATGTCACTGTTTTTTGTAGTTTTGAAGGAAGATCGTTCCATACGTTTGGTGCCGATGAACAGAAGCTGCGCTGACCGAACCGAGTTGTATACGGGAGCACAGGACGACCAATAATAGTCATACTTGTATAAGTTCTATAGGTCGTGATTTCGATGCCTCTGGTAAATAACACATAGTGTGTTACCATGGCGCAGTGCTGTGCTGCTTTCAACAGCTCCCATTGTTTACTTACTTAAAGCTCGTCACTCAGCGGCTGGTTGAGCTACTGATCATCGGTAGCCGAGAAATACCAACAAGCGTGGCCTCGTCTCTGATCTGTGTGTAACACGACGAAGACGTTAGACCCCATAGCTGCTCGTGTGAGAATGATCTACAGTCAAGTGAGCTACACTTTGAACCATATACACTGCAGCTATGGTACACAGTGGTGACACTAAGCTTACTTAAGTCGTAACTTGTCGGCTGAAAATCACGACAGGCTGATAGAAATCATACGCCGCCTTGGAAAGTTTTTTGCTGTGGCCTTATGTTTTCCAACAACAACTTTATTTCGCCAGACGGTAACAACAAAGACAACACAACAAGTGGACAGACGACAACGGTTCTGAGTGGCAGGACGGACAACATCCTGCAGCAGTGTTCAATTTTGTAGGCCTGGTGGGTGGGTCGCATAAAGTTGTGAAACAGCTGGTGGGCCTAAAACGAAGACAACTCTGTAGCCTAAGCGTGCATTAAGTAGGCCTTACTATCCTGCTTGATTTCAAAGAAACGGAAGCTTTTTATATAAATTTGAAATTAATTTAGGGATAGATGAAGGAGCAGGTTCAGCCGATTTTGCTCACGATAACCTTGGTTGACGTTGAATGGTCATTACCAACCATACCACTACGACGTGCTGTTTGAAATTGGTAATTAAATTTCTTTAAAAAAATCATTGTTTTTTCTTCCAAAATTTTCGGCATATTAAAACATGTGAACGATTCGGATAGTTCGCTTACGTTATATATGCATGTTGCTTGGGTTTTTTTGGATTTTTTCGTTATGTTTAGTTTTTGTTTAATTTTCTTTTTTCTGTTTTTCGTTCGTTATTTTTTGCGGACTGTAGTATATATTTAAAACAGCGGTCATCGTATATTAGATTTTCTGTCACTCATTTACTGACTGTCGAAATTCTGTCGGAAGTTTGCAGTGTTTGTAGGAAAAATGCAAATTCCTGCTCCGCCCACTGTTCTAATCCACGACGCCGCTGCACGTGTTTATACCACACACTTGTTGCTTTTGAACTTAGATGCGACTTGTCTGTGCCCAAATGTTAAATATTGCCCAATTTGGTATCTTTTCAGTGTATAACATCAAATCACAGACACTAGTTTTACTACTTTGTCTGACTACTTCGTCGTAAAATATGCTTGTAGCTCTTGTGATCAGCGTTTTGTTTGACCTAACAGCGATACATGCATGTTTGTTTGTTAAAAACAATAACAATTGACATACGCAGTCTGTATACAGTGTAAGTTGACAAAATGTAAATTTTAAAAAATAGCAATTAAAAACATTAACTTTATCTAAGCTCATGTTTTTTGATTCGTCCGACCCTTGTAGTATAGTTTCGTGGCGTATAAAATCAGTTTTGATTGGTTGATTATTTCTCCAATTTATAACATCGACAAATGTTCCCTTTGAATTGATGGTTTATCGACTCATTCAAACATTGTGACATGTTTGTAATGGAGACATGAGAGACATGAGACAGGTGGTGCATTCCCACCCCATCGCTTGAGAAATATGCACATTTGTGCAGTAAAACTAACGTTTTCAGGGCCTTTCCTTGGCCAAAAAACGTGTTTGCGGCTGGGGTTCCGCCCTAGACCTTGCTGGTGATCTTAAGCGCTCCACCAGACACTCGCCAATTTCTGGCTACGCCAATGGATGGAGAGGAAAGACTACGGTCGTAGTGGTTGGAAAAATCGTTTTTAACACGCATGATATAATCTATTGCTTTGGTTTATTATAAAATTGTCACTGCTCGTATAATTATTACAATAGCGATAAATTTCCGTTTTTAATCTGCTACTTTGTGGTCTTTAGTGTGTGACGTGTTGAGGCGTGTTGTGAGGAGGCGACAAACGACCGATGTAGGGGTTGAAAAAGTCGGTCATTTCTTTAAAGTTGCAATCAGTACAGCGTTTTATGTTTCATGCATTCTGTTGGTTTTACGTCACTGTTTTCCGTATAATAATTAAATAATTATTGCGAATTATGTAAATTTCCTACGTGTCTTTCTGCATATTAATGAATAAGTATCAATGAGCACATTAATGAAAGAAAACAAGTATTAGGCCTATACACCTAGTATAATATATCTATCCAACAACAGAACTACACAACTAGAATAATGATCAATAATAGTCTACTGCGAATACTACTGTCGCTGCTTCGCTAAACGCCGCCACAACAGCACGCCCGAAAATGGCGCAAGATTAGGCCTAGTCATGGCGCCGAATACAAAAAAAATCAGCCGAAATGTGAACAAGTCTATAGCTCGTGAAAACAACCGGAAGATATGAGCTCATCTTATTTTCAGCTGTGAAAACACTAGCAGCGAAACTTAGAATAAAGGCACTGCCAATGAGTGGCCATCACGAAAGAACCTTCTCCTTGCTTTACAAGTTACAAATAAAGGGTTTTAATTTACTAATTTATACGATTGACTCGCATGCGGAAAATGTGGTAGGCTATCGGTTTGGGTTTACAAACTGAGTCTAATTTTTAAAACTTCATAAATTTTTATAAATTTTTCATAATATCTTCTAAGTTCTTCCTAAATTTTTTCCTGAGCCATTTTAGGAGCTGCCCTATGGTTCTGCGTAAGTAGCCTACGCTCGTAGTTTCTAGCTTTTTCGTAGGTATTTTAAAATCGCGTTTTCTGTCTAGGCTATTTCTACGTCATTTGCGCATGTTTTGCCTAGAAACAACTGAGGAAGTTTTGTAAATTACTGCATCTAGACTGCAGTCAGTGAATCGACAGCAACTTCTAATATAAGCGCCTGGCTTCTGTTAAAAACCCGCGTTGTCAATTCACATTTCCCTTGCAGTGATACCCAAACAGGACGCAGAGAGGCCATACATAAATTATAAAACTCGCCCCCACTGTTTCATCCTTTTGGCGGCGAAAGCCGACTCAAATGACCGCGATGATTAGTGTCGACGAAATGCGCGACGACAACAAGAGACACAGGTGCGTGTGACGTCACATGTGTCGTCATAAACGTGACGTCACTCGTAGCTGTAGTTAGCCAGCGTGCACTCTAGCCGCATAAGACCAAAGCGAGCGTCGATCGACGGAAAATAGAGTCGACCCTACAGTGCACAACGAAACAATATGGCCTAGTGCGTGAAATGGGGGCGCTGAAATCGCGAGACCTAACAACGCGGCACCAGATAAGAAGTTGAGCAAAAAAATCCCTTTATCAGCGAGCATAGACAGTACTGTCAGTCCGATCAATGAAGCGTGGCCAGCCGGCCGCAAAGTCACATGGCATGCACTTGTCGGTTAGTAGGTCTTGTAGTAGGTCGCTCGTCTTCGCAATGGGTTGAACATCCGTCGGCCGAAAAAAGCCAAACATGATGAAAGACAGATTTGTCAGCGGGGCTTAGAGTCGCCTGCAGTTTCTGCTTGCTGTCAGCCATTCTGTCGGCGCTCATACGGAGTTCTCGCAGCCGCATGTCGACAGCAGAAGCAGCAGCGAGGATGAGGATGAGGCCAGTTAGGCGCCAGTGCCAGCAGCGACAACGTCAGCGGCGTCGGAGTCACCAACAGCGGTAGCAGCATCAGCCTCTGACGACTGCTGCCAAGTGTGCCTCATGGCGCCACGTGCTGGCGTCATACTGGTGCCGTGCGGACATGCACGGTTCTGCGAGTCTTGATTACGCGTGTGTCTAACATGCCTGCTGGATGCCCTGTTTGTCGTGCGGACATTACAATGGTTATGCGTATTTTCTCGTAGACAGCGTACGATGGAGGCATTTGACGTTTTACTGCTCAAATGTTTTATTCTAATACAGATATTTTTATTCGATGTTGAACCGACTGATTTTGATGTTCTTTGTACAGTTATGCAGTGTAACAAACGCGTGTCAAAGTTTATGCAATGTTTTTGTACAGTACTGATGTATTGTGCTATTTTGCTGATATATTTCGAACTTAACGCGAGTCACAGTTTATTCGATGTTGAACTGACTGATTTTGCTGTTCTGTGTGCCGTTATTTTCGTAAATAAACGTGTGTCATAGTTTATGAAATGTTCTTAAGTGGTACTGCTGTATTGTGCTATTTTGCTAATATTTTCCTAACTAAACGCGTGTCACAGTTTACTTAATGTTGAACTGACTGATTTTGCTTTCATTACGCCGTTATTTTAGTAACTAATGGCGTGTCAAAGTTTATGGAATGTTTTTTATGTAATACTGCTGTGTTGTGCTATTTTGCAAAACGCGTGTCAAAGTTGGTGCAATGTTTTTATATAATACGTAAAATTAAAGTTAATTTTATGCGTCATTTAGCGTTACTTCACGTTGTCTCGCGATGTCCACCCCTGCTATTTGGTGCCGCGTTGTCAGGTCTTGCGATTTCAGACGCCCCGTGAAATGGCAAGGAACCCCAAGATAGATAAACGTTACAAAGAGCAAGTAAATGTGACAAGGCGAGAAGTATTCTAAAAACTTTGTTTAAACTTGACCTTTTTAATGTGTGTCATAAATATTAATATCAAAAACAAGCTCAATATACGTTTTCCGTGATTCGTTTTTGCGCGCGACAGCGTGTATGCTATAGCGCGCAATTTTCTTTCTGTTCGTTTATCATGTAGAATAAACATAAAAAAGAAAAAAACCTGCTATGTTTCTGTTTTATGTTTGTTTCACATGTGCAGACAACCTTGTCTGCAATCAAGAAAAAAACGATTTTGTGCCAAATATATTATTAGCAAGAACACAATGAAGATGGGCACCTTTAGCATATAAACCAGTAAAGTTCACATTAATATGCATCTTAATATGCAAATTAATCTACACTACTTAATAACTATAGGCCAATAAGTTGTACAACTGCCCGAGGACAGTTCACTAGTCCGAAGAGTCACTAGTCCAGACAGCGTGAGGGTTAGGGATAGGGTTATGGTTAGTGATAGTGTTAGCTTGTTAGGAATAGAGATAAATTGCACTTATGGCTATGGAGGATTTTGGCTATTTCGGACCGGAGCCTGACTAAATTTGGATTAACGCCTTTTCGGACTAGTGACCAATTATCGAATTGTCCAAACCTTATCGCCGTAGCCGGATCGACTGCCGGATCTACCTCGTCGACCATAGCGTCCTGCCCTGCCGTACCTTCCGCGACTGACACTACGACCACGCCGGCCGTGGCGCTCGTCGCCTGGCCCACCTCTGCGACCACGAGCACCACGCTGCCTGGAGCGTCGACGCTGACCTGCCCTACTGTCACGACCGCCACTGCCATCGCTCGCACCTTCAACAGAGTACAGAATATAGAATACATGCCTTGAAAGAATACAGAGTACAGCAACCTAAATGATCAAAGGATTAAGTACGAAAATTAACAGAAGATGCTGGAAATCTATTTTTTTACAAAAAAGACTTCGAGGGATTTAATTAAAACTTACAACATCCTCAATGAAATAGAATAAACAAGGAAAAATTCTTCAAATCTGTTCCAGATAATCCTGGATTAAAGGGACACACTCGGAAAGTCTCAAAGCCAAGGTGACAACTATAGCAAGGAAGTCATTCAACGACTGGACAAACCTGGCACAAAAAATTGTAGACGCAACATTCAGTAAATAAGCTTTTGACTTGTTCCTGTTGCATCTTATTCTTATGTTAATGTTTATGGTAATTAATTCATGCAACAAAACGATGACGACGATGATGAAATATGTTCAAAAACGACTGGACAAATACTGGAAGGATGGGGGCATTTACAACTAACAAGCTACTTCGCTCATAAACCACAAGTACAAGTACAAACTGTACCTCCGGCTCGATGTCGTCGCTTGCCGCGTCGTCCGTCCGACGACTCCGAGCCCTCGTCTTTCAAGCCGCTGCCCGTCGCACTTCGTCGGTCCTCGAACTTGCGTCGCATCGAAAACTCGTCAGCCAGTCCGTCGCCTGCTTTCATCCTGCGTCGTCTCGCCGGCTCGTCAAAGTACGGGCCTTTCCCCTTCCGGCTCTTGTAGTCCGCCCGCTCCTTGGAGCCTCGCCGGCTTCTGCTTGGACTTCGCTCCAGAGACGGCGATGCCGATCTGATGTCCGTAGCTTTTCCGCCTTTGTCTCCTTTGTCGGATTTTGAGTCTTTCTTTTTAACTCGGGATTTTTTCTTTCCAGTCTCGTATTCCGTACCAGATTCTTCGTCAGACGATAAACCTTTCTTTTTGCCTCTATCTTTTTTAACTTTTCTTTTTCGACCTTCGCTTTCCGTGTCAGATTCTTCATCAGTCGATCGGACTTGCTTCTTGTGCCTGCCGGTCTTATCTCTGTCCACGTCGGACTCATCGCTTGCCGGTTTTCGTCTGCCAGACTTCGCGTGTTTTCCGTCTGCGGATCTCTCGGACTCCGTTCCGTCGCTTTCCGACTCGTCGCTGCGTTTCGCCCATTTATCGCTTCGACCACTTTTCACAGCTTTGTCAAGATCGTCGTCGCTTTTTGGCAGTTTTCGGGCCTATAAACAGCAAACAAAGCAACCATTGCTCTAACCACCACATTTAACAAGTAATGGGAAAACCAGTGATGTATACAAGTCTCGAGACCACATCATGGATCAAAATTTTTGGTATAATATTTCGCAGACAGACAACTTGGACGGGACACCTTTTGGCGAACAAGATGCTCAATTAAACGTCTCTGTTACACTATTATTTCGCTGCACCCATTATCACATTTACTGTTCTTGTGAGACAAAAGAACAAAAAAAAGAATTGCCTAAACGGTAATAATTACTTATCCAGTTAGTTTGTTGTGACTAGATTAGACTATTGGGTTCTATGTCAGTGACTAGAAAATGTTTAGCTATAATGCAGATAAATGCTCTAGTGAATCGCACTTACAGAAGCAGCTTTTGCAGCAGCAACAGCTTCGTCTCTCCTCGTCTTTGCTGCTCAACAGACCAGCACGACTTAAGCCGTGGTTACACGTGTATTGTGGAACACAACAATTTGCAACAAAATTTCTTTTGCAACTTTTCAATGTTTTGTTTTACATGTAACCAACTTACAATGTGTCTTTTAAATCTTGCAGGTGTTTTACGTTGCTAATGTGCCCTGGATGCAACTACTAACTAGTGTGCTTTTGTAATATAGCGGTTAATGATAAACGAGAAATTAAACTAGAGAAAGCACTCGGAGAGCGCAGGTACCTCCGCCAAGGCAAAGCTATTCGCCAAGCGACGTCACCATCTTCGCTTTGCCAGCGGTTCGCTTATGTCCCCTTTAACGCAATAGTAACGAAAATTTTAAAGTGATCCAGAATTTAGGATTCTTTACGGATCACCTTCACAATTGAATTACTTGTAGCTTATGCCATGCCCGACATACCCGCAAAATTTCAGAAAGATCCGTCCATAACTTTTTGAGTTATCCTTCTGACACACAAACAAACAAACAAACTCCGGCAAAAACATTACCTCTTTGGCGGAGGTAATTAAATACAAGTAAACATCGCAATGCTCGAAAAGCTTTCCATGAATGCTGTCGTTACTTAAAAGAGCAGTAAAAGAATGGTTTGGATCGGGTATACTTTGCTGTGGGTCGGGTTAGGTTTCTGTTTGGTGAAATTGGATCAAGTCACCAAGTTACTTATGGCAAACTCTGTGTTATCCTGCAAACAAAAAATTGATAAAAAATAAAAAAACTCCCACATAACATTTCAAACAGTTTAATGCTG
>Ga0056128_1010915_pt1 | contig 11270 bp, 12 predicted proteins | sample WorMetLIZISLAND2_FD_71113 | JGI IMG/M metagenome (GOLD analysis project Ga0056128, IMG submission 71113) | Marine gutless worms symbiont microbial communities from Max Planck institute for Marine Microbiology, Germany - Olavius geniculatus... ... | reverse complement strand
ACTTCATACGATATCAGCTAGCACAACAGCCGAATGCAGATCGCAAAATAATACTTGCATCACTTTTTTCTGCATCTAATGAACGAAAATAATAACAAACACAATAAATAACTAAAATAAATATTCCTCTTCCGTTGTAAACAATCACCATGGCAACATAAACAAAATTTGTTGTCTGATATACAGAAACTCGGCCGACAAAATCATCGAAGATAGAACATGCTCTATCTTGGCCAACAAAATCGGGCGATTTTGTCGGCCGACAAAATCGGGTGATTTTTGCATGACACACGACAGATCTTTTTCGGGCGATTTTGTTGTTTGTCTGACATCCCTTTTAGGATTCCTGCAGACTGCAATGACAACAGAATTTGTATCAACAAATACACACTGAAAATAACACCTAACTAGTTAGTTGTTACAACTATAAGACATGTGATAACTAAATGTTTTTTCTGTTAAAAATGCCACAATGTCTGGTAAAAGTGTTCTGCAAGCCACAGGTAAATGATCTGTCTGTACAGAGTAGACACATCGCCTTAACAACAAACTCGCCATGGGCCGAGAAAAGAAGACAGCTCAGTGCATAACAAATTGATTGATATATCAATGCTTAACAATTGGTCGCACTGTTATGGCAGTTCTACGTTACCTGCATGCCGCAAACAGGTAAACGGGGTCTGCTTGCAGTAAGCTGGGAATAAAACATTTCATTTCCTTCTCTGACGTAAATCGCCATCGTAAATAGAGATAGAAAGCAGCCAACCCAAACAAGCCAAATAGCGACACGCGCATCAGTACACGCGCACGCAAAATGTTCCTCATTTTATTCAACTCTTCAGTTATTAACTGCAAACTGGATTTCAAGAAAACTTTTAAAGTTAAACCACTCTTCGTAAACATAGTTGTAAGTAAACAAAAACACAAAACACCTTCCGGTATCTAAAATGAATGTGGTTTCATACATCATGCGTTAAGTAAGCAACTGTTGTCGAGCTGTTCAAGTGCATTGTTGCAGTTTGGCACAGTCCATAAATAAAAAATATAGACTGTACATTGTTGGATTGTGCGGTAGGACAGCAAGACAAAATACATAAAAGTAATACGTAGGCTACCATGTATGTGCTCTTGAGATCGAGACTCGGTCTCCACGTCTCGGTCGATCTTGACACGGTCTCGAGACGTACTAATTAAAAAAAAACGTCGTCTCATCTCGAATAAAACAACGTCTCAGACTCGGAACGTTTTGTCACGAATATCGTTTTGGTTTCAATCCAATAGGTCTCGGCGTCTCGTTTCGGGTCTTGGACAACTTAATTGTAGAAGCCTAGTCTAGTCCTAGTCTAGTCGTTTTGTGCAATGTGCAGGCGCCCCAGGCACGTACTATGCCTTTATTCTTCTATACTAGCCAGTAGGCATGCACTCTGTATTTCTGAGCTTCAGTCAGCATCTAAATTCCTCGCAGTGAACTGATTGTTTATACCATTCTGCCATCGTTAACATGTGGCAAAAAGCACTTTCGAATGCAGGCCATTTTACTGATTGTTCCTACATAGACTAATTGCAAATGGAAATAAAAAAATACTTTCTCAGTCATTTGATACCAGAACTGCAGTTGTGTGGTGTTATTTCATTTTTGTTAACTGAATGGTTATGCTGATGTTAATCAATATATAACGCTTAAACTGCGCAAAATTTGATGAGTAGATTCCCAGGAAAATGATAAAAATTGTTGTCTCGTATTCATTACAATTTACAATGTACCAAATTTGATCGACTGGGGCTCCGCCCCAGACCCCACTAGCTGGGGGAGCTCAAAGCACTCCCTAGGGCCTCTAGCTAGATTTTAGAGGACCTACTTCTAGCAAGGAAAAAGGGAAAGGGGGAAGGAAGAGAGAGGGAGGTAACGGAAAAAAAGGAAAAGAAAAGGAAAGGCTAAGAAAGGGGCAGCGGGAAAAGGGTAAAGGTAGGGGAACAAAGTAAACAGAGGGGAGCCCTCCAATTCAAATTTCTGCCACTGGACAAGCATGAATGTGGTCAAAGCAAAATAGAAAGCACACTGTTAGTAGTTAAATGGATTAAAATTTTAGGAAGATTTAAGTTTCTAAGAATTAATTACCAAAAACAGTCAGTACCTGGTTGATTTTGTACTATGTGATGTTTTTTATCAGTTGCTATTTTATTAAATACAGCCCAGGAATGATGAATAGACTCTACAAAGACTACAGATATAATCCAGCCAAACATTGTAAAATTGTGATAGTTTTATAGGTAAAAGTGTATTTGTGTGAAGTATGGTACAATACAGAATATCTGTAAAATCATACAAACATACATGTTATAGAACAACTGCAATGTGTCCTTTTGTTCTGTCAACTATTACAGGCTGATTTAGAATGAGAATTTGTCTTCTAGAATTGATGACTAGATACAACTGGAAACGACCAGCTGACATTAACGTTATTGTCATACTCTTATCAGCAACAGTTAGTGACAGACTGCTGCCCATGTAGTCAATTCCGGTGAACCGCATTTCTGAACAGCCAGGTGGCAGCACTGGGTCAAAGTCGAGGGATTTTTCTTGCAAGCGAAGACCACCGTAGCCGAACAGAATGGCTTGTAGAAAGCCACCCATACCAGTGATGAAATTTGTTGCACCATCCTTGTTCTTGTTCTCAGTCCAAACCTGAACACACCATACTACTAATGTTCCAACTGAATACACTACTGAAGACTAATAAATGCTACGATAAGACAATTGTAAAACGTTAATATAAGCAAACGGTAGTAATATACAGGATAGACTAAAAATGTAAGCTATTGCACTTATCCTATATTTTTGCAAAAAACTGATCATTTTTCACAATTTTTTCACCAGTGGACTCCGTAAGAAATTTGCTACTCAATGGCATGCATATCACACTTATTATGTCGCTACATTACCTTGTAAAATATATATATATATATACATATATATATATATCCAAAAACAATACGATATCTACATAAAAACAGAAGATCTAATGATTAATTAGTCCGCCCGGAAGCGATAGCTTGCGGAGCGGACTTATGTTTTAGCCCATACGTTTTTTAGTCCGCGCGAAAACGATAGTTTTCAGAAGGACTTATGTTTTACGCATAATGTTTTATTTTTTTCCGAGCATGAGATCTCCGAGATGTGTGGGCCGACCGGCTTGAAATTTTGCACAATGGTCAGTACTAGGCCGAATTTTATAATGCCGGTCCAAAATTTTCGGGGGCACACCCCAAAAAAATTTCGGAGGCCAAAAACGTGCAAAATTTGGCCCGATTTCAGATAACTTCGAAGTTCGGCGGCAAATATCTCCGAAACGGATGAAGATATTCAAAATCGGATAGTCATTCCATGTATGGCGATTCCGCCTGCGTTAGGCGAAACAAGTACGGTGAAGTTTGGTCCAGTGACCTTGGAGATTTAGATGTGAAATCGTACCCCCCTAAAGCGCAGTTTTCGGAAAACCATATTTTGGCCCCTAGGGGGTGCTGCGCCCCCAAAAGTTTTACACGTGCTAGAGAATGACCAAGTCTTACTAGTGCACCCCCCACCTGGGACGGGGGCCCCCTTACAACTTTTTTTAAAGGGGGGTCAAAAATTGGCTTAAAATGAAATAAATGAGCCATTATAACTTCGGAGTTAGGGGTGTAGCCCGACAAAACTTTGGCACTTGACGTGTCTCTAGATGCAGTGTTAACGCAAGTACAACTTTTGGGGGCACCGCCCCCCTTAAAATTTGGGAGGGCAAAAAACGAGCAAAAATTAGTACGTTTTACGACAACTTTCGAGTTTGACCGCAAATATCTCTAAACTGGATAGAGATATCGACAAGCGGTAAAAGGCGTTATCAAATACGGTTAATTCTGCGTTAAATAAAAAAAATTGTGTAAACTTCGGTCTTCTACGAACCAAGTTATAATGGCTCATTTGGATCTACCCTAAGTCGCATTACCTGGAAGACCATATTTCGACCCCTATGGGGTGCTGCGCCCCCAATTTTTTACATGCGCTAGAGAATGACCAAGTCTTACTAGCGCATCCCCATCGGGGACGGCGGCACCCCTTACAACTTTTTTCAAAGGGGAGTCAAAAATTGCCTTAAAATGTAGCGTATTAGACGAAGGATCTTTGGAGCCAAAGGGAGTAGCTTCATGAGACTTTGCCACGTCACGTGCTGCTAGATGGGGGTGATAACGCGGGTACAACTTTTAGGGGGCACCGCCCCCTTAAAATTTGGGAGTGCAAAAAACGTGCAAAATTTAGTATGTTTAACGACAACTTTCGACTTTGAGCGCAAATATCTCTGAACTGCATAGGGATATCGACAAGTGGTAAACGGCGTTATCAAATACAGTTAGTTCCGCGTTAAATAAAAAAAACTGTGTGAACTTCAGTTCACTAACATCAGAGATTACGCGGCTAATGTTTACCCACCAAAATCAAATTTTTCGGAAGGCCATATTTTGGCCCCTAGGGGGTGCTGCGCCCCCAAATTTTTACACGCACTAGAGAATGACCAAGTCTTACTAGCGCACCCCCCACCGGGGACAGGGCCCCCCTTACAACTTTTTTCAAAAGGGGGTCAAAAATTGGCTTAAAATGCAATAAATGAGCTCTTATAACTTGGGAGTTAGGGGGTGTAGCCCGACGAAACTTTGGCAATTGATGCGGCTCTAAGTTGGGGTGATAACGCATGTACAAATTTTGGGGGCACCGCCCCCCTTAAAATTTGGGAGGGCAAAAAACGTCCAAAATTTAGTATGTTTTACGACAACTTTCGACTTTGAGCGTGAATATCTCTGGAACCGATGAAGACAGGGACAAAATCTAAACGGCGTTGACGAGAACGATCCTTTAGGCGTTGAACAAAAAAATTTTTTGTGAAATTCGGTCCACTACGGACAAAGTTACAGGCGCTCATGTTGACCTACCCTAAGTCGACAATGTGCGTTTGGCGTATGCCAATGCATTTGAGTTCGGGCCATGTGACTTTGATCCGGGGAAAATTTTACTCCCCTCTAACTTCCCCCAGTTGGACTTAGGGCGCCGGGCGGACTCACGTTGGGCTTTGCCCCAAATTTCTAGTTTTTTATGTATTTAACTTATATGTTAAAATATGAGTTATAGTAAGTGTCAAAAACATTGGAGGACATATTAAACATTTTTTTTCAAATAACTGGAACTATTCTACTGTGCACTAATTTTTAGTGTACACTAATGCTGGTTGATGGCTGCACTTTTTCAAAGGTGACTGCAATTGAGCTGATTTCGAAAATTTCCTGATAGTGATAACCCAGACCTCCAACTATGTGGGCTTCTAGAAAAAGACTCGCCCTTTGACACTGACTGCTTATTCGCTTCGCTATGTTTGAAGTAATTAGTCACATCACCAGGAAAGCTGTTGCTTTCCTCATCTTCTTCCTACACCGTGAAACTGATCTCTCATTTCCACACTTAGGGTTTTTAAAAAATATCCTAATAAATGAACACTAAAATTAAAGATCTACAATTAAAAATAAAATAAAAAAGTAATAATTCAGTGATTAGTAGTAGTCACATAATATTTATGCCTTGAACAATCATCTCATATCATACCAGGTTCTGTTAATAGTTAGATGGCTGACTGTCTGCACCAGATGAACCATCTTGGTATGTATCATGCCAGACAGACTAACTAAACTTTTTATTTACCACAAGATTGTAAAATACCATCCATTATCAGGCAATCCAATTTTAGATACTCGACCTTCCTAAATGTGATGTGGAACACAAAAAGCACCTACTTGCTACAATTTAATGTGCTGTTTTCTATATTTTTCATACGAGATCTGCTATAATCACAACAAAAATTTACTAGTATATTTGTTCAGCAGTTTCAATAGAAGTGTTCACAGTGTTTCAAAGTAGAATATGTGAATATGTAAGAATACACAGTATGGAAAACCACACAACTTGACGTTTGTTCTTGTTAAACTTACAGAATCTGAGAGAAGGCTCAAATATTGACCTGAAAATCCCCAGCTATGTGTTCGAACATCTTTTTGAAGTTTGCATACGCTCTGTCATACTCCTTCAACTCAAGCCAGCCGACAGCATACATGCTATCACTCATTGCTGGTCCTTCATGCGATACCACCTGCAAGTAAGTAAGTAACAATCTGCAAAAAATTTCATGACAGATTTCTCTCACATTAAAAATATGCACTCTCAGGGGCTTCTATCCCGTCACCTTCTGACTCGTATTTACTACTCAGAAACTCATCGCTTTCAACAGCATGATGATAATTTCGACTTCGCGACCTTGACCTCTACAATGGCGGCTGCAGCAGATGAATTGATCCGCTTGATCGTTTTTTTCACAGCAAAAGATGACTAGAAACATTGCAAAAGTTTGGTAGATACCTTTTGTTCAACCAGAGTGCCGATTATCTGCATATTAGTGACATTTAGCACATCGATATGTGCATTTCGGCGGTTTTGGGCTTACATTCCAGTAGTATACAGGTCAACATTACCGAATGCATCCTACTTGTACAAACCAGTTGCAAATTGGTGTATACCGTAATCACGAGCACTGCCAAACGCAGCATGTATGAGACACAGTATAAAAAGCTATAGCAATGTACACACAAAACTGCCATTTTCCATATGGATGTGCTAGATCATGATCATCCATACATAACTGGATCAGGTCACTGGACACTTTCATCAACTTCCTGTCACTGAAAAAGCTACATACTTTTGTGCAATATTGTAAATTTACATACCCGGAACTTATACACCATGGGCCATAAAAAAGTGCCCCTTTACTTTTGTCCATATCTTCACCAATTATTGACCGATTTTCAAAATTCCTTCACTGGCACACTCTGCAGACAATCTGCAATAATGTGATAATTATATATCCCACTACACGGTAAATGCATTTCTACACTAACTTGTGAAATATAAATGTAAGCAAAAACTGATGATAATAAGAAAAATTTAGGTAAATGAAAAAAACGCTTCAGACCAACATTGCAATAAATGATTCATATGATGGTATGTGTTATACCCACACAGTCTAGTGTCATACAGACCATTCACTGCAATGTTGGTCTGAAGTGTTTTTTTTCAATTTTACCAAAATGTTTGTTTGTTATTATCATTATGTATGCATATTTCATTGATATTTCACAAGGTAGTGTAGAGATGCATTTACAGTGTGGTGAGATCTATAATAATCACATTATCGCAAACTGTCTGCACTGGACAGACTCTGTGTTCATGTGAACATTATCTTGTTAAATTATATATCACAGACATATCCTTAAAAGCTAAGATAACATCTCAACCAACTGCACGTAACTCTGCTTACAGGTTCATATATTTCGAGGTCTTTACGTTGAACTTCATGCGTCATGTTCCACATGAAAGGAAATCCAAGCAGTACAACATCTGCTTGTTTGATAGTTTTACCTGCAAAATATTATAAACAGTTCATCTATTCTAGTAGATAACAAAAATTCAAAAGATGTTAAGTAGGCCGCCCGGAATGATAGTCCGGAACACCTTATGTTTCACAACAGTTCTTTATTCTTCTTTTTTTCAATGCGAGATCTCCGAGGTCTGTGGGCCGATCTCCGCAAAATTTTGCCACATGGTCGGAAGCATGTTCAATTTACAAATGCCGATCCAAAAATTTGGGAGCCAGCCCATCCAAAAAAAATTGGGGCACAAAAAAACGCCAAATTTGGCCTGATTTCAGACCCCTTCCCACTTTGAGTGCAAATATCGGACAGAGATATCCAAAATCGGAAAACTACTTGACCGACAGCGTTTCCTCCCGCATTGAGTGAAAAAAGTTTGGTGAACTTTGGTCCGCTAATTATGGAGATTTAGAGGTGCAATTGTTACCATAAAATTGACTTTTTCGGAATACCATATTTCGGCCCCTAGGAGGCACTGCGCCCCAAAATTTTTACACGTGCTAAAGAATGGCCAAGTCTTGCTAGCATATACCCCACCGGGGATGGGGGCTGCCCCAACAATATTTTTTCAAAATTGGCTCAAAAATTGGCTTAAAATGTAGCGTATGAACCTCAATATCTTTGGCGCTAAGGGGATAAGCCTAATGAAACTTTACCACGTGATGTGCCGCTGGATGGGGGGTGTTAACCCATGTATAAAATTTGGGGCACCGCCCCCTCAAAATTTGGGAAAACAAAAAACGTCCAAAATTCGGCGCGATTTAGGACAACTTTCGACTTTGACCGTAAATATCTCTGGAACAGATAAAGATATCGACAAGCGGTCAACAGCGTTATCAACTACCGTTTCCCCCACGTTGAACAAAAAATCTGGTAAACTTTGGACTATTAACCACAAAGTTGTGTTTGCTCATTTCGACCTACCCAACATCAACAGTTCACGTGTTGTTGGACAACTTCGGAATTTGATCACATATTGTGAGAATAATTAGAGTGATTTGATAAATGGAAAAAAGCATTTACAACTAAAATCAATTCCACATCAAATGCCAAAAAATGGTGAATTTTGGTTCACAAACAACAAAGTTCTGTTGTCTCATTTCGAACCACCCAAGTTTAACATTGTGCTTGCTATACATGTACATGATAATGCAGTTGCGTTCAGGCCACGTGACTTTGCTGCAAACGAATTTCAACCCTTTAACTGTCCCCCAATTGGACTTACAGCGCTGGGCGGCCTCACGTTAGGCTCTGCCCCATATTTCTAGTTGTATAAGCTTATATGCACCAGTGCCACATAAATAATTATGAAGCTTTCCAAGCAGCAAGTAAATATCAACTGTCTCCACAAAAACATAAACTGCTATGTAACTGTAAGAGAAATATGCAGTTAACATTGCATACAAAACTATGTAACTCACATGAAATAAATTACATTCACTGAACACTGACTTACTTATTTATAATTAACAAACAATTTGAGCTAATGCTCACGAGATGCACAACAGCACCAGTGCTGCCACCTTGCAAATCACATACAAAATGCAATAATTCTAACGCATACTGAAGGGGTACCCAAATTTGATGCCCCGACTCCTAGAACCTACAGTGTAGAGGGTCGAAATTTAGACTGCTAAAATCTGCATTTAATACTGACAATTTCAGGTTATCTTGGTCAGATCAACAAAGTGCATCTAAGAAAGCAAAACCAAAGCCCAGAATGTTTAAAGATAATGCTATCGTACCAATAATATAGCCACTGTATTCTGGATGATAACCAACACTAAAATCAAAAGGAATGTAGATTCGGTCAGCATAATAGCTATAGCGCTCCACGCGTTCTGGCAGTTGGCACATATAAGCCACTTTTGCAGCAAACTGAAGAGATCGTGTAGCAATCATGTTTGTAAAAACGGAGTTGTTGACGTTCTCTGCATATTCGTCGGGGGGCATTACCTCTGTCAGACATGCCAAACAGTCACTGTAACTGTAATATTTCATTATATCTTTCAAAAGAATCATGGCAAAATTGCCAATACATTTTTCAGAGTAGCAGGAATTTGTAGACATAAATTCTAGCTGTTGTACTTTCTGCAGTGTTGTTCATTTGAAAACAAGTATTGAAATATTATCAACAGTACAGTTTGCACACAATCATCATATTCGTTTAACGACAGTTGACATACGCAACTTCTATCAACGCAATCATCTAATGTCAGAAAACACGCAAACATTTACGAAAAACGTCCATTGTGTGTGCGGAAAATATACACGACTAGCAAAAAAGTACCCTAAATAGAAACTAATGTTTACAACAGATTAAAAACGTTAAAAACAGGCAACTTAAACTTGCAAATAATATCCCGTCACATATGTTTGTGGATTAGTAAATGTCTTTGTATAACATTCTAACGAGGAAATCTCTATGGTTCAATTGAGTCGGAAGAATGCAAAAAAAATTAACAGACAAGCAAATAAATAGCTATCCACTACATATCATAACTAAATTTGTAACAGTATGCTGGAAAAACTACTTTTGAGTTTTAATCACTGGCAGATATTTCTGGAATTGCACCAAGTACCAAGTACCAATTGCACCAAGGTGCCCAAAAGTTGAGTTTTGGCAATTGTTAGAGCACTGATGCAATAAACATTGAAAATGTTTAGTCTGATATTTACATAAACAATAGTCAATACTGTAATCACAGGCTGTTATTTCCTCCATTGAACAAAATGAAACACAAGTCATCACCAATTACATACAACCGATGCAAAAAAACAAGACAATAACACATACAAAACAAGAGTTACTTACCACTGATATCAAATAACTGGCTTGTACTGTTGTATTGCAGTCGACTGATCCAGAAATCCGCAATACCAAACACTACAGCTTTGTACGATGAATTGTTCAAGATATCTGTATCACCAGTGGCAAGCAAGTACTGCTGCATGGCGTATGAAATGTCACCACTGATGTGAACCTCCTGAGTGGCACAGATATTACTGGGAGAAGTCTCCACCCCTCACAGACAAAATAAACATCATTTAAGCTAACACAAGACTGCATACATCACACATTTGAAGGCATTCACAACTGATAATAAAAAAGAACAACATGGTTCAACATCCCATCAAAATACATAATAAAACTTAACTGCTAAAAATAATGCTAATTCAATCGTTTCTTTGAATAACATAACAGGCATTTGCTGTACACTTTTCTACAACTTGGACAAAAAGGGGCAGATTATTTCAATTAATATGCCATAAGAAGCACAGCCATTACCGAGCAACAGAAAATCATCACTTTGATGATTCTCATGTGACATCGGTATAAACTTGCCTGTGAAGGCACTTTCCCATGCATATCTGAGACCACAATATCCAGTCCTGTTTGCATTGTCTGCTGCAGCAGCAATCGTTCGAAAGCGAGTTGCAATGAGTCGCTTGCTCATCTCCGCATGCATCATCAGCAATGGTGGATACATCCAAGTCTCTTGATCCCAGAAAATGTGACCAAAGTAGTTCTACAAGATCAAAAACCAATAGCCATAGTATATGATAAATACTACCAAGTCAGTAACACTACCACAGGAGTTATTCCAGGTTATCCAGGGCAAATTTTTGGAAATTAGTTTTCATGACTATATGCAATTTTATTAATGCTATTCTGATACAACTAATAATGTTAAAGTCCTACTACAAATTCTCAACAAAATAGTACCACTAATAATAATATCATTCATGTTACTGCAACAGTATAA
>Ga0056128_1010912_pt1 | contig 11271 bp, 8 predicted proteins | sample WorMetLIZISLAND2_FD_71113 | JGI IMG/M metagenome (GOLD analysis project Ga0056128, IMG submission 71113) | Marine gutless worms symbiont microbial communities from Max Planck institute for Marine Microbiology, Germany - Olavius geniculatus... ... | reverse complement strand
AATTCGACGCCAATCGAGAGCCAGTGTACGACTTCCTATTAGTGATTAATAGTAACCTAGGCCCTATCTCGCACCATTACTGAGATACAGCGACTTATTGGCCAAAAATCGCAAATTTTGCCCATACCCTCTCATTTCGCGCCCTCGTTCGGGGTGACACCTTTCGAATTTATGGAAAAGCTTAACAGTTCCTGAAACTAGAGTCTTTACGGCAGCCAACAGTGAAGATTTGGTGATCCTAACTTGCACCGTTTTTGACTGATCCACCCCTGTGATGGACAGACGGACGGACAGATGAACAGACAGACAGAATTGCGATGGCTAAGATGCGCTGAAAACACTAACTGTTTTCGCGCGTAAAAACTGAAATAAATAAATCTCAGTTGCGTAATAAGATTATAGGTTCATGCTGTAAGTACACGAGCAGGCCATTATGGTCCAATTCTGCCATTGTCCAGCTGACAGTTAACCTCTCAGTAATTTGAAAAGATATAATTCAGAATTGTGGCACCTAATTATTTTTTTTCAGTCCATCTTGTATAAAGAAAAAACGTCGCTCTGCGCAATTCATGGTAGTTCTATAGCGTCACTTTCCACCTGCGCATATTTCATCTCAGCAGCCAGCGCTGGTAACGAAAAGTTTACTAGAACTCAGAGTTAAAGGTCCTCCTAATATTCTTTTCACTTTGGAATTAGTAAATATATTCACCATCTCTAATGCAGTGTACTGGTGGCGATGTGAAATAAACAGCAACGTGGCCGAACCGATTTTAGTAGCCCAATTAGCTGCACTTCAGATCGCCACACTGCTTTTAGTAAATTCTGATTCTTTCAATTCAGTTCGGCGAACTGACGATAGTAATTTTGGTCACAAATCTTTCAGTCTGCCGAACTGGCAGTAGCACTGAGCTTTTGAATATCTTTGTTCCAGAGATATTTACCGTCAAACTTTGAAATCGTCTGAAATCGTGCCAAATTGTGCACGTTTTGGCCCCTAAAATTTTTTTGAAAAGAGCTCCCCAGATTTTTGGACCCAATTTTCAAAATTCAGCCCACTACAAACCACAGAGCAAAATTTTGCAGCGATTGGCTGACGGAGCTTGGAGATCTCCTGTTGAAAAGAAGAAAAATAAACATCTGGAGTAAAACATAAGTCTGCTCAGAAAGGGCGGACTAAAAAACGCAAAAATCACGGCAGCCATCTACTCTCAGTTACAAATATTTTTTGAAGTCAACATTAAGACAACAATGGTGAAGTACTGTAGCGGTTAATAACAACAAAGCAGCAGTTTATTCAACCTACAAAACATTCCGTAAAAACCTGATTATATGATTATAATTAATTTCATGTACTGTGGTACATTTTTCTTGTCAATCACTGTGTATAGGAAATTTCAAACTTAGAGCTTAATCATAAAATTAAAAAGTCTTTTGCACTGAACATATATTGCAGATATACAAAAAACTACTTTGACAACAAATGCTTACACAAAAGACTGTACTGGGTGTTTTAACCTTAGTGGTATGCAACAAAATAACTTTGTAAAACTAATAATGGTACCTAACTACAAATAATTAATCAACTAATTGTCCTTAATATGCAACTCAGAAAAAACTAGGCGGTGCCCTGCACAACATAATGACTACCCTATGCAGCTTATAGTGTGTGTCCAAAGTCTAAACCTATTTTTTGTTTTTTGTGGACTAGCTAAGTTCACTGAATTATGCCATCACATACAGGACAGAATGTAGTTGGTGACATCATTTTCCAATTGCTGATAACTTGTCCCATTATGCAGTTATTCATAATCAAAGTCTAATGTTAAACGGTCCAATCTTTCGAAGAAGGGCTCCAAATTTTGAAACCTATAAGTTATAGCTAGAAGGCGCTCATTAGAGTGCATATCTCCGCCAAGCGAAGTGTACACAGACAGACAGACAGACAGATGGACGGACGGGCACACACACACACACACACACACACACACACACACACACACAAAAGCAATCTCATAATCTCCAATTCACTTCATTCTATTGGCAGAGATAATAATTATACAACTATAGGTCGCAAAGTCTTTGAATAGTCAAGACACCTAGCAGACCATGCACTAAAAAACTCGGCATAATGGCCTGTACTCGAAATTCATGCAGATCAACAAGAAACAAGCTGGTACTCATCAACATTCATATTCATATCATGTTCTATGTACTTGAACTTGGTGACTCTTTCACGTTCTTGTCCGCTGCACCACCGACGACCAGGATTGACGCCGGGAGAACGGGCAGATTAGCACGCACGCGCAACGTTTCTAACAATCTCTCCACTCTACAACACACGTTTAGGCCACGACAGAAATACTGACTGGTCGCTAGCCCGAAAAAGCACCAGTCTGAAATTGGCTATAACTTGGTCTGTCATAACTAAGGGCCACTATAGCCAAGCGCTGCCATAGCCAAAGATTTAGAGACAGCGTTAGGGTTAGGGAACTGTCCCCGACAGAAACTAGACCTAATCTGAGTAGGATGTATGAACAAGTATTTTGAGCAAAGCTCATGAGACGTGCGAGAGCCTTAGCAGTTCCAGTTCGCAGGTGGTCCTTGTCTATCTCTAGCTATTTCTACGCAATACTCTATGTGTACCTCGCAGCCGAAAATCACAAAAAAACCTAAAACACCCAATTTTCGAGGTTCAAGGTCATTCAAAGTCATTAACGTTGACACTATTAAAAGGCGGGTCACTAGTGCTCGTTATGATAAGCAGCATGTCTGCATCTATCTGCAAGCGTTTTCATGCTACAAAAGCCAATAGCAGCAAAATAACCACTTTTTAAAGTGTACCCTTCTTTGATGCCCGTGTGCATTGCCCTCCTTGAACCTAGGTGGTCGGAACTTGCAGCAATAAAATCTATGCTTAATGCTGAAAATTTTGTATGCAGATTTTCTTGATCTATCTCCATAGATTTCGGCACAATTCACTCTTAGAATGTGTGTTGCAGCCCGAAATCGTGAAAAAATCACTAAAACAGCTTATTTTGGGTGTTCGAGTTCATTCAAGGTCATCGATGTTGACATTCTTATGAAGCTCGTTACCAGTGCTTGTTATGATAAGCAGCACGTATGTGCCTATCTGTAACCGTTTACATGCTATACAAGCCAACAGCAGTAAAATAAGCAAATTTTAGGGAATACCCCTCTTTCACGCCCTCGTTCGAGGGAAATCCCCTCACCCAGGCAGACAAAATTTTGTCACGATAAACTAGAGTCCTTGTGGCAACCCACAGTAAAGATTTCGTGATCCTAACTTGCGTCGGTTTGACACAATACCGTAGTGTGACAGACAGACAGACGGACGGACGAACGGACAGACGGACGCCCAGGCGATGGCTAAGACATGCGAAGCATTACATGCTCTCGCGCATAAAAATGAAAACAGAAATGTGACGTGTGGGTTCTACAAATTCATGACAATAACAACGACGCTGAAAATCTGATCACGATAATGCAGAAAATATAAAGAAACAGCGAGCCAAAAAGTCTGCATATTTACTTGGCTTCGTCATTTGGCATCTGATTCTCTTTCGACCCTACAGAAACATGCCACAAGTTTTCGCATAACTTAGGAAAACGTTTAGTGTCACATCTAACAACAATCAACCACAATAATCATTATCCAATGTCTCTGAATAGACTCATAAATCGAAACAGTATATACATAGTTACTGTGGACGCCAAAACAGCAACAAAAACAATAAACTAAAAGTTGTATTTTGAAAAATTTCTATGTATAAATACGCAGCATCTGAACAACTGCTAGAGTTCATCAGCACGGGCTTGACAGTATGTGACGCCTAGGTACCTTCTACCTATACATCAACAAATATCTTTTAATTTTTTTACTCTCCATTCAAGAATCCAGAAAAAATAAACCAGCGAAATAACTCTCATTTCCGGATTGATGAAATAATTTGTCACCATCACTCCCAAGAAAATAATCAACCACCAAATTAATGGTAAATCATTCAAAAACCAATTACTCAGAACATGTTTATTATATATCATACCACTGGTGCTGCTGGTGGTACGAATAAATTTTGGCTGATGGCTTTGGTGATTCTCACATTGTTGAAGCACGGCCGGTTGAACGCCAACGCCGCCGTAAACAATATCATCTGTCATACAGGGTGGGCCAAAAAAAGCATGCCACTTTACTTTTGTCCATATCTTCACCAATTATTGACCAACTTTAAAAATTCTTTCACTGGCACACTCTGCAGACAATTTGCAATAATGTGATTATTATAGATCCCGCCACACCATAAATGTGTCTCTACACTACCTTGTGAAATATCATAAAATATGCATACATAACAATAATGACAAACAAACATTTTGGTGCAATTGAAAAAAACACTTCAGACCAACATTGCAGTGAATGGTCTGTATGACACTAGACTGTGTGGGTCTAACACAGTCTAGTGTCATACAGATCATTCGTCATATTGTTGGTCTAAAGTGTTTTTTCATTTACCTAAATTTTTGTAATTATTGCTAATTTTTGTTTACATTTGTATTTAACAAGGTAGTGTAGAAACGCAACTACCATGTGGTAAGATATATAATAATCACTTTATTGCAAATTGTCTGCAGAGTGCGCCAGCAAAAGAATTTTGAAAATCGATCAATAACTGGCAAAGATATGGACAAAAGTAAAGTGACACGTTTTTATGGCCCATGGTGTAGAAGACGCAAACATATGCAGTACCAGTAAATTCATTTAAGCATTTGAATAGAAAAAGGTCACTGTCTGTATGCTCCTTTATGCATTATGAAATACTTTTTAATCTAGTGCTAGATACCTTGCTGCACTTGCATTTCCCGAACAGTTACTAACATACTTTTGAAAAAAAAAACAGTGAATTTATGACCAACAAATGCAGAATATTCATTCAATTTTGGATAAACGACGAAAATTACAGTATTATAACAATTTAGCCGACACCGAACAATCATTACACCAAGTGCAGAATAAACTGCCAACACTCCGAAATGCAAGTGCTTTCATCAGTAAAACAGTGTCGCAATTTTTCGTCAAAAGTAACCATGAAAATATCCACTGTTAAAATAATAATGGTTATTTATACACAATTTGGCCTACAATTGCAACTATTGCCATTGGTATTGTTACTAATAAATTTATAATTTTTCTGTCAACTAGGCTATTTTTCTAGTTATTCGAGGTTAAACTGTCAGTCTCCTTGGAACTGCTGCCAGGGCCATCTTTTGCCAGTGCGGGGCCCTTGGCACTTACTTAACACCACATAGCGACCTGTGACCGTACTACACTACAAACTGCAGGATAGGCCTCTGTCTGTAAGGTAGCCTGTCTCTATTTTAGGCCTACAAAACATTTGGACCCTAGATTTTAGCAGCCTTCCCCCCCCACAAAAAATTCTTGATTTAATTTTTTAAAATGAGTTCAAGTTACGACAGTAATTCATCTCTAAGGCGATGAGAATTGGTTAGATCGATCGATCGATCGATCCATTGACCGTTGTGATGATCACCATAGCGCGGGGGCCCTTTGGGCCCTTGGCACAGTGCCAAGATGCCACACCCCTAAAGACGGGCCAGACTGCTGTAACAAATCAAATTGTTAATAAGTTGTTCATATACAGGTATAGGCTGGTTATATTAAACAGATGTGCAATTCAGACATTACCTGGTTTGTCGTGCGGCATTTTGAACGACTTCGGCTTATCGGAACGTGCAAAACTTGAACACTTGTCTTTGTTGTCCCAGAAGTAAACAACCAACGAGTGACTGACCATGTCTCTCAGCAACGACTCGGTCACTGTTATAGTATGGCTGAAACCCAACACAATCTGCAATACAGCAAATGCTACTGTAAACAACAAAAGCAATTAGCAGGACTTATGTCTACAAATCCCATTCTTGTATTTGAATAGATCATGGAGAAAAGGTCAGAGCCAAGCTTGAGAAAAAGTCACGGCGTTCACATAATCATTAGTTTTTTTATCAAAGTCAAACAGCACAACATTAAGTTACTGAATGTATGGTAACAAAAAAAACATTCTATAATCACGTAACGTCACCATTATCTTACTTCAGTCCACTGTGACTAAAAGTGCCACAAATAAATGCTACGATATGATAAATTATTTGCAACAGAAAACTGGCAGAAAAGTTGCCAGTTAAATCTAGTGCATAAATTTAAAAAAAAACTTCAAATGTTTTCAACGAAAATGACACGAGAGCAGTTGAAATAAAAGAAATGTTACGTAAAACATGGAAAATCCCCGATGCTTACTGGAAAGACAAAGGCTTGAAATTAAAAAAAACCAAAAAACACAATAATAATAACTTAAAAACAAAAAAAACACTGACATGAAAAAACCGTAAGGAAGTCCAGATATCTGTGAAATCAGTCCAAATGGGTGTCAGATGGAAGGTAGAATTAAAAAAAGAAAAAACATCAAATTGATCAAACAATAAAAAAACCAAAACCAGCTTAATTACATTTACCTGCAAATTGTTCACATGCACTGCAGCCGTGCTAAAATCTGCCAAATCTGGAAATCCCGCCAAGAGTTTTGCCACAGCAACATTTAGAGCTTCGAATTTGATCGAAATGACCACATGCTTGACCTACCACAAGTTCGGGATAAATTCTAGCATCCCCACAAAATGAAGATCAAGCAAAAGCAAAAATAAGAAGCAATAGCAAGAAACAAAAAAACATTGTTTAAAAACCCCCCAAAATTAACAGTGCTGCAAGAATTAATGGCAAAATGTCGACAACAGTCAGAACTTGCCAGTTTGACCAGGACACCCAGGTCATGTCGTCGTAGCACCAGGCCTGCACAATCTTCGGTTCGAGCTGATCGGTGAATATCTTGGCAGCGAGGCGACCGTACAGCACTACGTCAGTCTGGACAGGTTGTGGGTCACCAGGGAATGGCGTGTATTCACAGTGTAAGAAACGCTGAGTGGGCGGGGCGTCAACAAGCTTCTTACTCATCAGCCTCTGAGTACTGCGTGTAGCTACTGCAGTATCTTCTTTGTCCTCTGGGCCTCAACAAAAACATTTTCACACACATAAAAACAATAATGGCTGCTGTTCATTATGAGACGATTTCAGCGACAATGCCACTGTATTTAATATTTATAAATGACATCACAGTGACATCATCGTGATAAACCTCACAGCTGGTACTCAGAATTAAATTTCTTACAAAACAGATACTTGGGACTTATGCACATTTGGAACACTAATAAAATGATGCTGTTTTATTGAATGACCCTCATATGATAATAATACCGGTACACAGTTTTCTGTACTGCATGCTAACCACAGCTGTGTAATATGCATTAAGTCTAAATTTTATCCAACCCATACAAGGAAAACAACACCAAATGCAAGTTTCTAGGCAACTTTCAAATGCATGCTAAATTACTGCCACAGATGTATAATAAATTATATTATTATTAATTAACCAAGTACAGTATATCCACAAATATGGAATGCTACTAACAGCAATTTGCTATCTCAATTCCAGATCATATGCATAGCCCCATCTAAGCCCAACCAAATGATTTTTTGCCGTTTTAGAGGACTGATATCATCACATCGTCCTTACACATAAATGTAAACTGGTAAGTTTTTTTACATATATAATGAGTTAAGAGCACTGAGCACATAGTTTGACCTCTGGCATCAAAAAGTATAATTTTGCAGTGATTTAGAAAGGTCATGCAGTACTAGAAAGAATGAGAGTCTGCTGGCAGGTTATGACTAATTCACCTATGAGTTGATGGCATCCCTCATACAGAGTGTGGTTCTATCTTTTCTTCTAAAAAAACACAATAGGTTAACAACATAATTAACTAACTGAATCATAAATTCTATTTTCCTGAAGCATCACCTGTACCTTGTATTATATGAATTACACCAGAGAAAATAAAGATCAACAATTAAAAACAAAAAATGGGGTCTCACTGGGGGGAAAAGCAACAGAGATGGTCACAGTGAAGGTAACTTGATGGGTCCCAGGTTCATCCGAGGGAACAACTCTGTGGCTGGGACGTGGGTTGCCTGTCGGATCAGTTATATTTCCACTGGCTGCGAATGACACATTTGATACATATGAAGCAGCATCAATGGACACTCCATCTGGCAGCTCTTTAGCGGACTGATCTTCATATGCAATAGATGGGCCAACAGGCGGCTGATCAGTGAACTCCATATTAGTTCCAAATGGCTAATACTTCAAGCAGTCATGCTGTTAAACACTTTCAACCAGCAAAACCAGCTCAATCTAGTAACAAGCATAACACACAAATAGCGTATCACACTACAGCCAATTTCATCGCTCCAACAAATTAATTCACATAATACAAAGAATCAGATGGTTAAGTTAAACAAAATTCAATGACAATGAGCAGCAATTTCTACAATACCATAAAATTGATTCCACAGTGCATTAATAGTTACAGCAGGCTCAAAATATTCACTGCAGCAATCTGCTGAAAAAACAGCATATCACAAACAAGAATCAATAACAAAGCATGCAACTGGTATTGTATGACATAGAGTAGCCTAGTTCTAAGCTGTCCATCAGCTCTAGGTTAATATTTAGGACGAAGTTCTTTGTCTAGACATAGATTGGTGCAGTGGCGTATTTAAGGGGGGCCAAGGTGCAATGGCCCCCCTTTGGCCCAACCATGAACATTTTTTACAGGCGACTTTATATCAAAAGGTGCGTTTTTTGCCATTTTCCAGCAAGAACTGCAAAACTAAACTATGTTTGATGGTCTTTTTTTCATACCGATACAATATGCGATTAAAATCACCATGTGAAATTGCATCTGATATGATCCGCCAACGTCGCAGAGCGCTTTTCAAAACCAGCTACAAACCGTATTGGTGTATAATATTTTGCGACAGCCGGGTTTAGTATCCAATGTCCATGGGTGAGTGACATGGCACTGACATAAAACCAACAGCAAGACAGTCGGCATCTGGCTGGCGTACGCCATGGGCGGTGGTTAATAATTATTTCAAAATGTCAGATCTGAGTTAAAGCCGAGATGAACCCGCCCACAACTTGCATAAGCTACAGCAAATGAGATATAAGCCCATCCAAATAAGATATGTTTATTATTGCCTGTAATGTGACTATGGCACTGCTCATAAGATGCGTTCCTTTGCCCTGAGACTGTGACACGCCCTATTCTCAGATAATACAAGCTGCAGCGGCATCGCAGCGATCATGGATAGAGTATGCCCGACGTTATCAGAATGCACTGGTATGAGAATCCCAGGAACCAAGCTCCGTATGCCAGTGTCAAGATATCATAATGTCATTAATACCCCATTTACACATCAAGCTGGCTCGACAAGCTGGCTCAACAAGCTGGCTATATTTTAGCCGGACGATCCAGCTCAATATTTGCTCGATGCTTGCTGGATGTCTGCTCAACGTTTGCTCGATGTCTGCTCGATTGTGTAAACGAGGTATAAGCGACAGAGTGCTCTATTTCACTGGAAAGATGGACAGTTTGGACACGCCTGCTTGCCCACTGTCTTATACACGGCATTTGCTGCCAGCCCACTACTCAAACACGGAACAGCTAGAAATCAAAGAAGGGATAGACAAAACGTAACTATGAGCGAGTGGAGACGACAATGGCAAAGCGTCAGACCGCATACGTTTTACAATGTCAAACGCCAAAGACACGGCGCACTGCTTGCAAGCAACAACATCGGCAACGATCAATGAATCAAGCATTCTGATGACGACAGTCCGGGTTTGACAAGGCCCATTTGTTATTGTACTGTAGGCCTACTGTGCCTATTGTGAAGTTTATTGCTTTCTAATAATTCACATTAATCCATGACAATGTTTTGCAGCTTGTTAAACTTTATATACAACGTAAATATCTGTGATTTTCAGCATTTCCAATTTCAGAAAAATGGACGAAGTTGCGGCTTCCATGGAACATTCAAAAGCAAAAAGTGTGTAACCTTTGCCCCCCTGACCGCTGACCAGGAGCTCTGCCCTGGACCCCACTGGGAGCTCCGCCCCAGACCCCCGTTACAGGCTCGCGCTCTACACGCTCGCCATGCCCCCCTTTGCCAAATCCTAAATACACCACTGGAGTGGCATGCTGTGTTAAGTTATTCAGATTTTAACTGAATAATGTTGTAATGCAGAACACTAATAGAGCTGCGTTTACATTGTGTCAAAGACAAAAAAGCCAACATTCGTCATATCATGCAGTGTCAGTAACTGACAACGTTGGTGTGATGTTCCAGTTCTGGGGCTCTGCCGACGAAGAATTATGGAACTTTTGTTCCCACATACTTTCACTCCCAGGAACGATTCCATAGATGATGGAACTTTCGCTCCCGAGAACTTTTGTTCCTGGGAGTGAAAGTGACGTGGAACTTTTGCTTCCAGGTATTTTCGTTCCATGGAACTTTTGTTCCCACAGTCAGTGTAACGTGGTTTCGCTCCTCAACGCAAATTATGATTACTTAATTGTCAAATTAATGGTATTAAGGCGTTATAGCTTGTTTGTATCTTTGTACAGCTTCATTGTAGTAAAAGATGGCAGAATCTAGCAAATTATTTTATTAATTAATCTAAATTTATTAAGTTCTCCAAATTCTTTCTCAATTTCTTCATAAATTCTTCCTTAAATTATATTTTTCGTCAAGTTCTTACCATTACTTTAAATTCTAGTCTCTTCCCTAAACCTTAAACCCATCTTTCGGAAAACCTTTAATTATAGGCTAGCTTTAGCACGTTCCCTAGCGACAGCTGGGTTTTCTTGTTTTGGACGTTAAGCAGTTACACCGCATGCTGGCGTCCTCTGATCTCATCTGCTTCTATTAGCTGTGTAGGCCTTAGCCATGGCACACAGCCTTACTTTCATACTATTCAGTTCATGCTATTGCTATTGAACTGTCCGCCGTCACCGTCGGCTATGTAGGCCTATGTTAACTCTGAGCGAGAAGCGAAAGTTCCACCTCATTTTCGCTCAGGGGAGCGAAAGTTCCAGGGAACGAAAGTTCCTGGGAACGAGAGTTCTAGGGAACAAAAGTATCAGGGAGCGAAAGTTCGTTCATCATCATCATCGACAACCGTGGGCTCAATGCCCATTGGTGTCTGACGCCATTCTTACTATCGCTGCCCACCGCTGCCTATCTAGGGCAGCGTGGCTTAACTCCTGCAGGGTTGTCCC
>Ga0056128_1010909_pt1 | contig 11273 bp, 7 predicted proteins | sample WorMetLIZISLAND2_FD_71113 | JGI IMG/M metagenome (GOLD analysis project Ga0056128, IMG submission 71113) | Marine gutless worms symbiont microbial communities from Max Planck institute for Marine Microbiology, Germany - Olavius geniculatus... ... | reverse complement strand
TTTACACCATCCAGCAAACGTCCAGCATTAGCACGTGTATTTTGAATACATTTGCTGGAAGTTTACTGGACGTTTGCTGGATCGTGTAAACACCCTATTAGACACAAACGAAGATGTTGCACAAATGTTTCAGTTTAAACGTGTAACGCCGTGGCTACACGCACCAATTTCCACGTCCGAAATGTTGTCCGACGTGACCGGGCCTTCCGAGGTTTATAAACCTCGTAAGAGGAAATCGTCGCGTGTAGCCACGCTTTAGCAGGCATTACTGCTGTAAATTTACGCAGGTGCGTTAATTTTTTTAACGCGCGTTAATTTTTTTAACGCGCGTTAATTTATTAACGCATTAACGCGTTAATTAACGCGTCAACTGTGACAACTCTAAATTTTAGTTATTTATTTTATTATTACTGAAAATTCACAAAACGCATTTAAGTTAGTATTTTGTAGAAATTCACTTGGCAAAGATATGCACTCTCATGAGCACTTTCCGGTTAATACTATTATTACCATATTTGGGATTTGTGACGCATCATAGTGACTGCATATTAGAACACCTTTTAGCTAAGAAATACTTTGAACACAGTTGTAAAACTACAGAATGAAACTCAGTGGAATAATTATGTAACATTATTCCACAGTCGTTCTTGTACTGCCTCTGTCTACCACTATGTCTGCAGTGGTATAATCGGTTGATAACTTTTACTGGTGTACTAAGTCCGACCTAATGAAACACATTGTAGGCTACACTGGCTGAAGTGTGATATGTGAATGTTAAATAAACTTATACACAGAAGACCATGATTAATTTAACGTAAACATAGAGTTAAGAAGCAACAGCAAGCTAGTGAACAACAGATGAAGTTACAAACCGGCAAAAGAACTGGTCGCTTCACTTGAAGTATGTCACATAGTTGATTCCTTATTGGCCGAACGGTCTCCACTGGCTCATCCCTGTTCAGTGCAGAGAATATAAACCGCTATACAGTGCTGCAATGCAAGCTGAATAATATCAAATTTGACAAGCTCATGCTCTTTTGAACTGTTTTTTTTCCTTGATTAAATATTATGGTAAAAACATCAACAACAAATAAGGAAGATTATGCTTTCCTATCCATCGCCAAATGCAACACAATATCATTCAAAATTGTGTGATAACAAAGTAGTAAAACTATCAGAGAACAGCAGAATTCAAACACCAAAAAAGTACAATCCCTTAGCCCTCATCCATACACCAGCTTACACTGCCAGGCCATGGATATGGAGCTAGTGCAGCATGTGGTGCATCTATCTACATCTCAGTTTTCACTGGTTCTCATTGCACCTACCCATGGAGGGATGGCTGAGTTTGCCCGGGTGGCTGGTTACACACCGAAATGTTTTACCCATCTGCAGATGACAACTGTTTATATTTTGCCTGTAGAATATGTAACTTAAACATGATTCCCAGCTCAAAAGAAAAAACTCTGGAAAACTGACCGATTAAACAAAAGTCAAAAGCAGTAGCGATATCGAAATTCAAAACCCAAAATGCAGCATTATATACCAGAGCGTTTCAATAAGCAGAGATGTCACTTCATCGACAGCTTCGTTAGAAACGACTGCGGGATACGTGAGGATAGCCTCATACAGCTTGGTGGCAGTGGTCTTGCGGATGATTGGGTAAGCATGACAAAGCAGGATCATTAGATGCATTAGTGCAGATTTGTGAACGTCGCCAGTCATGAACTGCAGCAAGTTGCAGTATCTGAAACATATGCAGGCACACAGTTTACAATGCAACTCAACGACATACGTTAGAACCTTAGCCGCTATCCATAAAAATTATGGGGCGCTTATCTGTAAAAACCCTAACCATAATCCCCAACAGTAATCCTAACCCTAAATTTAACAGCTGTTAAAGGCTTTTTGCAGATAAATGTGTAACAGTACTACGTGAGTCATTAAAACATGGAACCTTTTACCACTTATGGTTAATTTAACGTCTACGTCTACTTTTATAAATTCACCGAATAAGGTTGACTTTCCACATATCTTAGGCGTACCACGCAAAGCTAGTTTTGCTCACAGCAAAATATGATTTTGACTCAAATCAGCTTTATGCACAGCAAACAGGCAAAAACTGTTGCCTTTTGCAAAGGCTAAGGAAACAATAAATGATGATAATGTTGATATGATGATAGTAACAGTTCATTTGACGGAAAAGCAAACTGTACTTACACATCAATAGCAGCCAATATCTTCTGAACATTATTACACCGACTCACTTCAGTCTTCAACAATTCCACCAAAGAACTGGCAAATGCATTGCTACAATCCAGCATAGAACCGATCATTTCATTATATCTATTACCTAATCAATATGTACCAATTACAATACAGCAACACCTCATGTATATTACACAGTAACTGATTACTACACAAATAGTGACTGTCGTTCAGATCAACAGTGAGTATTGTCATACTTCAATGCAAAATACCTGCATGCGATTGGTCCGAATTACGTCATGTGTCATTCACCAATGTTGACATCTCAATGTCGCCCATGCGGGCAACATTGAAGTCATCACAGCTTTTTTAATCAAATGATTTTTGTTTAAATGTTTTGTTTTGGTTTTGAGGTATAACAAAACAAATAGTGACTGGGTCACTGATCATCATTGAAAATTTTTTGCCCTTAATTCGCAAAATGTTTCCCTCGGCCTTCGGCCTCGAGGAAACATTTTACGAACTTCTGGCAAACAATTTTCGATGATAATCTCAACGCCAGTTACTATTTGTTAGTTCCTGCAAGTTTCAGAAATATAGCCCACTGTGCCAAAAGTACGCAGGCTATATTTTGCTAATTAAAAGATACGTCGACTAATAGATCGGACCGAGTTCATTATGGTAGAGTAGCTTAATGTAAACACAATTGACAAAACCACCTTTCGGTCTCCGAAAGTTTGTCAAAGCAGCCACTGGAGATGAGTTGGTCAAGAGTTTTAAGTAGCGGTAGTGTGACACGGTCGATGCGCTGAAAGTCTCGGAAGATTGAGAGAATTGTTTCAGCAATTTTCTCCGACTGTGCAGCGTCACAGCCATACATGAACTCACGCAGAGAGCCTCCCCCATGCTTCACCTTCACACAGCCAAATGCTACATTACATTACACATTAAAGCAAACACTACATTATATTTCGGTACCGAATTTTAATTTCAATACATTAACTGCTTAACTGACAAAACGTCCTAAGATTGTCCACCAAAAATCTGCCTAAATTATTCCTAGATCAGCAACTTAGTTCTGCATAAGTCTTTCATAACATTTTTCAAATTTTTCTGTTTTTTTTGTAAATCACATTATTCCTTAAAAAACACATGATAAAAATAAACTATAAAGAAACAATTTAAAAAACTGCAAGTTGCACTGCAATAAAAAAAACTATCGGTTATCTTATCTAACACTAAAATATTTATGCCTATTGACTCACAGTGTCCGGTTATGCTTCTATTCAAGCGCTCCCTCACAATACAAGCAAAATGAACTAAAAGCAACTAGAAAGCTATAAAGAACTGTAAAGAGTGATAGACAGAAAAAAACTCAATACAATTCAATGCCCAATGAATTCAGTGTAAGATGTGAAAGACTGCCAGAAAACGCTAATGCTAAACAAGTTAGCCACCTCCTAAAAAACGAGAAAGAAGAACTGGCAAATGCACTATTTATCAGCGGATATGCCAAAAATGTAAACAAGGCACCATAAAACACTTACCAAAGACTCTGTGAGGCCGCCAGCACTGACAGTCAAACCCAGCAGGATGTGGTATGTATACGTCGGCAGAGACAGCAGCCGAGCAAACTTTGGAAACGTATCTGCCGATGACGCCCAGTTTAGATACTGTAACTTGTCTCGAGGAAACGCCAACTGAACTTCAGCTTTGTGCGGAATGTTTGGGATTTCCGGACTGCAAAAACAAAATATGTACCTCTTTATTCACCAACAAAAACATGACAGCTGATAGAGAAAAAAGAAAAACACAAAAAAGCACATAAGACTGATTACAGACTAGACATTACGAACAACAGTACAACAGCTTTGCATACACTACGGCTTGATTACTGCAACTCTCGGCTGTATGGAGCACCAGCTGAGACGCTCGCTGAACAAGTTACAACAAGTGCAGAACAATCGTGTGAAAGTCGTCTGCCAACGCAACGGACGATCTGATGCCAAACCACTTCTACGCTCGCTACATTGGCTGCCAGTAAGGCATCACATCACATACAAGACAGCAGTCCTCACTGACAAGGTTCTAGCGACGTCAACGCTAGTGTATCTGAGCCACCTGACAAGCATCGCACTGCCTGCGAGACACCTGCAGTCATCCCATGCACCTCTGCTCATGGTGCCTAGAACAAAAATGAACGTAGGCCGACGCGCATTCTCTGTGGCCGCGTAATGTGTTTGGAATTCATTATCTGACACTGTCCGTCTCTGTAATTCTACTGATACATCTTAACGACATTTAAAAACATTTATTTAACCTGCCCTAGCCTAACGCCATCAAGTGCTACTGTATCTTCAGACTTCATGGCATCATATAAATTTTGTATTATTATTATTATTATTATTATAACAAAACAGCCAAAAATAGTGAGAAACTAAAAACTGAACTGAATAGATAAAAATTGTAATAAAAGTAATGAAATTTAATGAGTTTGTTCAGAGATCTGTACAGAGTAATATTGATTTCATGGATATCTGAACTAGCTTATGGCTTTCTTGCATTCCAGTTTTTTTTCTAGTTTCAGTTATCATTATTTCCTTCCTTTTCAGTTTTTCACCTAAGGCCTCTATATCTCCCATAACCATCTGTTTCTATATTTGTTTTGTTTGCACATTTCTGTTTATCTCGTTTCACTTCCATTAAAACAATTTTTAGTTCTTTTTAGTTTATGCGCTAAATGAAACTGGCAGCTTGCCTGTTAGATTTCCAGTGCAAATCATTTATGACATAATATCATAAATATAAAGTTCATTTATTCACAAACCTGTGATAGAGCAGTGTGGCAAATATTTCGCCAGCATGAGCTCGTGTTCGATCAATTTTCTCACACGCTTGCTGCATCAGCTCACAAAATAATTGCCGGCTCCTGAACAAATAAGTAACAAACTATACTCTGTCCACAAAAAAGACCATGCCTAAACACTTTGCAATAAGAAGTGTAAACCTGTACAGAGCTGAATAAAATTTTATACGCATGAAACAACGTCCATTCTAAACATTACAGCTTAGTTTCTCAAAAATCTGCCTGGTCTTTAAAGATATATCAAATTTGTAATAATGCTGCCTAATACTAACAGTTTTCAAACACATTAAGGCCTAATGTTAATCGAAACAGTAGCTGTTTAACTCTGATGTTCAAAGTGCCAAACTTCTGTGCAGATAACTAACAATGTTTTAAGATTCATCTTCAGTATGGCCATAAATCAACTTTGAAGTAACCAGTGCAAAAGACACACACCTTACACAAGTGGAGACAGAGAAAGGAGCCAATCTGCAGCCACTGCAGACAGCAACCGCAGACAGCTGAACACCTGCTGGCTGCACAAGTGCCAGTCCGTCACACAGTTCACTGTGTGATGGACACAGTTTCACCAACTAGAAGATGAAGAAGCCATCGACTGGATATCGCACTGGAGCAAGACATGTGAAAAGCAAAAGTAAGCAATATGAAGTAAGCAATATAGAAGACAATTAAGAAACTGTATACAGTGCAATATGTGTCTACATACACGTCAGCTGAGATATGTTGTGGGTCTGCAGCTAACATCAGTTCAGTCACGTCTTGCAGTCCAGTCATAGCGGCTTCACGGATCCTTCACATAAAAAACAAATCGTACTACACACCAGTCATAGCAACTTTTCCGATCCTTCAACGACAAAAATCAGCACAGTAATCAAAACTAGTACGAATGGTCAACAGGGCAGAAGTAAACAGTGCACCAATTTTCACTTCAAAGGTCATGATTAAGCTTAGAGTTGCACAGCTCAAAGCGGATGGCTGTATAATATGCTAACACTAAGCTGACAACATTTTCCAGTTCAATTTATACTCAGGCCTAAAAAAAATCCTGTTCTTCTGGTTGCAGCTGGCAAAAAAAGGCTGGGAAAAATTTTGTTTTTATTTCAATATCATAAAACAAATTAGCACATTAAACAGTACCCTTCTTTTTCTTCTTCTTTTCCAGTAATGTACAGATCCTCTTGCAAGTAATGTCAAACATGACGTACCCATGAAAACTAAAGTTAACATACTGCAGCATAGCAAACTAGATGCAAACTCAGTGTTGAATAAAAATTTTGGGGATGCAGGTTTTTCTAGAGATGGACAACAACCGGAAGCACAAAATGAATTCATGAGAAACTCACCAGCGGCCAACGTCGCCTCGACTGTCCAGTGTGTAATCTTTCATTGCAAAGAACAGCGTGTGATAGATGAGGTCAATGTTGTCAGAGCAGATGACTGAATCAGACGAACCATTCCAGTCCACACCAACTCTTTCACAGATGCTACAACCCAACAGACTGCTAACGTAAATTACATAACAACAGAACTTCACTTCCCATGCCTGGTGCTTTATTTATAACGTAACATACCAACACACAACACACTTGTTGTAAGTCCTCACTAACTGCTTCATAAATGCTATGCGTGTCCACTGCAAAATGTCAAATAAGCAATGAGCCATTTCATGACAGACAAGGCTCAACTGAAAAAAACTCAAAAGCATTCAAATTTCAAAAGTCCTCACGTCTGCCAAAGACTAGCTTAAATTAATGGTCATCTGTGCATGTTGCAAAAGAGAAAGGTTTTATCAGAAGAATTACTCAAAAAAATCTGAACCCTGGATTCAGATCCTGAATCAAATCAACAGTAAAATCTGCGTGGCTGGGTCCTTAGACCACTCTCCACTTTGGATAAAGTTACATCAGAATCCATTCAAAACTTACTGAGACACAGTGCAAAGTGTTAGCTTACATACAATCACCTAATGGCACAGAACCCTGGACAAACTAAAATCCACTGTAAGATCCACATCACAGAAAATCTCACTAATTCCTCCTTGACCCACATCCAACCTCTCCACAAAATTTCATGTAAATTCGTCAAAATTTTTCTGTATAATCTGACTAAAAATCAGACAAATAAGAGAAAAACCAAAAACATAACTTCTTTTAGTAGAGGTGATAAATAAGAAGACAGGTTAAACTTGTCACCAAATATTGTCATAATTTAACAGGTACCGTACAAGTTTAGTACGTAGAATCCCTACTTCGAGTTTGATAAAGCATTCAGTGACAATGCTTCATTAGCCTGACAGACACACTCCCAGCTACACTGCAATACAGTATCTTTGTTTCTCCTAGACCTATTTATCCAAAAAGCTAAATGCAAAAATTTACAGCCATCGCTACCATGTGAGAGCCTTCAGACAGTCTCTGCGAATGAGTACAAAGGGCGTCTGCTTTGAAGTCATCTTGGAAGCCGCAACCAACTTAGAGACGATGAGATTCAGCTGCCCTGAGAGAAACGACCGAGGCACGGCACCCAGTGCAAGAGCACAACCACAGCGTGTAGTCTCTGATGAGCTCTCCAACAGATCTTTCAAATATCTCCCCAATATTCGCTCTAAAATAAAACACAAACTACTTCACTATCATAAAATGGCTGTCAAAAACATCAAACAGTGAAGTAGAAACTGCATGGAATGACAAAAGAATTGCTACAATATAGCCACAATTTAATTATTTATTAGCCACAATTTAATTATTTATTACCAACATCAATTAATAGTAATAGTACTGGTAATCATATTTATGCAGCACCGTATGCGGAGCTACAGAAAACAACACATTACGACACATTACAACACACACTAGCTGATAACTAAAACATAATCCATCGGTACCCTTGCAATCGTATTTAGTTTTTTTGCAAAATGCAGATAATACCCCTACTATGAGGGTCGTTCGATAAATAAGTTACAAAACAGCATCATTCTGTGAGTTTTCCACATACTAAAAATCCAAAATACACGTTTGTAGAAAATTTAATTCTGAGTAGCAGCTGTGAGTTTTATGACGATGACGTCACTGTGACATCGTTTATGAAAATTAAATACGGCGACACTAAAATCGTCCTGTAACGAACAACATGCCATTATTGTACTTTTGTGGGGAAAAAATAAGTGCAAATCAGATTCACTCGGAGATGCATCCAGTATATGGTGGCAAGTGCTTTACGAACCAAACAGTTCACGTTTGGTGTAAGAAAATGCTAGGTGGGCAGAAATTTGTATCATATACCGAGGCGCAATCAGTCATTCTGCAGTGGCATAAACATCAGCCAGCATTCTTCTTTGCATCAGGCATTCAGAAGTTTGCTGACAGATAGGACAAATGTTTGAGCGAACTCGGACGATAGTCTTTAGCATTTAAAGAGATGGCATTAATTTGTTAAGTTTATTTGCTGTTTTCCTTCTTATGCTGTTCATCACTTGCGAGTTATGATAGATTACTGGTGGAGAAAATAATACACGTGTAGACTGTGTTCTGTGAGCAGATAACGTCACAATAATGACGTCATCATCAAAAAAATTTCTACATGTATTCAGAATAAAATTCCCCACAAAACGTATATTTCGCATTTTTTAGATTTTGAAAATGAACAAAATGACGCTGTTTTATAACTTATTTATCGAACGACCCTTGTAATTGTTTCACTTGCATCAACAACAAATACTATTAATGTGAGCTTAATGTGAGTTGACCTCGCATGCCGTTGTCTACAGTTCCATCAGTCGTTGTGTAGTACTCAGAGAAAAACGCCGGCAGAGCACTCACTGCAGAAGCCTGTGCAATGAAATGACAATCAGACAAAAACCAACTAACGCAATAATCGACACCATATCAATCCCTCAATTAAAATTAGAGAACTAGCGGGTCTTAATGGCACTTAGAAAGACACACAGCTATATTATACTTGTAACATGCAAAATGTTTCAGTAGAAATGTTTATTTCATTTAGTGAAACTGTCATGTTTTGAAGAATGACCCAAAACACATAAAACGGTTGTTCAACGCATACAGCATCTGTAACACACCAGGTGATGTGCTTTTAAATAACAACACAATAGTGAAACAGTATATGCTATTAACAGTAGCACAGTACATATGATAAAGAGAGAGAACAAATATATGAATAGCAGACCTGAACATTTCCATCCATATGAATTAGACACTCATCGATAAAGTTCTGCCACATTTCTGCAACAGTAAAATTATTTTCAGTATAGTATAGTTCAGTATTAAACTTGAGACAAAACTTTAGCAAACTGATACAGTTATAGATATGCAATAAACACAATGCAGCAAAGAAAAGCAATTCTTACCTATCACTGGCAGGCCATGAAACGGAACTTTGGAAAGCGACATTTTCTCAATGAAACAGCAAACTACAGACACAAAACAAAACACAAATGTTCATATAAATATATAAACCAACTGAAGTAACACATTGCACTAACACACAAATTACAATAAAATACAATACAAGATACTAGGAATGTGCACGAGACCTTCTGAGCCAAGACCGAGATGAGCCCCGAGACCCATGTCTCTGAGACCGAGACATTCAAAATTTTGTCCGAGACAAGACCAAGACGAGACGTTGCAGCTTCCGAGATGCTGGCCGAGACCTTGAAGCTCCCGTCTCGCTGAGACGTTTTCCGTGACTTATGGTGAAACACATCGACAATGAAAAAAAATTACACGGATTAATTAACTCGCACCACGATAATCGCTTTCTATTTGTGATATTGAGCGTTTTGCACTTTATTTTGACAATTATCACTGAATAATTAACAGCTTGCACCATAAAGAATTGCAACTGCAGTGCTGTAGACATGAGCCATTATGTTTATCGCAATTGGCAAGCAACTGAAATTAGTAAACTACAGCTGATTACATGTGTAGACTGATACGTCGTCTACATTTGGCTGACAGTATTCATTCTGACATCATACACTTTTTCTTCATTGTGCCTAGGTCATTTTATAACGAAAAAACTGACATGAAATAATTCTGCTTTATGATAAATAAGTAAATGAAAGAGTAAAAACACTGTAAATGAATATGTCTAAGACACAAATATCATGCTGGTTAGTATCCTCTAGCTAACTGCATGCAGCTACAGTATGCATGGCGCACGCCTGCACAAAACGTCTCGACGAGACGCAATGGCCCAAGACCCGAGACAAGACCTACTAGGCCGAGACCGAAACATATTGCTCCAAGGCTGAGACGAGACGCATCAGTCTGAGACTGAGACAATATCGAGACGAGACGTTAGTACATCTCAAGACAGTCTCGAGACCAAGACGTCTCGACCAAAACAACATCCCTGCAAAATACTACCAAAATTATGCACACTGTAGTATAAAAAGCAAAAACAAGATACACATACTTAACACAGATATTAACTAAACATCATAAATTTCTGATATTATACAAATTACCAAAATAAAACTTCCCTACAACTAAACACAAGTGCAATTTATTTTATCTACACCTTGCTATTTAAACAGTTATTTATGTAAAAAAACTGTTCAGTTTATATACAGTGTAAAGGTGACATCGTGGTTGTAGATATAAAACAGCACAAATCACAATTTAAAAAATACAAACTTTACCATTACACAGTCAGCAAAGTTCTTCTGACATTGTGTAATGGTGATGTTTGAATTTTTTAAATTGTGATTTGTGCTGTTTTATATCTACAACCATGATGTCACCTTTACACTGCATATAAACTGAACAGTTTTCTACATAAATATTTGCAGTTTTATTGCCGTTGAAAGTAATCTAGAGCTGAATAAAATCGAACAGTAGAATAACCACTACAACTGCTACCACAACTACAGTTACTCCTATTTCTACTTCGACTATAAGTAACTTCTACTTTACCATTACCATACTCTACTCTTACCATAACCTACATCACCCCTATTGTTACCGTAATCTTACGACTACACTACCACTATCTTGCCCCTATCCTTACTACTACCACTGCTATGTATACCGTGATGGGAGTCACATTTTTGACAAACCACAGTAATAATTTAAAATGACCCAACACTAACACCAACGTTGTCTGCTGGCGTCGTCATGGATACCAGGGATCAACAAATTTAACGACTCAGAGTCCGTCTGTTTTGTCTCCAAAC
>Ga0056128_1010907_pt1 | contig 11274 bp, 7 predicted proteins | sample WorMetLIZISLAND2_FD_71113 | JGI IMG/M metagenome (GOLD analysis project Ga0056128, IMG submission 71113) | Marine gutless worms symbiont microbial communities from Max Planck institute for Marine Microbiology, Germany - Olavius geniculatus... ... | reverse complement strand
CATCCGCCTTCTTCGAAGAAGAAGCCGTTGACCGCTACCTTTATGCCTGGGTGAGGACTGGTGAAGGACTAGCGCCCCGCCGGTTTTCAAGCCAGAATTTCTATGTTCCCGGGGTATGGCACTTCACGCCGAAGCAAAAGTCGGCGTGGGATATAACTTATTTATCGTTGCGTGATTTCAACTGCGAGTCTAGTTTTATTACATTTGTTTTGATGATCAGTTTCTCACTTCCGCTTTGGCCCGAAAACCGTGAAAGAAAAAATGAAAAGTAGTTACAATGAATAATCTGTCGATTGTTTTACCAGCATTAGAAGAGTTTGTAACCAGCTGCAACGAGTTGTTAAAAAGATCTGCTCAGTCAGTTGCAGGTAACTGCCTACAAGTGAATTAATACGCAATATGTTACAACCATCTAAGCATAGTTGATAGTTGATACCACTCTGATTAATCACAGCCGTACTTCTCTCTATGTAAAAAGGTTGTTAAACATTCTCGTAAGTTTGTCTACAATGACGTCATACAATGTTAGGCGGCACAGCCTAGCAAACTGAGATCTTGGCAGGCTAGCACTATCCGCCTGAGCCCTGAGCAGATGATGAGGCAAGATGGTAAAAGATAGAGTACTTTTTGCAGATGATGCTAAGCTATACAATCATATTAAGTGTATAGTTGATGCAGAAATATTACAGTCAAAGAATGATAAATTTACAAACTGGGCTCACAGATGGTTAGTTAAGGGGATGTCAGACGAACGACAAAGTCGGCCGATTTTGTTGGGCAACTAAACCACGCCGACTTTTGTGGGCGTGGTTGTCCAATATACAAAAAGTTGGCCAACAAAATCGTTGAAGATAGAACATGCTCTATCTTGGTTGACAAAATCGGGCGATTTTGTCCGCCGACAAAATCGGGTGATTTTTGCATGACACAACAGATTTTTGTGGGTCGATTTTGTTGGAAGATAAAATTGGCCGATTTTGTCATTAGTCTGACATCCACTTTAAACTTAGTACAAGGACATGTAAATTAATGTCATTCCATTAACGTCAGTATGATACTACGAACAATAGCTTCACGTACAAAATAGGTGGTGTTCCATTAGAACAGGTCGAGATCTTGGAGTCTTGTTTGATTTTTTTTTATTGTTTGATCAACATATTAGCAATATAGTCAGTGAAGCATATTCTATGTTGGGACTTATGCAAAGAAACTTTCGAGAATTATCTTGGAAATGCTTTGTTATTCTGTATAAAAGTTTGGTAAGACCACATTTGGAATATGCTAATACTGTTTGGGCTCTTAGAAGGATGTGTGATATAGAAAAATTGAAAAAGTCCAAATGAGGGCAACAAAATTAATTAGGGGTCTTTCTAGTCGTTCTTATGAAGAAAGATTACGTGTTATGCAATTGCCAACTTTACGATCTAGGCAATTAAGAGGGGATATGATTCAGTTATATAAATATGTAAATAACAAGTATGTTACCAATTTTGTGTTACAGTTGCAGTATAAATCTATTTTAGAAAAGCGTTATGATACCAGGGGTCATAGATACTAATTGGTGCCCCAGTCATGTAAATATGATCTCCGGAAACATTTTTGTAAATAGATCAGTTAAGCTATGGAACTCATTACCTGATGATGTTGTGTCGGCATGCAGTGTTAGTAGTTTTAAGAGACGTTTCGATTTGATCTGGCATGGTTTTAGTTTGCATTATCATTATAAATCTGTCATCTAGTACTGGAAGTCAATGTAAAAACAGTATTAGTTTAGTTTTTGTTGATATTCATGTTAAAGTTATTTACATTGGACGGAAATAGAAGCCTTCGGCCTGCTTCCGGATATTCATTGATGATGATGATGGTGGTGGTGGTCGTGGTCGTTATAGGCGCACAGTAGCGCGGCTATGGGTAAAAAGCAGATTGCGGATCTGCGGATGTTGCAACAGCTAACGCCATAATTAAGCTGCTAATGGTGACCTGCTAAGTCAGATGGCAAAATTCGACCCCTTGCAAATTTGAGACTCCTTAACTGATCAGCATAAAATTTGAAACAGGTGATTACGTCTGCAAGGCAACCCTTGGTACCAAATTTTGGTGGTAGATTTAGTGATTGACTTTTCTGTCATTACAATTATGCTTATAATTATCACATTATTAATACAAGAATGTGTTTTTATCTTATTGTCTTATTGCCAAAAATGTGATTAAAACTTCACAATTTTCACAATTTCACACTCTCTCACCTATTCAGGCTATTCTTTTTTTACTCTGATTATGGCAGTGAAATAATTTTGTCATAACAGCTTTATCACTGGTATGTTTTTTGACAAGTAACACAAACCCACAGGCTGAAATTTGTTGATGGTGCAGATAATCTTGTGGAAGACATTCTGTCAACAAAAGCGAAGGGCGTGGATTCATCTTCAGTCATTAATTACTATCATCTTCTTTTTCAGAGGTAAATGCATTGTTTTGTAGTCTATTTGATGCTATAAAGTGTACTAACAAGTAATTTGAGTGAAGCTTACGTGACGCGCGATAGTATAGCGGTCCTGCCACTTTGGAAATCAGTGTAAGCCTACAGCAATAAGATATTAATGCATCTTGAAAGAGTACTTGAATGTGAGGCCTCCGTATGGAAGACTCCTTGAATTTAAAAAATCAAAACGTAGATCCTTAAAAATGTACATTCTATGCTAAAAATGTCATACGCAGGTTGTTCAAGTCCATCTCCAGCCATTTCGGCGCAATTCACTCTTAAAATGTGTGTCACAGCCGAAAATCGAACAGAATTCACTAAAAACCTCTGTTCTGGTGGTTCATGGTCATTCAAGGTCATCGATGTTGACACCAATAAAAAGCTTGTCACTGTTGCTTGTTATGATAAGCAGCATGTCTGTGCCTATCTGCAACCATTTTCATGCTACACGAGATAATTGTGGTAAAATAACCACTTTTTAGGGGGAGGGGGGGTAGCTGTCTTTGACGCCTGCCTGCGCCGGCCTCCTTGAACCTTGGTCGGGACTTGAACTGCTAAAATCTTCGTTTGATGCTGAAAATTACTTATGCAGGTTGTCTTGTCTATCTTCAGCCATTTCTTCACAATTCACTGTTGAAATGTGTGCTGCACCCAAAAATTGCAAAAAATTACTAATAACCCCTTTTTGGGGGTTCAAGATCATCAGTGTTGATAAATCTAAAAAGCCTGTCACTAGTACTTGTTACGATAAGCAGCATAGCTGTAGCTATCTGCAACCGTTTTCACACTATATGAGCTAATAACGGCAAAATAACGTCTTTTTAGGGGGTATCGCGCGTAAAAATTGAAAGTGACTGTTTTAATGGAATTTAGCAATATCAATATATTGGTTGCCTGTCATCGTAGCTGTAATGGTGATGTTCTGTTTGAACAGATTGTCTGTCAAAACAAGAGCTGATGTTGACAAAGTTATTAAAGCACACTATCGGTAAGTGTGCATGAGCTTAAGTCATTTATTGTTTTGACTGTGATGTAGTATCATCTGGTTTCTCGAAATCTGGTTTCAGTATTTTGAAGAGATCTAAGCAGCAGCAGAGTTGTGCTTATTTCTTCATTTTCTGCATACTTTTGTCTGTACACATCACTCTGATGTGAACAGCATTATCCTTATGAACTGTATGTCACAATATGGTGACGAACTTAGCAATTTTCAGTTTTGTGTACATCCTTAATAATTACTGGCACATATACGTGTGTGTTCTGTGAGGCAGTGTGTAGTAATATTGTGTACAGGGTGAGTTGTATCTAGTGCTTGGTTTATTTAAACAAATTGTACTTTTGTATATTTGTGTCCGGAACTGTCTTAACTTCTTAGTGCTGTGATGGCATTGTGTTGGGTGATTGGAAGGAAAGTGTGAATTTCTAACAATTTTTTTTACATTTTAACTTGGCTTTTATGGATTGCTTTCAGATAAAGTAGGCTCGTTAAAGTAGTAATAGTGGTCATGGTGGTTATTGTAATAGCAGCAGAAGTTAAGATGCATATTCTCTATGCTAAGTTTTTAGCTGATGTGTGTTTCCTAGCATATACTGTTTTTTAGTTGGTAGTACTGAAAATTATTGGCCAGGGTTCCTACAAGTCAGGGAAAACTGGAAAAGTCGGAATTTGTGTGGTCTGGAAAAGGTCGGAGAAAAATATTATTTTTGAAAAGTCGGGGAAAATGATCTTGGATCATGCAGACTGCAGATATCTGTGATTATTTGTGTCTCTGAATATTAAAAAGCAGGCAAATCTGTGGCTTTCATTAAACGTCCAAAAGCTAGAAGTGTTTAAGCTTCAGGGGGCTTTGCCCCTCTGACCCCCTGAGGCCCTGACCAGGGCCTCTGTTGTTGCGTATTGCTCTATTAACACAGTTTCATTACCTTATGATATAATGTACCATTTCTGACATTTGTGCGATTGGTTACTGTTTTGATAAGGTCAGGGAAATTGTCATTCCATGACTGGAAAAGTCAGGGAAAAGTCGGGAAATTTTGCTACAGAAGACCTATAGGAACCCGGATTAGCAAAGCTGTAACATGTACTAGAACTTATTGTGTTGTTAATCTGCAGATCAGCAGAAGTGCAGGTCGTACATGATAAACTTATAGAATTTGAGGTATGGTAACATGCACCACATCTGGATGGAATCTGCTCTTTACCATATTAAACAAACTTTTGTATATCTGTAATTTTTAGCAGAAACTATATTGATAATCATTTATATGTAAAACATATAAGATTTGTCTCCAAACATTGCATGTTATTAACTATTGCTAATTCAATTTTCACATCGTCAAAAATGCTGCTTTTAGGTGAAAGAAGCATCTACATGAATTCTTGCAATACAGAAAATACAACATTTAAGTGAGAAATTATAATACAACTTTGATAAACTTGAAAAAATGAGATGTTATTTTTAGTAGAAATGTGTATTTTTAAAAATCTGTTTTCGTTGACGATGTTTGTTGTTATGTTTTAGTTGAACTGGAACAAGTTGCTTTTTCGCTTGGACGAGTCTTTGCCTGTTGGTGCCGAGCTATCGCCGACATTGTCGGATGCCAGCACAGTCATTAACATTCCATTAACTAATGCTGATGATGGGACCTCTGTAAGGCTAGCGGACTATTTTCACACCTCATTGTCCTGTCGGTTCCTTGTCGTTGTGTTTATACGCCACTTTGCTTGACTACCGTGACGTGATCACATCTCCGAGCTGCAGTCCTGTCAGGTGTCAATAATATTATATTCTCTGTATCAATATGCGGTAGTGTTTTGCAGTAAAAATTCTCGTTAAGCACAAAAACTATATTGATTGTTGGTGCTGGCTTTCCTTCCGCTATGCTGAATTGTTTTTATATTACTTCTGTAATATAATCAGGTCGTGTTTTCCAGTCTCACTATTTGTCCATTTTTTAGATAAATTTCGTTTGCATCATGCGTCTCAAAGAGCATGTGATTTTTTGGTGACAGGTTGCATTGCTGCCAAGATTAGCAGCATTTTTACGATTTACTTACTGTTTTGAGTCGGCAGAGGGCAAAGAATAAAACACAATTCTCGGTGTAGATTTGAACTTTTTTATTATCTTAGTTTGTTTCTCTGTTCATGTGTATATTGCTTATTCACTCATTTCATTCATTTATTCTTGTCTGGTAGGATTTTTATTGTTTATATTTGACAGCACTGCAGCACACTGAATTGGTAAATTGACCCAATTGTGTGTGCATGTTTATGAAGGGGGACTTTGACAAAGCTGGTGCTCGGATTCTGATCATGTCATGTGGCAGCTGCGATGCTGCTGTCAAGTGGCGGCAGGATACCACCTGCCAATATCCAATCCTTCTAGATCCTGAACGAAAGGTAAGACATGTTATTTGTGCTTCCCCTTTTGTAGTAAATTTATTGTATGCTGTACCATTACCTGTTAATGTAGTGTAGTGCATGAAAAGGTGCAAGATATGTACTTTCTGAGGATTAAGCAATCGGACAGTTTCAGTTTTTTTGGAAACAATTGGCTTTGTTTGCTGCAGTTAAGGATGGTCATGTTGAACATTTGAACGGGATGTTTAACATAACCACCCAGCAATGCATCGTTTCCGAAACTCTGCAATTGCTCATGCTGTATATTTTACTTTGTATGTGTCGTCTTGTGGTTATCTTTCTTAAGCAGCATTAAACCTGTCGTTGCTGCGCAGTGACGTTTAGTTTTTATTTATTATTTTCATCAAATTGCCAATTTATCACCGTTGTTAGGAAGATTGTTTTGTTTGACATTGTTTTAGCTGTACAATTATTTTGGAATGAAGATATCATTTTCCCAGGTAATATAGTGCATTGGATTTTTTAAGCCTCAGCGTTTATGTTGATACTTTACTCTGTCTATCGTATTTGACAATAATCTGCACATGCAAGTGAGATGTGTGGATGACGAGTTACTGGGATATTGTAGCCAGGCCTGTTGTTATGATTCTAGATATTGTCGTGTGCTTTTTAGCAATTTTATAACTTGCACGTTGTACAAACAGTGCTACTAAGTTTTTTTAACATTTTTGTTTCCATTGTTTCGGCAGTTTTCTGTTTACGTATGTTGGTCAGTTGCGGTATGACAGCTGTTTGCAGTTAACTAATAGGTGAAAAAAGGAACAATTTTTCTTAATTCCTTTGTCGCAATTTCATGTCATTTTGTTGCATTGTGTCAACGGTTAATAAACATACATAATGGATATGCATATGGAAAATCCTTGGTTGCGGCAGATGTGAATCATAACATGGTCACTGGTGTGTCTGTCTCTTTCTTGGACTGTCTGTCATGCTTGTTCATCTTGCTTAAACTGTTGAATGGAACAAGACGTCATTTGGCAGAGACCTTCATGTGTCCACAAGTAACACCGTATTAGACTGGGGCCTCGGTTCTCTCATGAAAAGCCATAGTATTCTGGGTCAAAATTCTCGGTCAGAGTTTGCATTGCGAATTGTGTCCAGCCAATATGTGGCACATTGATGCCACCGTATTCTAAATTGTCTTGGCTTTTGCTGTTATGGTTAGTGTTATTTTTACTAATATGTGCATAATAGTATAACATGATTTGTAAGTTTTGTAATATGATGGTGTCTGCATAGGTGTTTCACATCGACAACTTGGTCTACTATGCTGAACAGAAATCTGCTGGTCGGGAGCTGCCCAAGAAGTTTGCAGGCGATGACGTGCATCAGGTGCTTAGAGTGGAGGAGCATTTTGTCCCCTTTTCTTTTTTTTATGCGCGAAAGCACTACTGCTTTCAGCGCGTCTTAGCCATCGCATTTCTGTCCATCCGTCTGTCTGTCTGTCACACGGGTGGGTCAGTCAAAAACGGTGCAAGCTATGATCACCAAATCTTCACCGTCGGCTGCCTGGAAGACTCTAGTTTCAGGAACCGTAAAGCTTTTCCATAAATTCGAAAGGAGTCAACCCGAACGAGGGCGATAAAGGAGAGGGGGTGGGCAAAATTTGAGTTTTTTGGCCAATAACTCGCTGTATCTCAGTAACGGTGCGAGATAAGGCCTAGGTTACTATTAATCACTAATAGGAAGTCATACACTGGCTCTCGATTGGCGCTGAATTCAATGACCTTGAATGACCTTGAACGCCAAAACAGGGGGTTTTATGGATTTTTTGTCGACTTTTGGCTACGACATAAGTCTATATCATTCACAAGGTGGCGCCACAGAACTATCGTTATGCGATCCAGATAGAGAATTTGATATTTGTATATTAACTTAGCATGAACACCCCGATTTTTAGCTAAACTACTGAACCGTAACTGCTATAGGCTTTTGCCCATCTCGTGAGCATTAGCTCAAATTTCTTGTATTTACTACTTCTCTTGCTGATTCTTATATACAGAGTGCACAAATACAAGAGAGAGGTGTGATCTGCTGTTTTAACAAATAAATAGATATTTGCATTATAATGGCAACATGTACTCAAAACTTGTGTCAATCAAAGAAGAGTACTGGTATAATTTTTTCACTACAGCTATACAACTTTACTTTTTCGATGATGTAATGTTGACATATAAAAATCGTAGCACTTTATCTTTTGTAGTATAGTCTGAAGTCGTAGTACGGCCTAAGCTGGGTTTGCATAAGGTTTTCTTAGAGAAGATGGATTATTTTAACAATCACTTTGTCGGTTCCTGTCTCGTGTGTCATTAAAATATCTTAAAATATTGTTTTCAAAATAAGTTAGATGGCAAAACCTGATGTCTGCATATTTGAACACAGGCTGTTATGTCTGTAATAGCCTTGCTTTAATTTCTGCTTGAATAACAAAACAACAATTATTAGAACTGTACCAAATGGTTTCACATGCTAATATTTTTTTCTTTCCAGTGGCCAAATATGAATACAAATACTGAATGAACAACTGAAATCTGTTGATAATAAACGAAGAAAGTAAGGATAATAGTTTTAGCCACAGCATTCACTCACAATACAGAACATTATCAGATTTTAAAATTTGCACACTTTTATTAGTGCAAAAACAGCTTTTGAACGTTTTCAGTTTAAGAGCAGTCAGCATGATGGTGACTTCTTTGTAAACATTCTATGTGCAGTTGTACAATACTTGTTTTTATTAAGTATCAATATTTTATTTGGATACAAATATTTTGTGATTATATATTCTAATATTTGGCCAACTCTGACATTTTTTGCAGCTTTTATCAGCACTGAAGTATAACCATGTTGTATTGTACAGATGGGTGGAGATGTGGTACTTAGTTCTTCTGGTAAACTTTGTCTTGTTTATCGGTCAAAGCTGAGCACTGATCGACCTTCGCCGGCTGCTTTACTCAAACACTGCTCTCTGCAGTAAAGTGGTAGTATTTCTAGTCTCGTGTTTTTTTCGATAAACAGTTTTGCATGGTAGACACATTTCTGAGTAGAAGCAGTAGTTATTGCATTAGGAAAATGTTTACCTACGTCTGAGACCATGCTGCAAACTCATTGATTTTTCATATGCTGTACTTGGCAAGTCATAGCCTTGCCATCCAGGTTTTCATTTTTAAATTTAATACATTTGCTATATATTTTGATTTGTTTGTTTTATATCATGTATGATTGTATTCTATATTCTGTTAACCATACATAAGAGGTTTGAATCTTGTGTTGTCCATTCAACCAGTATCTTCTAATTTTGTTCAGTACTCTTTACGTCATTGGTTGATGAATTGTATGAATAAATAAATAACTGTTCTCTATTCTCGTTTGGCTTGGTGTTACAACGTTTTGGAATTTTGCTTCAATATAGTCAGGAAATTTTGCTTCAATATAGTCACGACAAGTTCACAAATGAAGTTCTTTAATTGTAATCACAATTAGAGTTTTGACTAAAATGCTGCTGATTGAGAAAGTGATTTTTTACAATCTCTTCCTGATAATATTTTCATGAATATATGCTTATTCTGTTTTTAGATGGATTGAGTACAGTTCTTTCTGGAACACTCTGTCGGAGGACATCACAACTTCTCAGCCTCTCTCAGCATTTTGTCAGCATGTCAAAACATGACTCTTCAGAAAGTCATGATATGCAGATATCACTTAAACCTGTATTTATTATTTTAACCTTGATATATATATATATATAACTCTCTCCCTCTCTCCAAAACCCTTCAATGCATCTCGCTGAAATTTGGTCTCAGTTTCTTACAGGTAAGGGTTGTAGTTTCCCCTAACTTTGGTCTTTGTCCTCTCTTTAGTTTTGGAGGAGAAGTGGAAAATAGAAAATAAACGGGAAGTAGAAAAAAAACAAAGCGAAAACATGAGGCCTCCCATTTCTAACGTTTAATGATGCAGTTGGTATAAGACGTTTTCAGTCTTCGGACTGTTTTGTTTTGTTGCTTGTATAGCTTTCTCGATATTTAGCTGTACAATTTTTGTCTTATATCCACTTCTGCGTTGTCCATACATTTCTTCTGCTGGCCATCTTCGTTTCTCTTCCCATTTACAGGTCAGTGAAGTGACCTACCAGTAGATGATAGTCTATCTGGATTCGTCCTTAGTACTCGTCCATAGCATTACATTCTGTTTACCAGATAATGTCGGTAACAGTTAGAAGTTTTGTTTTATTGTGGCCTATATTTGGCGTCCAACGTGCCAGCCTCTGACGTGCAGAGAGAGATAAGGTTGTGAGTGGGTGCGTTTATGATGGTGTTTTGCTAAACCAGTTCTCTGGAGCGGTTCGCCAGATGTTGTTTCTCTCTCCCACCACATACCTTACTGTTGCTACTGTTAGTCCCAAAGCTCAAGTTATCACATTGCATTTAATGCTTTTTTTATATTTACCTCAACCAAGGAGATTATGTGATACCCAGCGTTTATTCATTCATCTCTTGGTTTGTTTGTTATCAGTATTACACAAATAAGTTACAGGCATATATTTGCCTAGAATTTTCAGGGAAGACAAGACTTTGCCCAACTTAGAGGTGACTTCTGATTAGATTTTGGTTGTGATCCGTGATAAGGATTTTATAGGTAACTACTGATATGAGGCCGTTTTTAAAGGAGGCAGGGGGTAACGGGTTCACCGTTCAAGCCCTTCTCCCCTCTGAAAGGTTGGGAGTTTTTAAAGTTAATGTGTCACACCCTTTAGCTGAATTTGAGGGGTCCTACTTCTAAGGGAAGGGAAGAGAAGGGGGAAGAGGGGAGGGAGAAAAGAAGGGAGAGTTAGGAAAGGGGAAAGCGAGGAAAGGGGGGAATTGGAGGGGAAGATCAACCCCCCCTTAAACAAAAATTCTTAACAGCCTTGACTGACTAGATTTTGGTGATGATCTGGATTCGTGATATGATTGAAGGATTCTTTACCATTGGCGTCTTTCAAACCAAATGTACAGCTGCCACCTGGCGAATGCAACAGGAAAAAATTGACATGGCGTTCCTGGAGGTTTGCACTCTTGGAGTGCCCATCTAATATCTATTTATAATGTGTTATTGTTATGGTTTGTTAGTCTTCGTCCTATAAGGCGCAACACAGGATATTGCTCGTGTGTTTCTTCGCCCATTTTATACCGACTGCTAAAGTCCTAACTCATAAACAAAAAGGCAGTGGCCTAGCCAAGGGGGGCCTCAATCCTCTAGACAAAACATAAACATACGTTTAAACTGCATGAAATTGGACAATTTAGTCAGTTTAAAATAATTAAAATCGTTGCCGCTAGATCTCATTTTAAAAAGCTAAAATGCACCAAATTTGATTTCGGCTGGGGCTCCGCC
>Ga0056128_1010903_pt1 | contig 11281 bp, 14 predicted proteins | sample WorMetLIZISLAND2_FD_71113 | JGI IMG/M metagenome (GOLD analysis project Ga0056128, IMG submission 71113) | Marine gutless worms symbiont microbial communities from Max Planck institute for Marine Microbiology, Germany - Olavius geniculatus... ... | reverse complement strand
ACTCAGCCTTCTACCCTCCGTGGGACGGTAAAATGAGTAGTAACTCATTTACATGGGTTACGGAAGGTGGGGACCTTGGTACAGCTGACTGGGGTTGCCTAGCTGGTCGCTGTGCCAGCGTGTGTCTGCAGGCTGCACATGGTGGTCATGCGGCAGGCGGCTCTGGTTAGTGACGAAAGCGCATTAGAGGCGTGTTTGCGACGATGCACTATACAAATTGATGACCTTTACCTTTTTACCTTTAGGCAATGGCACAGGAATTGGGTGAATGTTGAAACTGTTTACACATTTATCACGGTATAACCAACTCTGTTAGTCATAGAGGATGGTTGGCTAGTGAGCATATGAATAGGTCTTTTTATGAACAGCTTGATGCAGAGTAATGTCGTTTTCTACGCAGATCATTCTATATCAGATGCTGTGTAACAGAGTTTTTTTCCTTGATTTAGAATTACTTTTTATTTGGTGTAAAATTTTGTACTCTGGAGCTGTTGTCACATTTGAGATGTGTACTTTCATGTCGCGATTTGAAATTTTTTATTGTTTTTACTATTTTTACTTTTGTGTGTGTATTTTTATGTCTGTTTTTTATGTGTATCTTCTTTTGTGTGCATTATGTGTACGATGTTATAATACAGTAAACAATGGAATAATGCAAGTATTGTGATGTGGTTCCTGTGCAGTTATTCTGCCCCGCTGTATGTCGACATATCAAAGACAGTGCTGCGCGAGGGAGAGGCTCCTGTGGAGACCCAGCATCAGAAGACCTTCATTGGCAAGATCCCCATCATGCTACGCTCAACCTACTGTCTGTTGAATGGCCTGACGGACCGAGATCTCACAGAGCTTAATGAATGTCCGCTCGATCCCGGCGGCTACTTTGTTATCAACGGATCCGAGAAGGTGCTGATTGCCCAGGAGAAAATGGCCACAAACACTGGTAGGTTGGAAATAAGCAGGGCTGAAAAAACTGTTTTAAAAGGCTCGACTCAGTGGCTTTTATTGGGTCTTGAATTGTGTGCAAAGCCAGATTTTTACTCTGTATAGCAGATTGCACAACTGAACAGAAATCATGATGATTATTATTACTTTTTTGCAGATGCAGTCGCGGTAAATATTACACATACTTTGATGTTGTTGATAGTATAAAATAAATTGTGCACAATGTACAGTTGAGAAGACAAGACAGTCACTCGGTGTATATAAGTTACTGTGTTTGTGTTTGCAGTATACGTGTTTGATCAGAAAGAGTCGAAGTATGCTTACAAGACGGAGATTCGCTCATGCCCGGAACACTCATCTCGGCCGGCAAGCACACTGTGGGTCAACATGATGGCTCGCGGTGGACAGGTCAGTGCTAGACTGGGTTTCATTGGTTTTGGGAATATCTAAATTTTGAGTTATTTGAATGAGCACGGCTGCATTAGATTAACATGAAGTAAATATCCAGACCCATAGGTTCAGTGTTATAAAAACCATAGTGAAACATTACATTACTGGTGGAAGAAGAAACTAACGTTGGTTTGAGTTTGGGGTGGTTATTTTACATGGGTTTATCTAATAAATCTACTGTTTTTTGGGTATGTTTCCGGCACATGATGGATCAGATCTGAAGCAAATGTTCCTCAACGAACATTGATTAAATTGTAAAAGGATGCAATGTAGAAAGCAATGCAGCCATTTAGCTATAGTGACACAACATGGATTTTATAAAATTAAGATGGGGCAGCAGTCTGGATGGAAGCTGTGAAGGTTTCAGTCTCTCATGTTTTAATTTGGAAGGCACAATTATTTTACAAACACTGCAGAACGCCAAGAGTGGCATTCTGCAGTGTTCTGCAATCTTATGGTGATGATGACACACTGGCCAGTTTCAGGCGCCTGTTTCTGGTACCAGTCAACTGGTACCAAAAACTGGTCAGTCTGTCATACTTTTCTGGTGCCAGAAACTGGCGTTGGATAGAACATGTTCAATTTTGGGTTGAAAACTGGCTGGAAAGCTGAACTGTGATTGGTCAGTCTGAGCAGATGACAACATTGCTTGTTTGTTTGTAAACAAAAATTTGAGCAGCATTTAGTTTACATTCCTTTTTCTTTTGAATTTTTTCAACAAACTAAAACAGGGGCTATAACATCATCATTTTCAAAATTCTTAAAATTAGAATACATTTCTGTTTCGTTTTCTGCCAGTATCATTTGCCTGCTAAGTGTTTGGTTTCATGGTTTCTGGCACCAGACAACTGGCAACTGTTTCCAGCACCAGAAACAAGCGCGGAAACAGGCACCAGAAAATGGTCAATGTGTCATTGACTTTAGAGTTATTAGTGGAAATGGATAGGGTTGCGTGATCCCATATCTCACGTGGTGTTACGTAGCTTTGGAATGGATTCACACGAAGAGTTGTGCACATTTTATTTTTTAACCTTCAACCGATGTGTATTTCAGAGTGCGCGGAAGAGTGCCATTGGTCAACGTATAATTGCGATCCTGCCGTACATAAAGCAGGAAATCCCGGTCATCATTGTTTTCCGAGCTCTGGGCTTTGTGTCTGATCGAGACATTCTTGAGCACATCATCTATGACTTTGATGATCCTGAGATGATGGAGATGGTAAGATTGTCTTACTGTGTGGTCGCTGAGCTGGTTATGTGCTTATCTCATTGAGGCCTCGGACTGATCGCCAAACCCCTGAAATTCGAGGCTTGTCCTTTGCTCCTTAGATGTCCCGCAATAAGCAGATTTTTTTTTGAAAATCCTGAAAACTTTGCATAATTAGAAGAAGTAATTCATTTATCCACTAGAGATAATGACATACTTTTGACCTTCTTTACTACATACAAGCTACTGAGCTTTGAAACTGTCAAGTGTTGTTATTGGTTAAAGTTATATGAATTTTTTAGGTTTTACCACTTTTGTTTTGTACACTTTTGTCATTTTTGCCAGATTAACTTAACTGGAATTTGTTTTGGGTTTAAGGGTTTTTGATGTGTTGAAAAATTATACAGTATCAGGCCTGCTTATTATGTAGATTTGTTTCTCTGCTGGCAAGTACACACACACACGCACACACACACACACTCAGTTGGCACTGTACAAAAGTGCTTTGCTTGACGGATTGGTTAACCAAGTCATTTTCACAGAAATTACTTTGTAACTCTTTGTGACTCAAATGGATTGTCCATTAATTTGCATGTATATGTATATATATATATATGTATATATATATATACACACACACACACACTGTGAGGCATAAAAACACACCAAATTTTTTTTACCGTAATTTGAAGAAGGGTTATCCAATTTTAATAATTTTTGTTACACATGTTCATGACACAACTGGCCATCTGATGGCCAGTTGTTTTCAGTTTCCCATCTCACACAACATCTGCTGCACTACCTGGGGAAAACAAAACTAGCAAAATATTACATTTTTATTTAATGCAATATCATTATTTGATTAAAATAATGCACATTTGCCACATTTTTTCCAAATTTTTAGCACTTTGGTTGAGAGTACATTGTCGAATTGTTTAGCTGTGCAACTGCTGACAGTAAATATTCAAAATATCGGCCATTTGTGTTAACACAGGCAGGGAGATGCATTCTCCATTCATTGATAGCAGTGTTGATAATGTTCTGCTTCAGACTTCAATCAGTCACTTCTTGAGTTATTGATATTTCTAAACAGCATCCTATAAACTTTCTGCTGCATAACACTTCAAATACTGTCGAATGGACTGTGATCAGAGTTGTTACGTATCTGTAATGATTAAATTTACTGATGTTTTTCTTTTTTTTTATTTCATGTTGCACTTGTTCTGTTTTTCCAGGTCTCCAAGTTCCTATCAGTAATGGTTTTTGACGTTTTTTGTTCATTTTAATGCTGATTTCATGTGTTTTAATTTTCCCAGGTAGTGCAGAAGCATATGTTGGGTGAGGTGGAAACTTGAATAATCATTTGATGGCTAGAATAGTTTGGTGTCTAGAATAGTTGTACCAAAAATTATTAAAATCCAATAATCCGCCTTTATGTTATGATTGATAATTTTTTTATGTTTTTATGCCTCACAGTGTAGTCTTATAGCAGTGTCATTTCAATGGGATTTTGTGGATCAAGTTATCTTCTCTGTATGATTTTTTATTGACTACTGACTGTTGATCATTTCTGTGTGATTATCAGGTGAAGCCATCGTTGGACGAGGCGTTTGTGGTCCAGGAACAAAACGTAGCACTCAACTTCATCGGAGCTCGTGGCGCCCGGCCCGGTGTCACAAAAGAGAAACGCATCAAATACGCCAAGGAAATTCTGCAGAAAGAGATGCTGCCCCACGTCGGTGTCTCCGATTTCTGTGAAACCAAAAAAGCTTACTTCTTAGGGTGAGAAATGCAGTGTTCAGAACTGCTTCAGGCATCTTTAACTGGAGTGAAACCGTGTATGCACTTGCGGTAGTTTGTTTGGTAGCTATTGTCGACCTTCTTTGCTGACATGGATTTTTGCATACTTTGTGTGTGTGAAATGGTGTCCTTTATCATGAAATTGTTTAGTGTTTTAATATTTGATATTTTTGGTTTGGTGAATGACAACAAAGTTATCAAGTCTTGTTAATAAATGCCAGCTGCATCAATACTTACCACTTACATTACTCAATATATAATCTGCACCTCGAAATTTTTTTGCGATACTGGTATTGTCAGTTAGATTGTACAGCCATTATAAAACATACACTGCAGCCTGTGTTTTGCCTGTTCATTTGTGCCATACCGGCTTCTAAATGTCTGTCTAATATGGGCTTCTAAAAGGCATGGGAAAACTCTGAAGTGGTGCTAATGTTTTCTGGCACATGAGTAAGTAGTGTGCAAGTTTTCAGTTTAGAAGATCAGTGTTGGAGTTTGGGGTTGTGCATGTGGGGTTGCGCTGAGTGTGTTATTATCATTTGTCATGATTTGTGTAGTTACATGGTGCATCGGTTGCTGTTGGCTGCGTTGGGTCGTCGAGAGGTGGATGATCGAGATCATTATGGCAACAAGAGGTTGGACCTCGCTGGACCTCTGTTGGCATTCCTGTTCCGCGGGTGAATGATGATGTTTTTCTTCTCTGTTCACATTTATTGTCTAGCAGCTTTTCTGCATTAGCCATTGTTATTTCTGTGCTGCATAGTGGATAGAAAAGGTTTTGTGTCATTTTCTTAAATTGACACATAATCTGTTCCATTTGTTAAAAGTGTGTAAAAAAGCTACAGAAATGAACTGCAACTTCATTGATTGGACACAACACATTATGTTACACCATGCCACCAACCCCGCTGTGACTAATGATATGTGGATGTTCGTTACTACTCCAGGTTGTTTCGGAACCTGACGAAGGAGATTCGTCTGTACGCTCAGAAGTTCATTGACCGTGGCAAAGATTTTAACCTGGAGCTGGCAGTCAAGACGAGGATCATCACTGATGGTTTGAAATATTCTCTGGCGACTGGGAACTGGGGAGATCAGAAGAAGGCTCATCAGGCCCGGGCTGGTGTTTCACAGGTACTAGACAGTTAAGCCAGTGACACACAGGTCGCTTTGGCCTGCACATGCGACGAGAGAGAAAAAGCATTGCAATACAGTCGGCTCGTGTGTCACTAAACACACTGCTTGAGTGGGGCCGCTGAGCATAGAAGTTTAATTTGTTTTAAATACTTATGGAATTAAATATTGCGTATTTCGGGGAAATTTGATTTGTTTACACTTTGCATCTAGTCAGGTCGTCTAAAAAATATGTCTTTCACTGATTCTGATTACCTGTACTTCGTACACACTTTTGATACTGCTTCTTGGGAGGATCGAGAACCTGTAAAAACGTTGATAGAAATGTATCGATCACATGGTTGTCTCTGTGATATGAAGAACAAGGACTATTAAAATATTCCGCTGAAGAAGAAAGTCAAAGACAAAATAGGAACGCACTTCGGACTTTCATTGCGTTACGTATATATGCAGCGTAAAGGCACTACTGAGAAATGTAAAACAATTATTAAAACTTCTTTGCTGACGATGGCTGGCTCTCAGCCAGCTGCCCGGCCACATCCTGGCCACACAACCGGGTCGTGTGTCGCTAGAACCGCACATCTAGCCCGGATGTGTGAGCTTCCCTGTGCTGGCTTTACAGTACAGATACATGTCTACCGATCAGTTTACTACTATGCTGCATTTTGCATTGTGTCTGCTATATTCCTGTGTCTGCTGTATGTACCTACTGCTTTGCATATGCTTAAAGTAGTAATACAATTAAAATAATAATGCTAATAGGTCTGTTTGTGGTGACTGTGGACATTTTTTTGTTTCAGCATTTTTTATTTGTCATGCAGCAGTTTATTTTATCAGTTTTTTTTGTTTCCCAATCAGTAGGACTGAAGATTTTTCGGACATTTTGTAAACGCTGGTTGAAACTATTGCTGTCACCATTTGATACACTCAGGTGCTGAATCGTTTGACATTCGCATCAACTCTGTCTCATCTACGTCGACTGAATTCGCCGATTGGTCGAGATGGCAAACTGGCACGACCGCGACAGCTGCACAACACTCTGTGGGGAATGATCTGTCCGGCTGAGACACCAGAGGTCTACTTTCTTACTTATTCAGCACTAACCGCAGTCATTATAATGATAGTAGTGGTGGTAGTGCTCATAGTGATAGTGGTAGTGGTAGTAGTATTGTACTTTTAGCCTTCTTTATGTCTGTAGCAGATACATGTCATAAAACATTCATCTTTCATATTTTCTCCCTTAACACCCACCAAAACCAAAAATTTTAGGCCCATTTTCGGACTTTGAAAAATTACAACTGAAAATGCTTAACAATGGAGATGCTCATCTACAAACTACCATTAATCATCATCGTAGCCTCACCAAAGTGGCATAGTGAATAGGCAATGTGGCCTCAGGAATTCCAAATATGCAGTTATCTTGGACCCCCTGCCTACAGGTCACGTGACACGGCACATGCACAGTGAACTTTTGGCCTTAAACATGGGTAAATGCAAGTTTGAGGCTTTATATCTCCTCAACAGTGCAAGATAGATGCTTGGTCACAATGGATCACCAATAGGAAACCACATATGCCGAGTCGAATGGTCACGTGACCGATGACGTCACATGACCCCAAAAGGTCAAACTCGTGACCCCATTATCTTTGAGGCGCTATATCTCCGTAACGGTGCAAGATAGATGCATGGTCACAATGGACCACCCATAGGAAGTCACCCACCGCGAGTCGAATGTTTACATGACCGATGACGTCACGTGACCCCCAAAAAAGTCGTGTCCCTATTATCTCTGAGGCTTTCATGTGTCATGACTGTGTACTTACATACTCTGCTGTTGTAGTTAAGGATTTGTGCTACCGCGTGGGTTGTTGATTTGATACATTTGCTGTCAGCTGACTGTTGTTATTAATACCAGTGCATGTGATTGTTTTTATTAAGTGTCCCTGAAGTGACCTATAATCGTGTGTCAAGACGGATTCAAGCTGGTTGGGTGGCATTACAGTTAGGACAGTTTGAGTCTTGGTCAGGTTGATATCAAGTGGTTACTACTTGGATGGTGACTGTCTTTGGACAGATAAACTATCTCGGTCTATAACGAGTGCTAAGGTCAACTCGGCCCCTTCTCTCTATCTTGGTTAGGTAAATTGAGTGGCTGCCTGTTCGGCTGTGGTTACGGCAGGGCACGTTCACCTGTTTCAGTTGGCAGGTAACACTGTGTGATCCCACCTGGCGATGGATGCTCTCTAGCTCTGCGATTGGATTCCCGTGAAGAGCTATACGGTATATCCTACCTTTAAAACTCACTCACTCACTCAGTGAAAGAACTGGTTGTTAATTGCTGCGCAGGGCAGTGCTGTCGGACTTGTAAAGAACCTTGCACTGATGGCTTATATCTCAGTCGGTTCCCAGCCATCTCCCATCCTGGAGTTCCTGGAGGAATGGAGCATGGAGAACCTCGAGGAAATTGCGCCATCTGCTATTACCGAGTGAGATATCCTGTCTCGCAGTTGATTCATTTTTCCTTTTTTTTCTTCAAACTTCTAAAGACTAGTGATCAAATTTATGCTGTAGTGAATAATTGCATGTCTGCAACAATGCAATGCTGTACAGAAGCAAATCTTAGTGTAAATGTAATTATTATGATCCGAATACATGCTTATGATGTTGTTCTTTCTAATGTTGTGATGCTTTTTCTTGAAAGGTGAATGAGCTGTAGAGTCCTCTCCAGCATGACCAGCAATAACTCCATTAGATGTTACTCTTGTAGCTGTAAGGACAGTAACTGCAGACTAAAATTGGTGCAATATCCATGAATAAATAAATTTGCCAATTCACGTTGCTCATATATTATTCATTTCAATTAGATTAAATTGTAATTTTATATCTGTCTTGTCTACTGTAGCAAGCAAAGCATTGCAGTGCTGCTGTTGTTGTTGCTAGTGCAACAAAGATATTCGTGAATGGTTTCTGGGTTGGGATTCATCGTGACCCGGAGCAGTTGATGAACACGCTCAAGAAGCTTCGACGTCAGATGGACATCATCGTCTCTGAGGTCTGTCTGCTTCTTTTACTTCTTATTGTATGATAGCTAATACGTAAGTAAGTAATTGTACATATAGCTCATAACTTTTACTTAGTAGGTGAGTTTGGGGTCTATTGTCTCTTTCTCCCTCCCTGTGCTTGACATGAATTAGAGATTTTTTAAGTATGCACCATATAAATCTGCACTTTACTTACTTACATTCTTACCTACTTATTTATTTTCTTGACAGCCATTTTATTGACTTCCTTATTAATTCCATTTTCCCTCTGGTTTCATATTTTGGTATCAGGGAGGAATTGATTTAACATTTGTTTGTTCAAAGTGCACTGCCGAATGACAGCCGTTACATTAGTGACTCAAATGACATCACGTGTGTTCCAGTGCTATGACAGTGTTAACCTAGTGAAATTTCTCATGTTTTCTGTGGCCTGCTCTCTCCCTACCCACATAGGCACTGGATCGACAAGCTCATCACAACGGCAACAATATAGCGGCACAAATTACATGAAATAATCACATGCCCTTTGTCCATCATTGCGATCGCCATTTTTTTTCTGCTATTGACCAAGCTCTGTGATAGTTGTAGCGATGGTAGCAAGAGACAAACTTATTTGGCAGTTGCACTGGGTAACATTGCTGAGGACCCCAGTGTTGCATGGTCGCAACTTACAGTAGAGTGACTCTCCAAATCTACCCTTCTAAACTTATGTGATTTGTGATTTTTATATGTTGTCATTAACTGTGGTAGTCTGTGTGTGTGTGTCAAGGTGTCGATGGTGCGTGACATTCGTGACAGAGAGATACGTATCTACACGGACGCTGGGCGCATCTGTCGACCTCTGCTCATTGTCGAGAACCAGAAACTGCTGCTGCGTCGACGACACATCGCCAGTCTCAAGGACCGAGAGTACAACAACTACAGGTACTGTTGGCAGGCCCCCTATATCTTCACTGCTCACTGTGAGCAAATTCTGGCTTTATTGGTCACTGAGCTAAATTAAGACATAATGTTGCAGGCTAGTTTGTCATCTGCTACAGTTTTGGACAACTTATAAGGAGAAATGCTCACATAATATTTATGAGCGAACACTGTTGGACAATAACGTTTTGTTCTGTGACTTGTGATTTAACGTAGTTATTACTTATTAGTATTATTATGTTGTGTCTTGTTGAAAATGCTGTGCCAGAAGTTTTCTATGGCACATTTTATGATAGCAGCTATAACTGTTCTATTTTTTGCAATGTATGTTTACAACTTTTGGGCATACCTTCAAAACTATTCTGTAAGGTACTAATGTGCTTTGTGCAATAGAGATGCTTTGTGATATTGTCAAAATGTAGATTCAATGTTGACATCAAGCCACTGTGGTTGTACTGTGTGACATTATGTGTTCAGTTGGCAGGATCTGGTAGTGGGTGGCGTTGTTGAATACATTGACACGATGGAGGAAGAGACAATCATGCTGGCAATGACCCCGGACGACTTACAGGAGAAGGGTGCTGGTTACTGTTCCACTTACACTCACTGCGAGATTCACCCGTCCATGATCCTCGGCGTCTGTGCATCCATCATTCCATTCCCCGATCACAATCAGGTATACACAGGAGATTCACAACATTTTCACAACTTCTTAGGATGATTTCTCATCTAGGGAACAGATGTGCATCTTTGAAACATCTTAGAAAAATATTTAGTAAAGCACTAAGCTTATCTAACTTAGGGAGATCTGAGAAGAAATTCTTAGGGAGTTTTGAGTATAAGGCCTGGAGCTTAAGATGTTTCAAGAATGCATATCTTTTTCTACGTTTTTCTTTAGATAAGAAATTTTCCTAGGATCTTTCTTTTTCGTTTGGAGAAAATGGCTTCTGGTTCCTTGAAAGTGGCTTGTTTAAGATAGCACTTTTGTATATTTTATCAGTCGTCTTGGTTAAGTATCAGTATTTGTACTGCCGGGCAGTTTTTACGCACGACAGCATGTAATGCTTTGAACGTCTTAGCCATCGTCGAGGTGTCTGTCTGTTAAATTGCATTTTTTATAGCACAGACAGATTGAAATTAAGATGAGGTTAGAAACAAACTGATTTATCTATTGTCAAAGTGATCTGATCTAATCGCTTCATGGTGGGCATGAATTGAGCTTTGGCCCATTTGTGTGTGAGTGCGGAAGGAAAAATGTTTTCAGTCCATTGTGGAAACCGTACTTTATTTTAAGCAATTATAATGTACGAAAAGCTAATGGATAATGGTGTATTGTTTGCCGTTACAGTCGCCGCGTAACACATATCAGTCGGCTATGGGTAAGCAGGCAATGGGTGTCTACATAACCAACTACCATGTCAGGATGGACACTCTTGCCCACGTCCTGTTCTACCCACAGAAACCTCTCGTCACTACTCGTGCCATGGAGTACCTTCGCTTCCGAGAACTACCAGCGGGTATGTCTCCACCAGAGCTGAGGAAATTTACGATTAATCATTAACATCTTTTAACAGTTTATAGTGTTTTTGTGTCTCTACAGCACTAGATGAAACAGATGCCTGCTAATTGCGTCTCAGTGCGTTTGTGACATCTGTTAGCTGAATACAGTATTTTCATGGAGCTGCTGAAGTAAAACACGCATTTGCTTGTACAGTTCGATTCTCACTGCCGTCATTTGCAAGCAACCTTGAGCAAGTTGCTAACCTACTATGTGCTCAGGCCAACTC
>Ga0056128_1010901_pt1 | contig 11283 bp, 8 predicted proteins | sample WorMetLIZISLAND2_FD_71113 | JGI IMG/M metagenome (GOLD analysis project Ga0056128, IMG submission 71113) | Marine gutless worms symbiont microbial communities from Max Planck institute for Marine Microbiology, Germany - Olavius geniculatus... ... | reverse complement strand
TCGCAGCCGAGTCAGAATCAAGTGACCTCCGAATACGACGGAGTTGTCGAAGTCTGAAAAATCCTGCTGCACAAACATTGCTGACATGCTTATTTAGACCGAGGTCAGACGAGATGGTGACACCAAGAACACGGACGTGCTCGCTGGGAGTGATGGTATCTTCTTCAAGACACAGACTTGGACCGCAACCATCAAGTAGTGACAGACTGTGCTTTGTACCGGTCCACAACAACTCTGTCTTGAGGATCTGGGGAAAGCTGTTAGCTCACAGCAGTACTCCGACCATCAGTGAATTTTTGTGTTTTTATTTAAGTCAGGAGATGTTGCCAGGGAAAAACGATTTCCGAGAGAAAAAAATAAGGTCACGCTAAAGCGCGTGAGACTCACGCGAGATAGGCGTGCGACTTGTCACGTCTGGATTTGGTCGACAAACAGACAACACGTGCGACGAAATGACGACGTGCGTGTGTGCATGCTGATCTGACAGCCATTCAACGTCTTGAGCGCCTTCAGTCTATAGTCATGTTCGTGTTTGTGTCATTCACGGCGTCCGGGCCTAACCCCCTCTACCGACCGACTAGCCACAGAATCCCCTGGTCTACAATCCCCTTTCGACAAGTAACCATATCGGCTTCTGTATACCGCATTCACTGACCGGCAACATGACATAAGTATACATCCTACATTTATATTTCACAAGGTAGTGTAGCGACACAGCTAAAGTGCGGTGAAATATTTTAGTAGGCCGAATCACGTAATTGCAAGTTGTCCACAGAAATCGGTCAATATTTTGTAGAAAAAAACATAGACAAAAAAGGTTTTTTTGGCACGTTTTGGTGCTCCCGCAGAGCTTTCCAAAATGGGGAAAGCATTGTAGCCGGGGGAGAAGGGTTCTGTCTCGAGGGGTTATGTCCTACCACGTTAGTTAGGTGGTTTTAACATGAAGGGGACTATGTCCGGAATTTCGGCGCTACGTCATTTAAACACCAATGTAGGTTGGCGTGCATAGCATCTGTGCAGTACCGCGCACGTGATCGTGCCAGTCGCATCTCTTCAGGGGCAGTAGCAATATAAAATTTGTGGGCAAAGTTGGGTGCAGTAGCGTCAGGAATCGCCCCCCCCCCTAAAAAAAAAATTTCAACTAAAGCGAAATCGCTGCAATTCAAGAACCAGAACTGCGGGCTTCGGTTCTCTAAGCTTCGCAGCTGCTGTTCTATTAACATAGAACAGTTTGCCGCCAGAGCTCAAGAACACGTCACTGACAATTGTACAGTTCAACACTACCAGCTAAAGACGGAGATGGACAAATATGTTTCTGTACGTGCAGTTACTATGCATCAGTGCAGCCATCACAATTTTGTTATTAGACTGCCTGAAATGCAAATATTGTTACAGTATGAACTAAACTAAACGTGTCCCCGTACGTGAATCAGATGAATGTCTGAATGACGTCACATGGACACGGGTGCTATATACTCGTCAGTCACCGTTCAGTGAACACAAGTGCGTGATGCATCCACCAAAACAGCACGACTCGTTCAAGACGTCTGACTGCGCTCTATTAATCTAGGCCTATGCGTATGAAGGCTAATACGTAGCATTATATCAGCTGTCATGTCCTCTTGTTGACAGCCTGTCGACTGCATATTAGCAGCATAAGACCTAGACTTCTCTCAGAACGAACGCAGGCCTACCAGATACAAGTGCGATCCGGTGCAGTACAGGCTTAGTTCACATTCAATAGCTAAGGACTTCTTTTAAAGGCGCGTACAGAGCGACGTAACTAAACTAAACTGAACACGGTTTGGGCGCGCTGGTCATTGGCTGACGCGTACGTAAGCGTTGCCCAACCAGTTCGTCAAAAACTATGTACAATTTAGTTCGGTTCAGTTACGTCGCTCCGTACGCGCCGAGTCGCATATCTTTTCTGCCCATTAAGGCTGGTAGGCCTACCTTGTTAGTTTAGAATCAAAGACAACGTCCACAAACGTATTTACCGACACACACGCATCAAAATAGCACAGATGTTGGCACGACGTGTATGCAGCCGTCCGCATAGTTAATGAGGGTCACAGGCGCACACAGAAAACTAGGTCTAACAATGACGGGCAGCTCCGACATCGCATATTACACGTATGCGAGATCTCGATTGCAGACACGCATCATTTTTCTGGAAGCTTTTGACGTCCGATGATTTCTACCTTTGACATATTGAGCTGAAAATATGTGCTAAAAATCGGTACACGTAACCACTGCCCCGGGAAACAGTCGAGCCAATTTTGGAGTGATTTTGGTCACATTTTCAAGTTAGGAACCGGTGTGAGACATTACGGACACACGGACGGACTGAGACCCATAATGCGGTTTGTTAGGATGGCCGCGGAATATCGATAGAGTAGCGCCGTACAAACCGAGCAGTTCGGACTGCAGCTGGTGGATGCGTTGTATCGCCATCTCGATGATTTCGGTCTTCTTGACTCGGCCCTGTCCGGCGGCGGCATGTTTCGTCAAAGTTCGTTGGTTGTCTGGCTGTCCTGCGAGCAGACTGGCCAGGTCTGCCAGACTGTTGTTGATGCGGTCACGTCGACGCTTTTCAATGACGCGATGAGCCTGCGAGTCCTGCGGCAACAACGACAGCCACACCGACCGTTTTTGACGCGTTACAGCTGTGCTCTATAGTAGAACATCTATGGCACGATGTGTCATTTGTCTCTCTGACTGTAACGGATGTATTGTGGCTAAACCGTATATCGTATATAAGGCGTTGGCAATGGTACCGTTGGATAGAACGATAACGAGTTCCTATATAGGCTGCCAATAGCAACTGTATCTCTAACTGCAGCGGTTTTGCCGCAATTTTAAATGCAAAGTTTTTGCCTGCAGCCGTCACCCACGTGCGCTGAATTATTGCATCGTACTGTAACGTTTATCGTAGCGTTTGATATAGCAGCGTCACTCTGGGAAATCGCTTTCTTTCCGCGACTGGAAGTCAGAGGCTTGCCTTCTAATATATAGGCGGTACGGTCGGCCAACACAAGCCGACAGCCAAGCTTTTTGTTGTGGATATGACGTACCAACCGATTTGTGTCACTGACTTTGTCATGCCCCCTCAACGCTGAACATTTGCACGATTTTTCTTCCGGAAACATCAAAATTTGTGGATTTTAAATCATTGTATTGTATTGTATTGTATCAGTTAACAAAGTGTTTCTGGGTGATTGGCACTAGACTGTCCTGGTCCTTTTCTTAAGCAATTTCTAAACCCGCCACTGTATTAGATTAACGTGCTGTACAACGAGCTGCACGACAAATCTACAACATTCTGCTTTTTGTACGTACGACTTGCTTTCCAACAGATCGCCAGGAAACTGAAGTAGGCCTACTGATAGTGGATTTTAAAACTATAGGCCGGTTTTGGTTTTATAAGGCCATGCGATACAAGGCCAAACGGAAAATAAACCTCTATTATGGCAAAAACTCATATTTATTTATTTATTTAATAAACCAAGCGCAAAAACAAACGCATATGCAGTAGTAACTGAACCAATACCAGTACGAATGACATTAAAATAAAATTTTAAAAAGTTTACTAAAGATAACGTAGAAAAACCAGTAGTGAGAGTAACGCAAAATAAAGGGAATAATAGCTGTGACACAACCTCCGCTACCATTGAACCCCCCTCCACTGGCGAAACATGAGATTTCAAAAGCAGATGAAACCAGCATCGGCTGCAGCTTTGGCTGAATATCCGACAAAAACACAAGGTCGCAATCCCTTCTACGATAGACTTTGTCTCAAGGGGGTTTTGTCGTTGGGTCTTGTATTTTATAACGCGACTAGGCGGATAATTCCCGCCTTCTGTGACAATAATAATACATGTGCATCAAAGTAAATATTCAGAATCTGTTGGACTATTATACTGACCATGAGTGAACGAGATCGTTTCATCGTCAGATTGACGCCTTCGACGCCACCACTCAGTGTCACTGGCTTGCTACCGTCACCACTGTTAGTACACGTCCACATACACTCTCACTCGATCACATTTAGACGTACAACTAATTACGCACAAAAGAAAATAACTGAAGCCATTATACGTAAGGTATATTAGCATTTGGATCTTATTTACTTACTACTCATAACACATTTCTTACACACACACACACGCACAACTGTTTCTTTGATGAAATTTCACCAAATTGAAGTGTCGTAAAGATTTGGAAAGATAAGAGCATTTTGACGGTATATCTAATTAAGATTTAATTTGTACAGTGCCATTACTGTCCAGTATGGTGTACTTCCGATACTGGCACTTATTTTAGAACTGGCACGTCCTACCAGCGGTTCTTGATGTCACAATTTTGCAGTTGTTTTGTGAATTGCTACGTACCATCTATACTTTTCTAGAGCTCAAAACGGGTTGACTGAAAATGGCGGACCTGAATTTGACAGACATGAAATTGACGAACCTGAAAATGAAGGATTAATTGTCCAGGCAAGAAATTGACGGACATGAAATTGGTGGACAAAATGTATATCGTTTGAAATTAGATTAAATTGCAATTATTTTTTGAAAGAACAACATAACACACGTCAGAGCAACAAGATAAGTTGTATAATGTTATAGATTTATTCAAGATGCAACTACAAAAAATTAACTACAAATTAGCAATTATGTCATTGCAACTTGCAGAATATTACTATAAAATGTCTCTTTGCAACAGCTGTTCAAAGTTATCCATCACAGCATTATACCTCAAGTTAACAAAACCTTGATCACAAATGTCTCTCTGCAACTACTGCTAACAATATGAAGTTTAGTCCCTCTGAAACAACGGCTAACGTGATCAAAATTAGTATACTCTCTCGATCTGAAAAAAGACTGATGCAGTTTTAAATTCATCTTCACTTTAACCTGATATAAACGCAGTCGTTGATCTGAAATCTACTCGCCTACAGGTCAGGACAATTTTATGCCCGGACATTTGGTCCGTCTATTTCATGTCCGTCAAATTCATGCCTGGACATTTCGATGGTCCTTCGTTTTCAGGTCCGTCATTTTCAGCGCCCCCCTCAAAACACACCAAGACTTGCTTTTGGCCGGGGCTTCGCACTAGACCCCGCTGTAGGACCTCACGACACTCCCTCAAATCTCGTAATCGGTTGGACAAAAAAATAATTACTTCCTTCTCATTACCGCCCTCTTGATCGGATCAACGCTTTTGCCGTCTCAATATAGGCCTAGGCACCTCGATTGATAGTACCACCACGGTTTTCTCCAAACTATAAGCACTGCGTTTATACTATTATACTTTTCGCTGTAATGTAATACCCCGTTTACACGATGAAGCAAACATGCAGCACACTTAGAGCACAGGTGGTGCATGTGTATTTTGAATACGTTTGCTTCATGTTTGCTTCACGTATGCTTTCTCGTGTAAACGAGGTATAAATGAGACTGTACTACAATGGAAGGCGCTCTCTATTAACAAGGTCACATCAAAGTATCATTCTCAGTCACCAGTCTAACAGTAAGTTACAGTTAGTGCAGAGATGACGTACTGTCGTGGATCCGTGGTGCTTATTCTACTGGTGTGAACGTCAGCGTCGACGTGTCCGTGATGTGCAGCCGCCGGCAACGAGTCTCTTCTATATACGAATAATCAGCACAACACACAAAGCGTATAATTATGCAGTATCGGCTAGGGAAATAGGCTTACTTACTGTGTAGCCGCATTGCAGGTCTTGCCTGTCCGCCCGTCCGTGCGTCTGTCTGTCTGTCGCGAACGGGCTTCTAACTCGAAAACAAAAAGACGGAAAAAACCAAAATTGGTGTGCTAATTTCTAGTTTAACGGCTAATTAGCAACACGTATGGTACTAACATACGGAGAAGACCAGTAATGTGCTCTATTAGGACGGCCGCATAATAAGCCATGCACTTTGTCACGTGCATAATTAAAGCTTAGTGCGTCACGGCGTCTATAGGTGGGCATAGGAGTTAACTTCAATCTCACGCGACCTTGATTTGTGACATATGGCCGCCGGCCAGCGGCATGTTTGCTACATTGATAAATACTCTCCTTTCATCTCTTTCCCCCTTCTCCCCATCCCTCTCCTCACACGTTGTCTGTCTGACCTCACACAGGGGCCTCACCCCTGCAGTAGTGATGCACATGGAGACTGAAAACCAAAACTGTTCGTATATAAACACGAAAATCAGCTCATGTTCAGTCAAAGATTATAGGCTAATTGCACCCAAGAAACCGGACGACCGACCATGACTGTGATCCTTGACCGTGTGCTGCAACTCACCAGCGCACGGCGTCAAACTCCGCCTTTCTTAGCCTGAAACTACCAGTGTTGTTAACAAGTACTTGACCTTCAAGGCCAAGGCCAAGGACTTGGCCTTCAAGGCCAAGGCCAAGGACAACAACACTGGAAACCACTGCGTCGGGTTGCAATGGAACCCTGCAGAACCATCTGATCAGAGTCAGACAGGACTCATGATGGACTCGACACATAGATTTGCAGTGACAGTACAGACTACTTGGAGCCGGTTTGAAGTAGAGCTGTGCGCCGATGACTTGAGGGTCGGCGGCGGCGTTTGGTCGGATAGAGTCATCAGTTTTTAGAGTATTTTGTTGCATTGTTTTATTTCAATTAATTAATACAAAACAAAAAGCACGCAGTGGATGCAATTTAAAAAGCAACATCCACAGTAAGCGGCGGCATTTGCGATGTTATTTTCATAAAGTGTTCAGAACCCAAGTAGGCCTATCCGCAGCCATAAGCTTCTCCTAAGCATCCTATCTGCTTTGCGGGACCCAAAACACAAGCTGCTAGTCGGGTTAGTTATACCGTGGATGCTCACCTCTAGAGACCTTAGCTGCGGAGCTGCCACTCGCTGGACATTGGACTGAATCACCGACGTTTTGTAAAGTAGCCTACATCAACCGACCAGTACTCAGTCTAGAGCTCAGCAAGCACTGGCTCGTACCGGTCGCGTGACGACGTCACGTGACATGAGATCTGTCACAGGACGAACAATTGTGAGAGAGCCAATCAGCACGTGTGTTTGTGTTGGCCTTCAATTGACGTCATCAGTGAATTTGACCGAAATCACGTGAGCAGTCGAAGCGCCTCAAAGCATAGGCCCAGTCTGTCCGGCGCCAATCGAACCTACAACTACGCAATACGAGTATGACCTGCTGTACCGAAGTGCATGAACTTCTGTAGAAGCCGCACCAGCACGCAGCAGAATACAGCTGCGAAGAAGCTAACAAATTGAGTGGGCGGTGAAGGTCATTTGCTTGTTACCTACTCTACTGTTTTTTCGATATTATGCGGCCATCGTACTAGGCCACATTATGAATCTCCCCCCTCCCTCACCGTCCGTCTGCCTGTCCAGTTGTGGCTCCAAACTCGAAAGAAAAAGACGTAGAAAACCCTAAATTTGTTACTGTATGAACGTTTTGCACGGCAGGGGTAACCGGTGTGCAAATTATCTGATCAAAGGACCAAAAATTCAAAGTCAAAACTATCACAATTTATTAGTCATCACAGCAACTACGCAGAAGACAACAATTTTATCAAACGAAAGTACAATGTCGACAAGACATCAGGCAAGGCGAATAGCCTTCAGAAGTAGATGTCCCCAACAAAAATAACAAAAAATGTTCACTACAGAAACCAATGCATGTCGAGCTTAACTTCGTTACGTACTTGATTTACGCGGCTTTTTCGACTTTCTGCTGCGGTCCCGCATTTTGCTCGTTTCAGTTCATTTTAAAATAGTTTTAGTTCTTTCAGTTTACGTGCTAGTCAGTTCTCGACATCACGATTACATCAGTTATCAGTCATGCCATTTCTTGGCTTGGTAAATCGGCAATTCAGGTGTTGAGTACGTTGTATGTGTGAACAGAATAATTGACGACACGACTTAACTGTTGGCGACAGTCGGCGACAGCGGTGTAGCGGCGGCAATTCGATTTCACACCTAAGACACCGAGGCAACTCAATTCAGGCAGTTTCGTTAATGTATAGCCTATATATAAGTACGCGATACCTGGCAGTCTCATTCCACATGATCCAAGACGATGCCGAAACTTTCACATGTAGCAGCTAGCTAGTAGCTGCTACGCTGTAGGCTATACAGAGAACAGTGGCCGGTTGCTCTTCCTGCTTTCAGTCGAGCGACACCGTTCAAATAACATTCACACCCAGGTGATAGCTAGACCCCGTCGTTAATCTGTCGTTGTTGTTGTCAAGTTGTCTGTTCGCGGCGACTATACGCGCAAAGTTTACTACCTATAGGGCCAAAACCACTAAACAACCCGCTGGCATCGATTGCCTAATAACGCCGGGCGTAATAGAGTGTTTACACGATCGATCAAAAATCGAGCAAACATCGAGCTGGCTCAAGCAGGCCTATTGGAACCCCGCCCCTGCCTCAAATGTAGACTGATTACGTGTTATATAGGCCTTCCAATTACAACCCGCCCGCCCTTCTAATTAGCATGCAAATTACCATAGAACGTCGAGCTAGCTGCTCGATGTTTGCTCGATCGTGTAAACACCCTATAAGTGAGGGATCTTTGGTTAATATTATTTCACTTAAATTATTTCACTTTTCTTTTCGGCGATTTTCTTCTAAATTTACTTACTCATCAAGTTGTACTACAGGGTTATTTCTGTCGCTCAAACTTCTTCGTCTAAAATTCTTCCTAGTAGTTTACGTAAATTGCTAGCTAGCCGTAAATTGTCCCTTAATTTCTTCCCTAAAATTCTTCCTTCAAATTCAGTGCGATCGGCCGCCAGTGGTATTACATCATATCCAGTTCTTACGATGGCCGATCCGGTCAGGAGTGATACATTAGCTAGAGTTCCTACATAAATCTAAAGCACGTGTCGCACTATACAATGTAGTTCATACTGATCCATTATCATTGTAGAGAACTATACTACTTTGCTATACTGCGCAGTAGCTTGCTTTTAGCAATGTTATTAGGCTATTAGGCCTATAGACCGACGATTAGGGCTGTAGACTTGACGTAAAGCAAAATCTTGCTTGTTTTGTGTTTTATTTGAAACTGTAAATTATGTACTACGTAGAAAATACAACGAAATTATTATCAGGAGTTAAACATAATACTTAATTTGTATTTTTTTGCTAGCTATAGAAACTATTGTAAAGTAAAACTGCACATAGACCTAACTGGTTTAAGCTTACACCAAATATGTTCTAAACACAATCATAACTGGCATTTTAGCGTTGATTTTTAGTAAAAACTGGGGAGCACGTGCCACGTTCATGCTCCGGAATAAAGTGTGAGCATATATGATAATGTTCACCTGACTGTCTCCCAACTGTATATAACTTCACAGATTGTAAATACAGTAAATGTAGGCAAAAATTGTGTCACAGCCGTGTCCAATGGACTGCTGGTTTTGATCGCCGTGCGATGAATTTTCTTGCGCGTCGACGGCGATCGACGCCATAGGGTTGTCGACAGTCGACACTCGCTAGGCCTATACTGTAGATCTACGTAGGCTATACTTCGTACCCTCTCACAAGGACAAGAACGATAGGCTGAACGCAGTGTAAAATTGGCGCTTAACTCAGGAACGGAAGATGTTCACATTTGGCTGTGATTATAATAATGCAAACATTTTCTGCAACAGATAGGCTAGTGCGATTTTATGGCCAATAGGTCACGGTCAGCCAAACAAGTAAAAACTGAAAAAGCACAACCCTTGAACTGTTTACTAATTACACTGCTTAACGTATCTTGTTGTTTTCCAGTAAACGAAACTGAACGAAAGGAAGAAAATAATTCAAAAACTACATTAAAGTGTTACCTAACGAGAACAAGAAATTTCAGCTAATGCTCACGAAACGCGCGAAAGCCTATAGCAGTTCCTATTCACAAATTGTCTTAGTCTATCTCCAGCCGTTTCATCGCAATTCACTCTTGAAGTGTGCGCCGCAGCCGAAGATTGCTAAAAATCAATAAAAACCCCTTATTTTGGGTGTTCAGGGTCATTCAAAGTCATCGATGTTGATACGTCTAGAAGCTTGTCACTAGTGCTTGTTGTGATAGGCAGCATGCCAATACCTATCTGCAACCGTTTCCACGAAAGACTGGTCAACAACGGTAAAATAACGACTTTTAAGGGGGTACCGCTCTTGATGCCCTTGTGCGCAGGTTTTCTTGAACCTCAAAAATTGAAACTTGAACCGTCGAAATCTATGTTCAATGCTGAAAATTTCGTTCGCAGCTTGTCTTTGTCTATCTCTATTTATTTCGGCACAATTCGCTTTTGAAATGTCTGTCGCAGCCCCAAAATCGTCAAGAATCCATAAAACCTTTATGTGAGTGTTCAAGGTCATCCAAGGTCATTGCTGTCGGTCCAATCGAAAGCCCGTGTACGACTTCATATAGTGATTAATAGTAACCTAGGCCTATATCTTGCACCGTTTCTGAGATACAACGACGTATTGGCTAAAAATCGTAAATTTTCCCTACCGCCTCTCATTTAGCGCCCTCGCTTAGTGTGACCCCTTTCTAATTTATGGAAAAGCTTTACGGATCCTAAAACTAGAGTCTTATAGGCAGCCGACCGTGAAGATTTGGTGATCCTAGGTTTCATGCGTAAAAAGCAACGCAGCCTGCAAAGATAAATGCGTAAGTGCGTTTTCACGACTACAGAGTTTTTTAAACAATGTGGTATTTCATCTTACGCTTATGTTTTCCAGTAGAGTTGAACGTGCGACAGCCGCCGAAAAAAACTAAGACCGAAAGTAAAAAGTCATCACGAAACTCTAAATAGCAGTCCACAACTAGAAAAAAGCACTGTCGAGTGACAGTACAATGTTATCTGCACATGCTGTTGTCTAGCTGATAAAAAGTGCGTCATGTCCTTAGTGGTCTGTGGAAGTACTGCTATATAACTATTTCCACAATTTTGGGACTGGCATAACCTGGAATAGCCCTGGAAATGGACCAGTTAAACAGCCGTGTAAGAGTGCTTCAAACTGAGTCTCTTAGCATCAAGCATATATCGAGTGGTCCACAGGCCTAGCAGTAGACCAACTTTCATACAGTCGAATATCAGCCAACTTTCAAAACTCTTCCACTAACCAAATTAGCGGTAATCTTTAACAAGAAATTTGAGCAAAGCTCACGAGACGCGCGAAAGCCTATAGCATTTCCAGTTCAGTAGTTATAGTTTCGAAAATCGCATATCACTTGGACTCGGCCCATCGGGACCATAATGCACA
>Ga0056128_1010900_pt1 | contig 11283 bp, 7 predicted proteins | sample WorMetLIZISLAND2_FD_71113 | JGI IMG/M metagenome (GOLD analysis project Ga0056128, IMG submission 71113) | Marine gutless worms symbiont microbial communities from Max Planck institute for Marine Microbiology, Germany - Olavius geniculatus... ... | reverse complement strand
ACCGTACTTGTTTCGCCTAACGCAGGAGGAATCGCCATACACGGAATGACTATCCGATTTTGAATATCTTCATCCGTTTCGGAGATATTCGCCGCCGAACTTCGAAGTCGTCCGAAATCGAGCAAAATTTTGCATGTTTTTCGCCCCCGAAATTTTTTTGGGGTGCGCCCCCCAAAATTTTGGACCGGCATTATAAAATTCGGCCTAGTACTGACCATCGTGCAAAATTTCAAGCCGGTTGGCCCACGCATCTCGGAGATCTCGCGTTGAATAAAAAAAAAAATCATGCATAAAACATAAGTCCTTCCGAAAACTATCGTTTTCGGGCGGACTAATTATTCTTTTTGGCCAAATAGTAAAATCTACTATTTCGTACAGCCCTATTATGAATTTATTTTAGTATGTTGCATCTTGTCTGTCCATTTGTCTGCGCAGGTCCTTAACTCAAAAACAAAACGTCGCAGAAAACCCCAAATTATTGTGAACGTTTCCCAGGGCAGTAGTTACCAGTTTTCCATTTAAAAAGTTCAGTTAGTGTTCATCCCTCTGTGCTTTTGACACTGTTGACTGGAAAAGTGTTTTTTCTTTCGGTAGGGCCTTTTGGAGATCACGATCTAGCCTGAAGTAAGTCTGAAAAACAGACTGGTTAAATACAAAAGTATGGAGCATGGTGTATGTTTGGTGACCATTTGTTGCTGAAACTGAGGACTCATGTAGCCTATAGTTGGATTTGCTTCTGTAAACGCCCCTTTCTGCCATATTGACCAACTGCTGCAGGCCTGTCTTTTGTCAATGTGAAGGCTTAGCTCATCTTGTTCAGGTAATGAGTACATTGTGTGTGAAATTCTACTACGTGTATTGTCTCGGCCATCCCTGAATTGACCTAATGTTTGTTGGGCGACGTTAAACATTTACTCACTGAACCTATTATGTTTTTGCTGTTTTAAAATAGTTTTCTAGATAAGTTCTTGTGCTGCTTTTTGGTGTACTGTAATAAAATATCAATTTGCAGCCATGCATGTTTTCATTATCTGATTCCATTATCGTTGATGACACTATGCATGTACTGTATCGTATTCAGATGTTCAGTGTCAGCTGGTGTTCTTATGATATGTGCGGATGAAGCTGTTCCCGCTGTGAAAGTTGCAGCCTTGTCTAACAGCTCTGCCCCCGCTGCTTTTCACACCATTCACCTGCCTGTAAGTGCGCAAATAGCGATCAGCTCAGTGTGCCATGTGCAATAAACACTCTTTATGTGTGTTAAAAAGGTTTCAGTGTAAAAGTGAAAATGTGTTTTTTTATCTAGATGGCTTTCTGTTGGGTACTTTGCTGTATTTTTTTAGTTCTGGTACAATAGATTTATTGTCAGTTGTCGATTGTCTGTGAGACCGGCAGAGTTGATGGTAACTAGAAGAAGTCTTCTATCATGCTCACATTGTATTGAATGGTGAATGGCAAGCTGCATTGGATATGAACTGGCCATTTGCCATTCACTTACCCCCAGTTTTTGCTAATCATACAAATTAAGAATTACTGAAATTTCAAGGTTCATTCTAGGTTAGTTATGCCAGTTCGGAAAAGCACACTTTTGTACATCTCCCAGCTACCTGCCTTTCTTTCTACCCAACCAGAAGGCATCAGATGATGGCAGTGTTCTTGAGTCCTGACTGGGGGCAGCATGCTGGCACTATGCTGTCAAGATAGGCCAGGGACGTGGTGAAGCCTGTTTATCATCAGAGTGTTCTTAGCCGCAACTTATCTTTTTCTCAAATCCTACCATCTGTAGACATCTGGCACTTTTTACTGACTTCACGGATATTTGGACTTGCTTACGGTTTTTTGGTTTTAGTTATCATTATTTTTTATTTTAGTTTTTTTGTGATTTCGGGCAGTTTTCTTGATTTTTCACGTTTTACATTATGAGTGCTTTTCCATTTCAGTTTCTCTTATTTAATTTTGATTTAAAGCATTTCAGTTCTTTTTAATTTAAGTGCTAGATTAAATTGACAGCATGTCTGTTAGTATTCAAGTTTGAGTCTTCATTGTATCACATCATATTGTGCGCCTGGCTGTTGCAGGTTGAATCAAAGTATAGCTACAAGTCACTGAAGTTCCTGCCTCTCAAGTCATTACGTGCACAAGTCACTAGTGTTGGTGGAGATGTGATCGTCCTGTCACTGGGAACTTGTGATTGCATTGTGTTCGTACTTGACGATAGTGGAAATGTCAAGTCCATCAAACACCTTCCCACGGTATACAGCTACAATACAGTGCAGTACGCAATCAATTTATATAGTGCTGAGACACACAAAAAGTTTATAATGCATTGCAGGATAAAGATTAGTGAAAAGAAAAGAGGAAGTGTTTTAAATAGCCGTTAAAAGTGTTTGAAATCTATGGCAAAGTATTCTAGACACTAGGCCTCGAGACTGAACAAGAGCAAACACGAGTACCTCTAGTATGGTAATGTCTTGTTGCTGTCTCATGTGTTTGATGCAGGGGAGTTTCTGGCTAGGACCCCTTCACTTCTCTGCAATGGCTAGAGTGACCTATGTGATTTTCACAAATCCATCAACAACCAAAACAAAAGGTGTAGAAAAATTGAAATTAGTTTCAATATATCCCCAGGTTGGAGTATTTGATGTGCCAATTTTTTGTTTCAAAATTAAAAGGTTGGGTTATGGTTACACTGCTCTGTGTGCATTAGCATGTTTTTGGTTTGTTATCTCCACCAATTGAACGTAGTGAACATTGGAGGAGATTAAGAGATTGGTCATTCTGTCTGTCTGTGTGTGTGTTTGTTTGTGTACACGATGACTAATAATGGCAGGGACATCATTGCACCAACAGAGCAAGCAGCAATGCCTGCTGTTACTTTTCTCTCCCTCTGCAACAAAGCGGCTCTTCCTTCTCCCTCCCCTTTCCTTGTGTTTAGATCACTTCACTTGGCAGGTATATGCACTCTCATGAGCGCCTTCTATTTGCATATGTTATGGATGGATTTATTTTCTTACTAATGAAGTTTTGTCTGTCTGTATATTGAAGGTATGTGCAGTCCAGTTGGCGTCACATCGCAGTCAGTGGATCTTGTTAACTGTATCTCGTCTTCTCGCTTCCAACGTCAGTCTACTTTTTACTGGTTTTTGTCTCTTGTCGAAGTGTCTGAATTATTTTGTGTTTAATTACCTCCGCCAAGGAGGTTATGTTTTTGCCAGACTGTTTGTTTGTTTGTTTGTCTGTCTGTCTGTCTGTCTGTGTGTTAGCAAGATAACTCAAAAAGTGATGGACGGATCTTTCTGAAATTTTGAGGGTATGTCGGGAGTGGCACAGACTACCAGTGATTCAATTTTGGGGGTGATCCGGAAGGAATCCTGAATTCTGGATCACTTTGAAATTTTCGTTACCATTGCTTTCAATGGGGCATAAAGGAAACCGCTGCAAAACCGAAGATGGTGCTGCCACCTAGCGAACAACATTGGCTTGGTGGAGGTGTGCGGGCTTTGACTGCTTTCTAGTTTGTTGATGAGTTCTATGCTTTACTGCTTTATAGTATAGTACTTTCTGTTGTTGTTTACATTATAAGTGTAGTTATGCCAGTAAAAAGAATACTGTAGCATATCCAGGGGTTGCCATATTTTTTTCCTGAAATGTCAGACATAAAATGATGTTTCAGTCTCAACCAAAAATTGAAAGTTGCATATCTGCAATTTCAAAGTTATGTGTGTGCAGTTTGAAAAGTCGAATTTGATTGGTGAGAGTAATTGATTGGATTCTGTGCGGAATTGGTGCTAATGGTTATTGCAGTAGAACATTTTGACTGTTGTTTGTGTAGACGTTGACAATGAAAGGCTATGATTTGTCCAGTTTAGACACTGCGTTGATCAAGTTTACACATACCGTCACATTCCCGGCTCATCATGGCTTACCACAGATGGTGAGTTGATGTTTACTTTACGCTCACATTCTGTTTTGTGCTGCTTTATATTACTAATAGTAAAATTATGGCAATGTTTATGGTGCTGTCATCATGGCACAGCCAGTGTGAGAGTTTACCCAGTTTATTTGTTGAATGCAGAATAGCACTTAGTGAAACTTTTCACTAAGCCACAGATTGCCTAAACTGATCGGCTGCAGCTATAGTAATACATTCACCATATTGTGTACTCCTCGCTCGGCCCAAAAACTGATAGTCATTTTGCCATGCCAGTGAGGGTAGAAGGCTGAGTCAGTCCAGTGGCTAATTTTATATCGAGACGATTTACCTGCCCACAGACATCTAAGTACCATCTGGGCCTGGCATCGAGGTAATGTTTTATTACTGGACACACTGCTGTGGCTCATTTTAACTATCAGCTCTGTAGCACTGCTAGTCTTGAGTTTAGTTGAATTTTGACATTTTGTAATGTTCAGGTTGTTCACTGATTGATTTAAGTTGTGTGTGTGTGATGATGTTATCAGATACACGCAAACATCGTCCAAGGCAAAGATGGTTCCATTGGATTCTCACTTCTCGTGTTTTCTGAAGATTATAGCTTGGTCATGATTGAAAAGCCAGCATCTAGTTCCTCTGGTGTGTTACTTTGTAGCTCAGTTGAGCTGTCGAATTTTTTTTTGTTGTTTCCGACATTTTTCTGTCAAGGTAGCAAACATGTGCGCTATACTTTGCATTGCTGTGACTTTTTGAAAAATTGGTGTTTATTAGAAATTGAACAAAATGTTGCTTTGGTGGAATTGTGACAGAGTACTGCAGTTGTTGATTTGCATATACCACATGCAACATGCTGTGTAGACAGGCACCAACTGGTGCAGTAGTTTGTGGAGAACCTTTGCATCATAGAATTTACAACCTGCTTGTTGTGCTCGTGACATTTGTTGCTTGTGTTAAACCTGTCTATAGCTCTTAATGGTAATCTGTCTCAGACCTGCCTGCTATCCGACACAGGTGAATGCATTCCACCTTAACCCCAGCTAGAAAAGAAAATACTCAATTTATCTACCCCAGAGGGATAGAAAGCTGAGTTGACCTTTCTTGTTCGCGTGTGGTTTTGAGGCTGCATAAGTCAAGTAAGGTTCTTTTTAAGCCATAAGGCCCATATGGCGGCGTTGATCTCCATTTCCTTAGCCCTCAGCCAGACATCAGTTTACACTGCAAGATCACAGATATGGGTCTAGCGCTTGTTTACATTTTAGCTGTTGCTGGTATCTATTGTGCCTACGCATGGAGGCATGGCCAGGCTAGGTTGACCTGGGTAAAGTTGCATGTTTTTGCTAATGTTTCTCAGGCAAGTTGTCGTGGAGTCGAGAGGAAGCATTGTCAGCCATCTTGTCAGTAGAACTCGTGGATCTGCCAGTGTCTCAGATCATGGCCAAGATGGAAGATGAATTCGGTGCAAATGACGGTTAGTAATAATCATGCTTGGAGTCAGTGTTTATAGTGCTGTCAGTGTTGGTCTACTGCATCTGTGTGTTAACGCAGGTTTAGTCCACATTCGCATAGACACAAGTACGAGTATGAGTTCAGGTTTTGGTTTACGAGCAGATGCATTGCGAATAAAACCAGATTATTTTACTGCATTGTGAATAATTTTTCTTAGCACCGAACAATTCAACAATGATGTAAGTTCTGACATCATTATGCGTCATAGCTTCTATACATTAATTTAGTCCTCTTTATGTGCAGTTTACTTCATAGGTAACACGTACTCGTATCAGTGTGAACAGCTACTATTAAAATACATGCAAACTCTTGTTTTGAGGAACCCATTTACAGGTACTTGGACTCGTACTCGTGTCTATGTGAATGTGGCCTTATTGTTGCTACTTATCTGGTAAATTTGCAAATATCAGAGACGGGAGGGAAAAGTCACCGAGTTGACCAAAACTTGGGGAAGTGTCGAAGAATTGTAAGGGAAAATATCTTGTCATAACGCTCTTTATTAGCATTATGACTTCGGTATTGGGGCATGGTAGTACCATAGTATTTTAGATTGTGCATTGTCTGGTGCATTGCTTTGCAATACTATTAATACTAATACTATTATACTGTTACTTTCTACTGTTACCACCATGCACGACTTTGGTAAACCATAACAATATTACATTGTAAACAGCTTGCATGCTGGTCATAGCTGATGCTTTTCTGCTCGTTACATGCTGACATGTTGCTATTGTTGTGGTGTTACAGACAGTGTGTGGAACCTGTTTGTGAAGAGATTCATGACGCAATTCTCTCAACTAGCGGTAAACTTGCTGCTTTATGAGATGTCTCATTGTTTCTGTATATTATCGTTTGGCTGTTAGCTCACTATTAACCTGTTTAAAAACTACGAGACTGTTTATTGTTGCACTAGTGTCTTTTGGATGAATAATAAAAATATTCAAGAATATTGGCCTCATTAACAAAGCAGTTGATGGAAGATAGCTAGTTCAAACTAGCAGTGCAGTTGTTAGTTTGACGTGGCTTTTGACGTGTGGTTGAACTTAAAAGGTATTTTCTATGCGTTTGGTATTTCCACCTGTTTAATAGTTATTGATAGTTTTTATGTTTCTGTATGCCTGTATGTATTCATGTTGCTGTGTTATGTTTTTTCACCACACAATGCACTACAGTTTTAATTGAGAAAAGATTTCAGTATTTATTTGAACTGTTTGAAGCATTTTCTGTTATTGAAATTTTCATAACAGCGTCTAGCATAAAATCATTTGTTACTGTCAGCTTAATGCCAAACTGATGCCAGAATCAAGTGTTATTGCCAAACAAGAAAATTTAATGCCATATTCCGAGAATAATCTCAAAAAGAGCCAAAAGCAAAAAAATACTAGAAACTTGACTTATTTGGCATTGTAAAATGACGGTTATCAGCTCTTGCAATGCATCGGAAAAATTCGCCGGTGAATAAAGCAGTGTCCGGTATATGCGTATGTGCATAGACGTTCTTAATTCAGTTGAAGCAGAAGCTGAGAGCGCCTCGTCATCCACTCACTGATCACATGCTGGAGACTGATGACCTCTACCAGTCAACACATTCAGCTGCTGCTGCAGGGCGTTCACTGAGAGATGATGATGATGATGACGATATTGATGAGGATTACCTCACACGGGATGAGTTCAACCTGCATAAGATAATCGTAGCTGTCACCATGCCCGGAAAGGTACGCTGAAACTGGAGCACTGCAGTTGTTGATTTTTAGATACTCGTAGAATCTACATCAACTATTATTGTTGTTGTCATTTGGGGAAAGTCACATTGAAACTGAAAGACTGAACATTTTCAGATATTTCTGTATTTCTAGAATCCGCATTCTACATATTGTTGTTGTTACCATGTCGGGAGTGGTAAACTGAAGCTCGAACACAGAACACTACGATGTTTTTAGAATCTGATTAACTGTTGTCATTGCTATCATCTGGGGAATGGTACCGGTACATTGAAAGTGAAACACTGGACACTTTCGGATATTTTCATATTGGTAGAATATATATCAACTGTTGTGTGACGATCAGCAAAGATTATTTACCTAACAGCCAAATTTTGTTCATGCATTTTGAATTAGTGTTTTATTTACTTATGCTGAAAATTTTATTCAATTTTTCTCGCGATAGCAGAATGCTTTGCGCATCTTAGCCATCGTCTAGGCGTCTGTCCATCTGTCACACCCTGGCACTGTATCAAAACAGTGCAAGCTAAAATCACAAAATCTTCACCGTGGGCTGCCTCAAGGTCTCTAGTTTTTCGTGACAAAATTTTGTGCTTTTGGTTGCGGGGATTCCCCTCGAACTAGGGCGTCAAAGAGGGGTACTCCCCTTTAAAAGACGATATTTTGACCCTGTTGGCTCTTTTACTGTGAAAACAGTTGCAGATAGGTACACACATGTTGCTTATCATAACAAGCACTGGTGACAGGTGTTTTAGATTTATCAACATCGATGATCTTGAACCACCTTGAACCCCCTAAAAAGGGTTTTTAGTGAATTTTTTTGGATGCAGTGCATATTTCAACACTGAATTGCAACAGAATGGCTGGAGATAGACCAAGACAACCTGCATATGAAATTTTTAGCAATAGACGTAGATTTCAGCAGTCCAAGTCCCGACCCCCTACGTTTAAGGAGGCCGGTGCAGGCAGCTGTGAAAGATGGCTCCCCCTAAAAAGTGGTTATTTTACCACAATTATCTCGTGTAGCAAGAAAACGGTTACAGATAGGTACAGATATGCTGCTTATTATAACAAGCACTGGTGACAAGCTTTTTATTGGTGTCAACGTCGATGACCTCGAATGACCTAGAACGTACATTTTAAGTTTCAGTTTCTTAAATTCAAGGAGTCTTTCATATGGAGGCCTCATATTTAAGTACTATTTCAAGATGCATTAATGTCTTATTGCTGTAGGCCTACACTGATTGCCAAAGTGGCAGGACCGCTGCTATCGCACGTCACATGAGCTTTGTTCAAATTACTTGTTTTTGTTATTTGACCGAGTTGCACAAGAAACATAGGGGTGCTGTAGGTGGTAAGTATGTTGTTGTCCAGGTATTTGGCCTGGACAGTTTATCTGGTGCAATTGTCTGGCAGTATCTTCTGCCGGGCTTCAAACCGTTCCGTCGGCGCAGCATTAGCAGTGCTGTTGGCACAGGAGATGATTACGTTCAGTCAGTGATGCCACTCTTTGTGCAGAGAACAACCGCTCATTTCCCTCATCAACCGGTCTGCACCGTCGTTGGAAGCAACATGGTCAGAAACCATCCTGCGCATCAGTTTTTTGTACACTTCTTGTATAAATGTTACAAATACGGCTAGTAGTGATTTTGAATTTTTAATCTGTTGACTGTACAAGAATTAACGGTTAATTATTTTTTCATTGAATTTAATTAAAAACTAACAGTAATATAATTGCTCGAGAAAATATTGTTATCAGTTTTATTATCCATTTAAACATCATTTGTCCCAAGTATACTGAGGCACAATTAGTGCATGTTTTTGTCCAGTTTGTGTAGCAGATTAAAATCTTGATGTTTCTGGAAAGAAGAGGATCAAATTGATTCTAAATGATTGTTATCATACATATAATGTTTTTAGTGATCTGATTTCATTAAAAAGATTTTAGGATTAAAATTTTATTATTAATTGTTAAATATTTGTAATGATTAATTGTATGATTAATTATTGATTTCATAGTCCTAATTATTTGTAACATATTGTCATGTATTATCATTCAAATAAGGGTAGCTATACTGTGGGCCGTGCCATTTATTGATGTCTGTCTTTTTAGTCCGCCCCGAAACGAAACGCGAAATTTTGCACAATGCTCGGAGCTGCATTCAATTTTATAATCCCGATTTAAAATTTTGGGGGAGCCTCCCCCAAAAAAATTTTTAGGGGCCAAAAACATGCAAAATTTGGCCCGATTTCGGTTGACTTCAAAGTTCAATGGCGAATATTTCCGGAAGAGATGAAGATATTGAAAATCGGTGAGTTACTTGTTCAACAGCGATTCCTCCCACGTTAGGCGAAACAAGTCCGGTGAAGTTTAGTCTAGTAATTACGGAGATCTCGATATGGCATCATACCCATCCATATCGACTTTTTCGGAAGACCATATTTCGGCCCTTAGGTGGTGCTGCGCCCCCAAATTTTTACACACGCCATAGAATGACCAAGTCTTGCTAGCACTCCCCCTACCAACTACCTCAGTCCCCCTTACAATTCTCTTAAAGGGGGTTCAAAATTGGCTTAAAATGTAGTAAAGGAGTGCCTATAACTTCGGAGTTAGGGGGTGTAGCCCAAAGAAACTTTGGCACTTGACGTGCCTCTATGTTAGGATGTTAATGCAAATACAACTTTTGGGGGCACCGCCTCCCTTGAAGTTTGGGAGGGCAAAAAACGTTCAAAAATCGGTGCAATTTACGACAACTTTCGAGTTTGAGTGCAAATATCTCTGGAACGGATGAAAATAGCGACAAAATGTAAACGGCGTTAACGAGAACGATCTTTCCAGCGTTGAACAAAAAAATTTTGTGAACTTCGGTCCACTACGAACAAAGTTATAAGCACTCATATTGACCTACCCTAAGTCGACAATGTGCGTTCTGCGTATGCCAATGCATTTGAGTTCGGGCCACGTGACTTTGGTGCCGGGGAAATTTAACCCTTCCCCTTAATTTTCACCCCACTCGGACTTAGGGCGCCGGGCGGACTGACATTGGGCTTTGCCCCAAATTTCTAGTTATCATTTTTTGGCCGTTGTGATAGTTGTTAGCTTTCTTCAGTTTTCTGTGTCATGAATCCATCGTCTTTTACACAAGTGTTACCGGTTTTAAGTTATGCTGATATTAATGCATATATATGGTCATATTTCTGTGTTTTTATCTGTTTGTTATTTAGTTTAGCATCTAGTTTAGTTCCCAGAATAGTTCCGTGATACCTGTAACAGTCTGGGTATCATCTCATTGGAATATGTGGCTGCAGGAGACGGGTCATGCAGTGCTGTTCACCTTCCATCCTATCTCCGGCAAGCCAGATATTGGTCGGCCATCGGCACTGGAACGTGTGAACCGAGACATTGTCAGTGTTATAATGCTAGCTCAGACTGATGAGCAGTATTTGAGGCCACTGCTCATACTGGACACTCAGAAACAGGTAACACAACGTCTTTGAATACAGGACTCATGCGTAGAAATGGTAACTTAATAAGTTATGTAAATTTGTTGATAATACAACCATTAATTTGATTATTATTGTTCACTTTTTAGCATCCACTGCTGCAACAATAGTCAAATTGAAGGTTGTATTATTGTTGAATTTCCATAGCTTATTGAGGTAACACAAAGGTTGTGGTGTCAACGTATGACTTTTTTTGAGTATTTCTTGTTGTGTAAATCATGTTGGGCCCAAGAGGACACTCTGCACGACTGAAATTTTTTTCCCGACATGACCTTGTAGTTTTTACTTTATTCCAAATAAAGAAGCCGAACTTATTCGTTAATATTATCACTACTACTACTGTTAATTGTCACAGGTTTATGTCTCTGCTTTGGTCACAATATATGGCACTGTATAAAGATCTTAAGTCGATTTATTTATTGAGTGATTGATGATGTCTGTGTAGTACCACGTGTATCCGTCATCAGCCACCGATCTCGTGCGTTCTCTTGCACCTCTGCTATTCATGTATGTCACTGATGCCGATACGGGAATCCTCACCGGCTACGGCATCAAAGTCTCTTCTCAGCAGGTTTCTGCTCGCGATCAGTTCATGTTGTTATAGCCTGCCTACAGTTATAG